>Ga0114960_10000688_pt1 | contig 28237 bp, 48 predicted proteins | sample C_130625_MF_Meta_FD_92637 | JGI IMG/M metagenome (GOLD analysis project Ga0114960, IMG submission 92637) | Freshwater microbial communities from Lake Croche, Canada to study carbon cycling - C_130625_MF_MetaG | ecosystem: Environmental > Aquatic > Freshwater > Lake | place: Lake Croche, Canada... | reverse complement strand
GGGGAACGTGCCACAGGCTGCTTCGCTCGCGCAACAGGTTTTCGCAGATTTGTTGTGGTCCCGCCTGGGGCACCTGGACCCGTTCTGGACAGAGCTCCGGTCACCCTGTCAACACGATTTACAGTTGTGATGTTAGGGGAGGCGAGGGTACCCCATCAGTGCCTTGGGTTATTGTAGACCGACCCTTGGGTTTCTGTAGAGTCGGGGTGTGATCGAACCGCCAACACTGCCAGGCTTCCGATTCTCTGACCCTGAAGAGATTGTCACCGAGGACCACATTCGCGATTCGGTGGGATGTCCATTTTGCGGGATTGTCGAACGCAACCGTGGAGACAAGTCCATGACGTTTGAGTGCAGGTCGTACTTCCAATTAGGAACACCTGCAAATCTGTGCTGGAGCGATTACTGCATGAATAGGGTCGTCAAGATAGCGGACGACCTCCGCCGACGCCTCTCCGCCGCGAACGAGGTGATTGAATTCCACAAGGCCCGGGTGGTGAACCGCGATCACCAGATTGCCGAGCTCTCTAAACTCACCCCTGAACCCGTACCTGCATCTACGACACCGCGCATCGAGCCAGGGCTGTATTCAGAGTGTATGTGGACTCCCTGAAAGTGACTGGCAAGAGCTTATCTGGTACGTTTCAGCATGACGACCAGACCATTTTGTTCGAAACCCAATACAAGCTAAATTCATGAAACTACAAGTCGGACTCAGCTATCGCACAAGATCAGGTCTCAAAGTGGACATTACCACTGAAACGCCAGAAGAGATGCCATGCACCATGAATGGGTGGATGACTACTTCAGTACCTGGAGCACCAGAGGAAGAGTTGTTCTGCTCTTGGACACCTACGGGAGGTTACAGTGAGAATGGACAGGAACATATGCACGATATTGTCTCACTTTGGGATGAGGCACCTGTAGTGACCACAGTGGGTATAAATGCCAATGAAATGTCGAAATCGCTGTTCAGAATGGAGTACGAGGGAGCGGTTGAAATGATCGAGGAACAATTGGAACACTTGAAAACGTGGGGAAAGTTGTTTTTTGGAGATAAACCCCTATGACCTACCTCCTCGCTGGTCTCTGCATCGTTCTCTCGTCGCTGATCATCATCGTAATTTGCAAAGGAGCGAAATGGAAATGAACACCTTCAAAGAATCCCTTGGAATGTCCCTACGCCAGTACGCAGCAATTCACCTGAAAGTGCCTGCGTCAGGGAAACCGGAACTGGATGCAATGATTCGGGCGTCGCGCATTTTTGATCAGGAGATCGCTATGAGAGCGTCGATTTATTCCAACAGCAACTACACGAACTCATCTGCCGAGGTTCAAAATCTTAGCCAAACAATGGACTTTCTGGTAGCACCGCTTAACCAGATTCTCGACAGACCATGACCCTCACCTCACCCCAACGCAGAACCCGCCCCTACCGTTTTGCCTTGGTCTATGAGGATGGGGAGCCGGTGAAGAGCATCCGCGGGGTGCTTGATTTGACGTTTAGTGCATTTGATTTTGCCCGGGGCATTGGGATGGTCCGGGGGACGACGGAGATGCCGGTGTACGTTGTCGATTGCTTGACCGGAGTGCGGTATGATGTGGAAGGAAACCAATTACTATGAAGTTGTTAACCAACGAAGAAATGGCCGCGCAGCTGCGGGAGGACCGGTTGTACCGGTTGATTGGCGCGGCGTTGCCGTTTGCGATGCAGATGAGTGTTCAGCCGGTGGCGACGGGCGTGATGGCGGCGAACAGCAGTGGGCAGGCGGCGCACGCCATGCGGTATCTGCCGGAATTGGCGGCGAAGCAGGCGATTGCCACGGCACTGGCTGTGGTCAAGGAGATCGAGGTGGGATCATGAACCCCCTCATCAAAATGGCCTTCGACAAGGTCTTGACCGATCCTGATATTCTGGCGTCGGCTGGGAAGGCGATGGTGGAATCGTTCCAGGCAGGGGCGAAGGAGCGGCAGGAGTTGCGCGAGATGAACCTGCGAACGCAGGCGGAACTGCTCAAGCTGCGGAGTGAGTTTGAGGAATACCGGAGGTCACACCCATGACCTTCCTCGGCCTGTTACTCATGATCCTGTGGGAGCTCCCATTCATCATTGCGCTGTATGGGGCGTGGGATCTCTTCATGCATGACCACAACTATGCGGGCGTGGTGTTCATTCTGATGGCTATCTACTTCTCGCTGGTCCTACCAACACAAAGGAAACCATGAAAGAACCAAGCGACACGACGAGGACATTACAAGAACAGTGTTATGGGACATGCTACGCTGCGTGCGAGAGAATAGACCAACTAGAACATGCGCTAGCCGCAGCGAACGCTAAGGTGCAGGAACTCAAAGAGACCATAAACCGTAGTTGGGAGGGAGCGGGCTACAAAACACCGATGGTCTAATTATGAACGAACCCTCCAAAATCAAGTCCCCCAACCCTCACCGCAAAGGTAGCAAGCCCTGGTTCCGGTGGTGGGGCGAGCAGGGAGGCAAGCTCAAAAGCGAGAAGAAGGCGGATGCGGCGAGGAAGAATGGATTGCGTGGCGGGCGCCCTCGGCGTACACCGTAGGGCCTGCACCGATGGGAGAGAGGAAGAAAAAGCGTACGGTTAAGGTAGTGGCATCTGGCGGGCGCATTGGAGAATTATTCAAGCGCGTCCGCCGGAAGCCCACACCCAAGACCAGGCCGGTGGTACAAGGCGGGCGCATTGGAGAATTATTCAAGCGCGCCCGCCGGAAGCCCACACCCAAGACCAAGCCGGTGGTACAAGGTGGCAAGATCGCGTCATTCTTTGCGCCCAAGAAGAAATCCCCAGTCAAGGTTAAGGCCCCAGCGCGGAAGCTCTCACCGACACCGAAGCGCAAGCCCTCAGTCACCCAGAAGCGGCGCACACAAACTGTACGCATCCCGTCACCGGAGGTGCTGCAGAAGCGGGCGGAGTTGGCGGAAGCCCAGGCGCTGTACAAGAAAGCGGTGGCACGGTTCAAGCCCAAGAAGAGCGAGCTCGGGACGGTGGTGTTTGTGGCGTCGAAGCCACCGAAGGGTAAGTCGAAGCGATTGGATCGACGGAGCCGGCAGAAGGGGTTCGCGGTGTATGTGACGAAAACCGGCAAGTTGGAGCCGTTGCGTGAGCAGCGCAGGAAGCCACCGGTCCCGCGGAAACGTGCGAGCGTGGATCCGGCGAAGTTCCGGCGGAAGGCGGCGCGGGAGGCCGGACAGCGGTCGGTGTTTGCCCGGGTGAGTGGCAAGCGGTCCTTGAGTCGAATGTTCAAGCCAGGGCGCGGGCGCCAATCGGTGGACTGGATGAAGGTGGCGGATCATCTGGCGGGGGCGATGGCGAGAGGGATGCAGACGGAGCGCCGAGCCCACACCCAGGTGGTGAGTCATGCGGTGGTGGTGCGGACGCAAGAGGGAACGGTCAGGACGTTTGAGGCGACGACCAATCTGATGGTGAGCGACGAGCAGGCCAAGACCTCACCGGGACCGGAGTGGAATGCATTCGCCGGAAAGATCAATGAAGCGTACGGGTTGATTGCCGAGCAATTGAAGGCGGCGAACATGGTGTCGAGGGGTTCTGCGGATTACATCCGAGGGTTGGAGTTGAATGAGGATATCGAGGATCAGGAGGACCTGATGGGTGAGGATGGTCAACGGTGGGAGAAGAACGAGTGCGATGTGGTGGACATCGTGTCGTGGAGTTTTGAAATCGGCGTGGGAATTCTGGAGTAATACTTATGAACGAGGAAAAGGAGATGTTCTTTGCTGTGCTGAACACCAAAGACCCGATGATTAAGATGGTGGCAGCAGATCCCGAAAATCACATCTACTTCAAGGAAACCATTGAAGAGATTCATGCGTGTGCTCAAAGCACGTTGCTTGGTGAAGTGTATGGCTATGAAATCTATTCTACTATGTCGGTAGTGGATTGATTTTATGGCAACCAAACGCTGGAAGAGCGTGTCCTGGGCGCGGGACAAGCGGGATGAGTTGTATTTGCTTCTGGGAGGGATCTGCAACGGTCGTGGGTGTGATTGTACCGAGGAACTGCAGTTTGATCACATCGAGGCGATAGACTGGGAGCCGTCGAGGAAAAGCTGGTCGAGCCGGATCGCTGAGTACCGGCGGGCGTACGCTCAAGGAAATCTTCAATTGCTGTGTGACTCCTGTCACGCGGTGAAAACACGCAATCAACCTGAACTGGAGGAGAATCCGTTTTGAACGTCTATTTCGACACCGAGGACGACTCGGCTGAACTGGAGAAGGAGGATCGGAGCGGGTACGAGAAGGTCTGCACGCAGATCGCAGCGATTGCCGATGACGGGGAGCGATTTTATTTGGTGCCGGAAGTAACCGGCAGCGTGGTCACCCCGGGCGGGTTCAAGCGACACCGCTGGAACGTGGAACCTTTCTTGCGATGGCTGCGAGCGTTCGGACCCCACACGGTGTGCTACGCGCACAACCTTGCCTACGACCTCGGCAACCTCTGGCCGGAAGATCTCGACAAGGTCAACGTCACACTGGTGGGTGGTCGGATGATCAGTGCCAAGTGGGAGAACGTCACTTTCAAGGATTCATTCAACATCTGGCCGATGAGCCTCAAGAAGCTCGGCAAGAGTGTGGGACTGGAGAAGCTCGAATTCGATCCGCAGAATCCGGCGTACCTGTGGCGGGATGTGGAGATCGTGGAAAAGGCAATGGGTGTCGCCCAGGTGTTGGCTGAATCCTACAACGTGGATCTGCCGAGCACACTCGGCGGACTGTGCGTGAAAATTTGGCAGTCGATGGGTGGGGTGAATTGGCACTGTGCCTTGGAGCCGGCACGCGAGGCGTACTTCGGCGGGCGCACCGAGGTGTTTGCCCCGTCGATGATGGGTCCGATCAAGTACGTTGACATCAACAGCCTGTACCCGGACACAATGACCGAGGAGTTTCCTGAGGCCGCGGATCAGTGGTTTGACCTCGGAAGTCTTGAGGAGGCGAAGAGGGTGTTGGTGGAGCAGCAGTGGCCCTGCTGGGGTGTGGCGGATGTTACGCTGGACATCCCGCACGACGTCTATGTGGCGCCACTCCCGTGCCGGCGAGAGGATGATGCGGTGTACTATCCGGTGGGCAGGGTGAGCGGGTGGTGGACCGTGCATGAGATCCGCGCCGCGCTTGTGAAGGGCGCTGCCCTGGTGGAATTGAGGGACTGCTACGGCAGTCTGAAGGCGCAGCGATACTACGAGCGATTTGTGAGGAACGCCTACCACAACCGCATGGACAGCGACGACGAGGGGCACCGGCTGTTCTGGAAGCTGGTCATGAACAATCTGTACGGGCAGATCGGTCAGACCGGTAAGATCACGCGCAGCGTCAAGTTGTCGGCCCACGTCGCCGAGATCGACGGGAAGCTGATACAGACCAGTCCGGGGGTAGCCTACGGCACCAAGCTGCTCATGGATTTGGAGACCCCACTCTCAATGCACGTCAACTGGCTGCACGCGGCCTATGTCACCAGCTACGGTCGTCTGAAGCTCATGAAGTTTTTGGACATGATCCCCAAGGATGATTTGGTGTACTGCGACACCGACTCGATTTTCTTCCGGTGCAAAGGTGAGGCACCGTTCCCAATCTCAATGGAGTTGGGCGAAATGAAACTGGAGGCCGAGGTGAGCATGATGGTGGTGGAGGGTCCAAAGCTCTACCAGTACACCACCGACAAGGGAACGCAGACGAAGGCGAAAGGCGTCCCGTCCCGCGATGGATTGCAAGAGAAATTCTTCAAGGATGGATCGGCAACATTCCGCGCCCCGTACAAATTCCGCGAGTCAGTCGCTTATCTGGAAGATGTGCGAAATGGGTTGACATCGGACAAAACAAGGGTGCTTTCGGTATGGCGCAAGCTAACAAAGAATCGAATCACAAATTACGACAAAAAGGTCTTGCGAGGCGGTAGATACTTTCCTACAGTGATTTCGTCCTAGATGAGTGATTCATGTAGAGTCACGCTAGAACAACGGTGATTCCCCAACCGATGGAAGAAGGGGATTTCGGTGAAAGATAAGTAGTATGGCTAAAAACACAATTGTCAGCCCCAGCCGCAGCAAGTACACCGTCGTGCAGGATCTCGCATTGCCGGTCCTCTCGCTCATCGAAGGGCAGGAAGCGATCATCCGAATCGAGGGCGCGATTCGCCTAGGCAAGCTCAAGCCCAACAACGAGAAGTCGGCTGACATGGCACCGATCACCGTGATGGAACCCTACACCGACTCCCATTCCACGGCGTTTGCTCCTGATACCCGCGCCATGATCTGTGTGTCTGCGATCCTCAAAAGCCGTCTGGAGGACAACTTCCCCGCAGGCGACTACGTCGGCAAGATCTTCGCGATCACCTGCACCGGCAAGATCCCGGGCAGCCGCGCCAAGGGGTACACCATTCAGCGTTTGGAAACCGCTCAGTAACCCTTGACTCCCGGGGCTTGTTCCCTATCATTCTGTCCATCGCGGTTCTCCTCCTGCCGACGATTGACGTACGCTGACCCGCCCAAGGTTCTCCTGCCTTGGGCGGGTTTTTGTTTGCGGAAATTCATTGACGACCAGCGTCACCCCAGTACTTTCACACCCGTAAACGTGCCATAAAGGCGTGTTGGCGAGCCTGAATTGATCATTATGACAGTTGAAGAGTTTGAGATCGTGGACCTGGGTGTGGCGCTGGACGGCGCCTATGATGCGTTCGGCCCCAGTTTCGACAACTTCGGCTGTGCCGTGGTCGGAATCGGCGACACCGGGGTGGCGGCGCTGCAGGATGCGCTTGATCAGATCGCCATCCAGGGGCTCGATGCCTCCTCGGTGGAAGCCGCGGCCCGCGAGGCGAGCTACTTCCAGCGTGCGGCCGAGGTGCCCGCAGCTGATCTGGTGATCGGCGACGACCTGCTGGAGGGCAAGCCGGTCCACTATTACATCGGCATCCGCTACACCGATCCCAGTGAGACGCCTGCCGAAGGTGAAGAGGAAGCTGCCACGGGCGAGGACGGTGAAGAGGATGGAGAAGGAGTGACGGCGTGAGCGACGTCATACAGATCTACCGGGTCCACAGTCTCACCACCGACGAGGGCGACCTCGATTTCAGCGGGTGGCAGGCGCAATTGATCCAGATGCAGAAGACGGGTGCGGTCCTGCTGGTGCAGGATCCCCAGAATCCACTGAGTGGTCTCTTCGACGTTCACCAATGGATTGCTGAATCAGGTATGGATGTGCCGCTGGTGGAGGTTTATCACCTTCGCGAGATCACCTACAACATCTCGGCCTTCCTGATCACCGAGCCGGAAGTCATCCACAGTCAGGACTATCGGCATGAGTTCCGCTCCTGCACCCTCAATCCTGAGTGGTGCATGGGTACGCGGCGTGGCACGCCACTATTCACTGGGATGCCCCTTAATTCCCTGCTCGACACCAACAAGTTTCCCAACGTCATCGGTTCTCAATTCGTCTCCTGATCATGCCCACCATTCGACACACTCAACTTCGCCGCGAACCGGAACCCGGTCAGATCCAGCAGATCGATGACGATCCCAACAAGACGACCTCGGCGGATGAAGTGGCGATTGATTCCCTGCTGGACGGTCTCGATGTGTCCGGCGGATCGGTGAAGGTGTACCGCCGCGAACCGCTCGGCACCAAGTTCGGGTATGTGATGTCCTTCCCGGTGGAGGATTTCAGCCTGGAATCTCTCAAGCTCAAGAGTGGTGGTGGCGACTACAAGCTCGCGATTTACAACTCGGCCGAGAAGAAGGTGAGACAGGTTCAGTTCTCCATCGACTCCCGCGTGATCGGGTTGCTCGATCCGCAACGCATCACGGCTGCACCAGCTGCGACTGGTAACGGCGGCATGGATATGTTCCAGATGTTGCTCCAGCAGTCCCAGGCCGCGGCGGCGCAGCAGCAACAGGTATTCATGCAGATGATGCAGATGCAGCAGACCAATGCCCAGCAGATGACCCAGGTGTTGGTGGCGGCGATGTCTGGGGGCAAGACGCCGGTCAGTGCTACGGGCGAACCCGCCAGCCAACTGCTGGCCTCTATGATGCCTCTCTTGCTCGCAAACGCTAAAGGTTCGACCTCCGACCTCGGCGCCCAGCTGCAGCATCTCAAGGCACTCAAGGAACTCGCAGGCCCTGCTGGCGCCGAGGAAAAGGAAGAAAAGGAGGATGGGATTCTGTCGAAGGTGCTGGAGTATGGTGGGCCGGTGTTATCCGCATTCCTCGCGAGCCGGCAGCAACCGCAGATGCCCATGCAACAAGCCCAGGTAATCACTCACCCCATGCAGCAAGCTCAAGCCGCCCCAGTTCAACCAGCGCAGCCGGCCGCACAAGAATCACCCCAGGCTGTCGCCATTCCCCCAGAGTATCAGCAGTTGGTGGCGATGCTGCAGGGGTTCACGCCACTGCTGGTCAACGCCGCGCGGCAGAATTCCGATGTGCTCACCTATCAAGCAATGGTCGATGACGTGCTGGATGACGCAGCCTACGAGATGCTCCAAAAGGTGCTGGCCCACGACAACTGGGTCGCGGCGCTTTTCAACAATGACGCCGGGGTACGCGCACACCTCCCGTGGTTTGAAAGCCTGCGTGACACCCTCCTGAATCCTGACGCCTATGACGAGTCGCCCGACCCAATCACCGCAGCGGAAACCGCAGCGAGCAGCCCAACTCTCAATGGTGCCAGCAAGATCCCAGGCGCCACGGGTGGCATCCCCAGCGCCAAGCAAACCATTCTGGTCCCGTAAAAATTCCCGCGCAGACCTCGGTGAGTTCCAGCGGGCGGCGAAGCTCGGCATTGTTACGGTGCAGGGCGTGGATTATCAGGTCAAAATCGAGCGAGCCGGCACGGTCCCCATTCTCTCAATGCGCCCCTTCCGCAGCCGGAAGGTGCTACGCTTCGCATTGACAGATGTAATCGGTTGGCTCATTACGAATACCTGATGCACGTCGTCATTGGCCGATCTCCGAGCGTTCGATACACCCGTTCTGGCGTCCGGGTGAATGCGATGGGGTCTCGCGCCATCGATGGCACGGTGCAGATGGTGCCGCTCGATGAGAGCAAGCCCGACGCCTATTCCATCGTGGCGCAGCTGCAGGCGTACGTCGATCAGTTCGGTCGTGATCCCGGGGTGCGAGCCGCGGCCGAGAACATTCTGCGGACGAGGACCAACAACAACGTGTCGATGCACGTCCGCACGTTGACCGACTGGGTGAAGAACCATCTCACCTATATGATGGACCCTGACGGTGCCGAGTATTTCCAGAGCCCGCTGGTGCTGCTCCACCGGATTTTCTCGAGCGGCAACGCCTACGGCGATTGCGACGATCATGTCCTGATCCTCGGCGCACTGCTCGTCAGCGTCGGCGTGCCGGTGAGGGTGATGGGCGTGAAACTCAACGGAGCGCCGAATTTCAATCACGTCATTTTGCAGGCCACGATCAATGGCAAGCCCATGGACATCGATCCGGTGGCCAAGGGCGTGACGCCGCCGCATTACGCCGAGCGATTGATTGCCTGATGATTCCCAACTCTGACAACTTACCACCGCAGCCCAAGAATTGGGGGGATGTCTTTTCTCCCGATGTGACTGCCATGCCCACATGGGCAAACATGGGGGGCCTGGAAAACCGAGGGGATGTGCGTGCAGTCATTCCCACGCCTGACGGGGGTGGGATCTGGATGCAGGGTGGGTATGGGTGGCAGTTCTGGCGGCTATTCCCGAACGGCGACCTTCACCGCTACACTCGACAAACCGATGGATCTTTACGCGAGTATCGGATCGAAACAGTTCAGGGTGCTGTGCTCTACACATCGCCGGATCCGTTTTCTGGTAGCACAAAAGGCGATCTCGCGATGCGACAAGCGAGAGGGAAGAAACCGTTCCACGTCACAGCTCAAGCAACAGTTGCAATCAGTGTGAGGGATTGGAAAACCTGCAACGTCACATGGTTCTACGATGACACGGGTGGCGTGAGCTTTGGAATTCTGGATGATGGATCAGTTGCGGTGTACGACCTCAACCTGACACCAGATGGACCCGGAGCGGAAAAGGATGGAATTTTTATCTATGGTGGTCGTGGTGGCACACAAGTGATGGAAGTTCCGTTTGCCGTTCAGTACGGCGGAAAAGTGCTTCCTCAATCGGTACGCATTGATGGGTTTACATCCCGATGGGCGTTCAATGAACGCTCAATCCCCTACACGATTCCGTCGACCTACTTCAAGAACCTGAATCTCTCCGACGAAAAGATTCTGGAAATGTCTCCCGCGGCGCTCGCGAGCATCTATTATACGATCCTTTCGCCCAAGATGCAGGGCAACTGTCCCCACTACATCCCCAACGACACGGTGTCACAAGGGATGAGCGAGGTCCAGGCGTACTGCAACGAGATGGACATCCGCCTGCGGATTTACACGCTCAGGCCGGATATGCATTTCGTTCTGAATGCGGCCGGACAGAAGGTGATTGGGCTTGTGGATCCGCTCAAAATTCCGATCTACAACGGAATGCGCTGCAAGGAATCGCTGATCGCCACCATTGGTCTGTCGGTGGCAATCGGCCTCGTCACCATGGGTGCTGGGGCGATCCTGCCGATTCTCGGAACGCTGGCGGACCTCGCCCAGTTCGGCGCCTCGGTCAGCGATCTGTTTGCGGCCCAGGAAGGGATGCAGAAGATGATCGATTTCCAGACCCAGGTGAAGACCGGGGTCGCCGGGTTGCTGCAGCAGACCACACCATCCAGCCCGGTTCCACCCCCTCCCCCGGCGCCACCGACCCCGGTACGCTCGACGACTCCGACCGTGGGTGTGGTGGCTGCGGTACCGGCCGGCGGAAGCCACCCTGCTGGAGGGGTCGCGGATTCCAAGCCGAACAATTCACTTGCTTTTTGGGTGGTAGCTATCCTTCTCTTCTTGTAACTCACAAGTGTAAATGTACAGTTGTGATCGACACAACTGATGCTACCGATCTCCACACCCTTCACGGTTGACTACCTTCCCCGCATGGAAGGGGTCGGCTTCGACTTCGGTCTGGGCGAGTTCGGTGGGTTCCTCGGTGGACTGCTGGAAACGGGTCTTGAGACCGGCGTCAAGGTCGGCACGCAGTACGGCTTGCAGCAGCTGCTGGGACCGCCTGCGACCCCACAGGCTCCGAGTCAGATTCAGCAAGCGGTGGCAACTACGGCACCGGCCGGTAATACAACCTTCGCACAACCTGGGTTCGGACAGACTGTCTCGACCGGGGTCTGGCATCCGCTCGCCACGCAGACATCTCCTTCTTCTGGGGTAAACACCAACACGATTGTGATCGCAGGCGCCGCACTGGTGCTGGCCGCGGTCCTCCTCTCTCGATGATCACACCTATTCTGAGTCTCCCACAATTCAACCGCGGCACCACCAGTGCGCTTGGGGCCTACAATCTGAACCGCACGTCGGGATGGCTTGTGGGTCGAGGGGGTATGGAATCCTTCGGCGGTTACATCGATAACCGATTCCAGGGTCTTCTGTCGGATCAGGGCGCGGTCGAGTCGTTTGGTGCCTACGGGTTGCAGCAGGAGCTCCCTTCTCCGCTGCGCGGTGTCGGCGCCAACAACGCCGGGTCTCGCTCGCGGATTATCAGTATGGGTGATGATTCCGGGGATGGGTCGTCTGATTCCAGCGGCAGTTCCTTATTGGATTCCGCCGGTAGCTTCTTTGAAAAGGTGTTCGGTGGGGCGGTTGAGACAGGTCTCACCACTCTCGGTAATGCGGCCCAACAGAAGATTCGCGAGATGGCCGGCTACTCGGACACCAAGCAAAACGTTGGCCTGAAAGACGGTCGTGCGGCCCGCATTCTCCAGAGTCCCCAGGGTACGTTGGTCGCACTGTTCGCGGATGGAACCACGACACCTTACCTCCCGTCGATGGCGGCGACTGCGCCCCAGACCAACAGCCAGATTCTTTCCAGTGGTGGAGCCACCATTGGGATTGGTGTGGGTCTTGCCGTGGCTGCGGTCGTGGTCGTGCTGCTCATGCGCCGAAAGTAATCCCATGTCCCAGACCATCAATCTCGACGCCAACGGCAACCCGATCCCCGATAGCGGTACTGCTGGCTGTGCGGGTGCCATGCGCCCCAGCATCGATCTCGCACCAACCTGCTTCCGAGGCACCTTTCAGAACCCGTGCTTCTGGATTCTGGTCGGGGCCGGGGGTGTGATTCTGGCATATTACTTACTCGTTAAGCGCAAATGAAATCTCCCTCTTTACTCAAATGAAATCCCCCTCTTTACTCATTGGCGAATGGTATGGTGATGAACGCCCAATGGCTTATATTCGGGGACTTGTTATCACTATTGCGTTTTCATCCATGTGGGTGAAACCGAAAGATTTCATCTATAAATTGGTTCAAGCAGGTAAAAGACCTCCATCAAAAATCACTTCATCCAATCGTCTGCAAATGGTGGTTTTGAGAAATCGAATTGGAGTTGTTACGACTGGTGGTCAAGTGGTGAGTATTCCCTATTCCAATTTGTATACCGTGTTGACAGAGACTCGGGCTACCAAACAAGCACCTTTTTCTCTTGATGTTCAAATGACTCCCAAAAATGACGAACCATTTTGGGTGCCTCTTGAAGTGTCTGATTTATGAACTTCCCCACCAGCGTCGGCTACAGCAACCGCCTTTACACGACCGGCGTGAGCGCCATGCCCAGCTACCTGGGCTATGCCGGTGGTACGGTCTCTGGCATTGGTGCTGGTGAGATTTCTGGCACCATCCCGGGCGACGTTCAGGTGGCTGGTGATACTTACAACCCGGCCGGCTCCGGGTATTGGCCGATCCGATCCGGCTACCTCTCGATCATGCCGCTCAAGGTGCGCGGGTTCAAAGGCATGACCCTCGACACCATTGGCGACATGGGAACGATGGATGCCAACCAGCTGCCATTGTCTACAAGTGTAAACGCTCGCCTCGGCCGTACCGATGGACTCGGTGAGGCTGGTTTACTTTCTGGCTGGGGTTCCCTTTGGGATGTGGCGACGGGAAGTGAAGCCGCACGCGGTGCGGAGCTTAACGCCCGAATCACCGCAGCCAACGAAGCGGCAGTCGCCGCCGGCACCATGACGCAGGCGCAGTCCGACGCGGCCAACGCTCGCCTCGATGATCCCGGTACCTATCGTACCCAGGTTTATGACGCCTTTGAGCAGGGGGCGAAGGAAGGACTTTTGGCTGAACAAACCCTTGTGAAGAACACCGCCACCGGCCTGATCTCTGGCACCCTCGGCTTTGTGCCCTGGTGGGGTTGGCTGGTTGGTGCCGCGGTGCTCGCCAATTACCTGGGTGTGTTCAGCGAGCTCAAGGGGTCGCTGGCCCCGTCGGCCCGTGCCCGCCGCCGGCAACTCAAGTCGATGCGTCAAAATTCTCGTCGCCGATAGTTCCCATGATTCTCATCCGCAAATCCGAACTGCAGGCTCTGGGGTTCTTCAGCAACTTTGAAGATCTCAACTGGCTGTCCAGCCGCAATTTGGCAGCCCTCGTCCTGCGAGCCCGCGGGGATGTTGCCGGTGCCCTTTTGCTGGAGTTGAACAATCCCAACGCCATCGCGAAGATCACATATGTGAATGATATCGGTTGACACGCTATCAATCACAGGTGTAAACCCACAACTGAATGAAGGCCCTCATGTTCCTGAACCCCCGCCAAATGTCGAGGAAGGGCAGGAAGGCAACCCGAAAGAAACACACCATGGCTCGCAAAACCCGTAAGGCCTCCTCTCGTAGGGCCGCTCCCCGTCGTCGCCGCCTTCGCGTCTCTGTGAAGCGGTCCAGCCGTTCCGTTCGCATCACTCTCCGCGCACGCCGCGGTCGTGGTGCCGGAAGGCTCCGTCTTCGCCGGATCCGCCGCAGCCGATCCCAGACGCTTATCGTGGCTCGCGCCAATCCTCGTCGGCGCCGTCACAGTTCCGCTCGCCGGAACCCGTATACCAGCCGCCGTCGGTCCACGCGCCGCATGAGCCGCCAGAATCCGTTCTCCATGGGTGGTGTCACCTCGCAGATCAAGGGGCTCTTCTCCAAGGATAACCTCACGATTGCGGCCGGTGCCATCGCCGGAACGTCGGCCACGCAGTATGCTATGGCTTACTTCGGCAAGAACCTGCCGCTGATCAATTCTGAGTCCGAGAACACCCGCGCCATCGGTCGAATGACCTTTGCGGTCGGTGTGCCTTTCATTGGCGCCTACGCTGTTCGCAAGTACAGCCCGAACCTCGCCAAGGGTATGATCATCGCCGGTCTGGTGAATGCGCTGAATGAAGGCATCAAGTATTTCGCCAAAGACGCCTACATCAAATTGTACAGCCCGGTGGCCAGCACTGGTGCCTACCTGAACTATCGGAACATCCCCAATGTTCTGCCGGTCGGTGACATCAGCGATTCCCGCGCTCCTGGTTACAGCGGCATGAATGCGCTCGCCAACGTGCGTGGTGCGGCCGGCGCCCTCGACAATTCCCGGGCTTTTCCTGCCGATGCCTGGAACTGAACGACCTCAACCTCCACATCTGATCCAAGCATACCATGCCTGTCCCCGTCGCTAACACGATGTCGAACGAGATCATCTCGGGTCTACAGACCCGATTTGGTTCCATCGATTATTCGCAGTTCCAGTCCCTTCGGTACCAGTTCTACTCCTACGTCACCTACCCCACTGCGGGTGCGACGACGCTGAACTTCTTCGGCACGACCACCGGTTCGCCGAACATCACCCTGGCTGACACCAATATGCCGCGAACCGGCAGCTTCGGTCAGCAGCACTTCTTCTTGAAGTCGATCTCCACGCGCATCAAGATGAAGAACACCTACAACCTGTCGCTCTTCGACGGTACGGATGCCACCACCCTGGCCTCGGATTTCCTGATGGGATTCCTGAACGCTGGTGTGTTGAACTTCTCCATCGGTGCTCGGCCGTTCCTCCAGGTGCCGAAACCGTTCCAGATCCTGCCGCCGATTGCCGGCAACACGATCACCAATGTCAGCGGTATCAGTGCTTTGGTCACACCGCTCTCGAACGTGGCCGGTACGCTCACCTCGGACACTCCGTTCGTCACGCAGACTATTGATCGGACCAACGTGTTCCGTTTTGACCCCAACATCCTGATCGAGGCCGAGCAGCAGTTCGCCTGCACCATCGACTTCCCCTCCGGCTTGGTGCCGGTGATCAGCACCGGTATCTGCAACGACACCACCAACCCCCTCAAGGTCGCGGTGTTCTTCGATGGCGTGCTCCTGCGCCCGCTCCAGTAAACGTCCGAGCCAACCAGTACCTCCTACTCCCCCCAAGACATGACACTCGACGTTCTCGATGCCCTGCAAAAGCGTTTTGGTTCCGCGAATTTCTCGCGCTACCAAATCATCCGCCAGCCTTACTACGACACCGTGCGTGTCCAGACGGCTGGTACGACCCAGATGGCGTTCTTCACCGTACCCATCGGTTCCACCGATCCCGTCGGTCAGAGCCAGAAGACCCTCGAGCAGACCAACCTCGTCAAGAGTGGTTCGCTCGGTCAGATCTTCTTCGTCCTGACCCAGATCCGCTGCTATGTGGGTCTGGTGCCCAAGGCCCGACAGGTCTCTGGTACCATCTCTGGCGATGCCAACGGCACCTTCCACGGCTGGTCCTCGCAGGATCCTGGCTATCAGCAACGCTACAACGAGTTGCTCAACCGTGGTGTCCTCAACATCAGTTTCGCGCAGAAGAGTTACTACCAGATCGAAGCACCCTTCATCAATTCTCCCCCGGGATTTGGTGTCCAGGTGCATTCATTCGGTGCGAGCAAGGTGATCGCTGATGCCGTCAAGAAGAGCATCTGGGTGCAGCAGGACAATTCCTTCACCAACGTGTGGAATCTGTCCCCGATCCAGATCATCGAGCCGGAACTCCAGATGGGTGTCACGATTGACTTCCCCGATGGTGTCTCGCCGGTCTTCACCAACACCTACCTCTCGCAGGCAGCTGCCGCGGCCACGCCGACGATGGAGGCCATGGTGATGTTCGACGGTTACAGCATCCGCCCGCAGCAGTAATTTTGGTTCCTGGGTTACGGGGCGCCACCATCCGACTTCCACTGGTGGTGGCGCCCTTTGTTCAGCAGTTTTCCGATCTTCCATCTCCGATCTCCGATCTCCGATTTTATGAGCGAAGCCTCCAACATCAATTCGATCCCGTTCATTTATCTGGCGACCAATGCCACGGCGATTGGCGCGAACGGCACCGGCCAGTTCACGTTGCTCATGCAGGCTGACAGCCGATTTGAGCTTCACGGGATTTTCGCCACCAGCACTGTGGACGCGAACTCCGATTTCAGTTCTAACAACTTCAGCTTGCTGATCACCGACCAGACCACGGGTCGGCAGTTGATGAGCAACCGGATTCCGCAGCGGGTGCTCGCCGGTAATGCGTTCAACGGGTACCTGCAGCGCCGGCCGATTGTTTTCGAGCCACAGTCAAACCTGCTCTTTGACGTGCTCAACCTCACCGGTAATGCCTCGTTCACCGTGAACATTGCACTCGCCGGCTATAAATTCTTGCTCTAGGTCAGACAACATCCTGACGCCCACTCTGGGGCTCATCCCTCTGCCCTGGGCGTTGGGATGAGCCTTTTGTTTTCCCGATCTCCGAACTCCAATTCCCGATCTCCGATCTCCGATTTTATGCCTGATATCATCCAGCCGATGCGGCACCTTACCTTCGGGGCCCCATTCACCTTTGTGCTGGGAAATCCGGCACTTTTGAACGCTGGCACGCTTGGGGCCACCATGCAGTTTCCTGAAGACGGAATTCTGGACTGGATCCACATCGAGTATGGTGTGGGTGTGTTCTTCACCTCGCCTGGACCGAGCATTGGTGATGTGGCAGGTGCTTTTCTGATGGAGGGGGTTAGTGCCGGCGTGGTCAACATCGGTAGTAGCTCCTACGCACCTAGTGTGTTGTGGTCTCGCTCTGACAATCCGCTGGCAGCTGCGGCCGGCAATTTCACGACGACGTTCAGCACCTCTGCGGATATCCAGTACCCAGGCAAACTGGTACGGCAGGGAACGAGCTTCAGCATTTATCTGGTCTCACCCTCAACGGCAACCACTGGGGTTCAGTACGGCGTCCAGGTGAGCATGAACTACTGGTCGCTGGACGCCTACCGCTCGCAGATCAAGCGCAACAATTTCCTCGATTCCAACAAGCCATGACTACCGACCACACCGAGGCTGTAGACGCCACAGCCCGCGCCGTGGTGGCTGTTAGCGGCACCATCTACCTCCAGTACGTCCAGACAGCCGATGAAATTCTGACCCTGACCACGCACGCTCTGGGTGCCATTGCCGCCGGGTTGATTGTGGTGTGGTGGTGGAGGCGGGTGAAGAAACAGGCTCAAAACAATTCTGACGAATGAAAAACAAGACCTCCATTTTCGCACTTCTCGCAGGGTTTATTACCATGGCCGGTATCTCCGGCTGCTCCACCATTGACCGGGTGCTGCTGCGGCCGAAGCTCATCACCAACTCGGTGCCGGCACAGGTGATCACGCTCTACGTCACCAATACGGTGCCGCAGCTGGTCACCAACACGGTGGTGACCGTGGATCATCAGATCCAGACCAACGTGGTCGTGATGACCAACACCGTGGTGCAGCCGGTCTACCTCACCAACCCGCCGATCTCGATTGTGTTGACCAACGGGTTTGATGTGGCGCCCTCCGTCCAGTCGAGTACTGCAACGGTGGGAGCTCTCTCCAGTTTTGCGCTCCCGGGCTTTGGCGGGCTCATCAGCAACGTGCTGCTGGGGGCGGCTGGGCTCTACGCCGCGGCTCGCAGTGCGAAGTTCCAGAAGGTGGGCGAGATCGCCACCGGAGGTGCCACGGCGCTGGTGAAGGCCATCGAGGCCACCCGCGTGGGGCTGAATTCCCTCCCCGCTGACAAGTCAGTCCTCGGTGGAAAGATCGATGATCATTTGCTCGAGCAAATCGAAGCAGCAGTCGGTAAGACCGGCGACGTCGCCGCATTCATTTCGCAGCTGGTCGCCGATCACACCGGCAACACCACCTCCCAGACTCTGGCTCAAAAACTCAGCTAATTCCCATGGCTACATCCAATCCTGCTTCCTGGTTCAACCCTTCCACCGACCGCGTTGAGGCGGGCGGAATTGGGGTTGTTTTCTCCCGACTGTCCACCGCTCAGCGAACGGGTCTCTCGCTCGCTACCGCGGACGCTGGCCTGTTCACCTACGACACCCAGTTGAACCAGTTGTTTAACTGGAATGGGTCGTTCTCGGCACAGATGGCTGCGCTCAACAGTTCGGGTGGACTGAATCTGGTTTCACCCGTCGTGGTGGCCACCGGCATCATCACCACCAACAACCCTGGGTTCCAATTGACTGAACAATGGAACAATGCGGGTGTCACATTCATTGGTTGGTTCACCAACACCACTGACACCAGCAGTGCTGTGGGTTCGCTGTTTGCGGATTTTCAGCTGAATTCTGTCAGTGCATTCAGTCTCCGAAAAGATGGTATCATCACCGTTTGGGGAGGTGTTTCAAGCTCAGCTAGTTTCACCATTACAAGCACAACTGGTAGTGTTACTATTGGTAGTGAAACGGCAACAAGTAATGTACTGCGTTGCGGTGGTAACAATCGCTTCGTTTGGAACAATGCAATTTTTGGAACCGTAAGTGATGGTACCGGTGATTTGGGTGCCACAGCATCCAGCCGATTCAACAACGCATTCTTCAAGAATGTCGTCACTGTTGGAAGTACAACCCTGTTGACTACCAGCGTTGCCTTGACAGATGTTTCTGGTGTTGGAGCCGGCACCATCACCAACGCCCCCAGTGCGGGAAATCCAACCAAATGGATCTCGATTGTTGATAACGGAACCACTCGGAAGATTCCGACTTGGACCTGATTTTTTTATGGCTACATCCAATCCCGCTTGGTGATCTCGCCTTATGTCCACCCAAAACCCTGCCCAGTGGTTCAACCCCGCCAGCGACCGCATTGAAGCCGGTGGTGTCGGTATCATTCCCACTCGTATGTCCTCCGCACAACGATTGGGGCTCACGTTGGGGACAGCTGACGGTGGATTGACCGGATACGATCTCGACGCCAAGTGCCTCTGGACATGGAACGGTGCCGCCTGGGTGCCGCCCACCAACCAGATGGTGGATGTGCGAGCCTACGGTGCCAAGGGCGACGGCACCACCAATGACACCCAGGCTGTCGTCAATGCCATCGCCGCAGCCGCGGCTGCTGGTGGGCGTGGGTTTGTGTACTTTCCACCCGGCTACACCTTCCTGCTCAACAGCCGTACCGGCGGCGGCACCTCGGACCCGGTGTCGGTTCCATCAGGTATTACGTTTGTAATTGATGGCACCATCACGGGCTCGGTGGGTGCCACCATCAACTTCGTCGCCGTCGGTGATTTTGTCTGTACTTCCAATGGGATTGGCAAGATTCAGATCGGTCAGGGGAACGACGCTCGCTTCTTTCAGATCAAGGCCGGCGTCGTGGAGTTCTCCAACCTGCGATTCATCGGTGCAGGTCTTTACCCCACCTGCATCAACACAAACAGCACCGCCACCGGTACCCTGAGCTCACTCACAATCAGCAACTGCTCGGCAGAAAACAGCTGCTCCTATCTCTACGTTCGAGAGCAATCTGTGGGTAGTGCCCAAGCCGTCCTCCGCACCCGGATCACCAATTGCACCATCCGTTCAATTTTCAACGGGAGCGGAATTCTGATCAATGCCATCTCTGGGTTGGATCGCGACATTCTGATCAGTGACATCGTGGTGGATGGTGTCAGCGGTGATAGTGGTGGCTCTATTTTCTCTGGTTTTGGTATTGCGGTTGCCGGGTATGGTCAAACCCTGCCCAACGGTGTGTACGCTGTCGGAGCTCCAACCACCCGCGTGCAGATCGCAAACGTCATCGTCAATAGCTGCCGAAGCGCGGTCCATGTTGAGTATTGTAACAACGTCCTCCTGTCAGGGATTCACGTCGATGATATCAACCCCGCCTATTATCCCGCAGGTAGTGAGACTTTTGGAGTCATAGTTTATGGCTCCAGCGACGTTGTGATGGATGACATTCACGTTTCAAATGTCACCCAAGATCAAATCAACGCTTGGGCTGTCGGCGTTCGACAAATCAACCGCAATTGTCACATTTCAAATGTACATACTTATAAGGGCAGCATCGTCATCGAACAGCCAATCCAAACGGCTACCATCAGCGGAATTCCTCCCTACGAGCTAACTACCAATTCAATGCTGCACGTCGAGAATTGCAGCACCAACCTGGGCAATGCTGGCATCTACGCCGTAGGTACGGTGCTGATTCGCAACAACCACTTTGTTGGACCTCTTTCATTTGGTCCTTTGACTATCGCCAAGTTTGTTCGCGCCGCAAATGTGGCAACGGTCACCGTTTTGCAAGGCTCCACCCCCGGCAATTCTGGCGTCTATGTCGGCGACAATGTGAGTGTCAGCGGCGTCGGTTCCTCCATTGATGGGCAGATCAATGCCGTGACGGTCGTGACCAACTTCGGGGCAACCAACTACGTTGTTACCACCATTCAGCGTGCTGCTAATGTGGCAACCATCACGATCATCGGAAATATTACGATCAATGTAGGAACACTCATTGCAGTTTCCGGCGTCGGTTCAGGATTTGACGTTGCCTATGCTTTGGTGACCGCCAACGTGCCAAATGTTCCCGTAGGATTTTCAACCGTCAGCTATGCCAACACAGGTGCTAATACTGGTCCCTCTGCATCCACCGGTACATTGAGTACTCTCAACAGCACCGAACTCAGCTACGCCAACGTCGGTGGAAACCTCGGTGCCACCATCGCTACTGGTACCCTCTACGATTACGGCAATGCGTTGCTGGTGGATTGTCAGAGTAATCTATACGGAACCAACTATAACTCGGTTAATCGTCTCTCACTCACAATCGAAAACAATCGCGCTGCCACCGCCTACGGTGCCGCGTCCTTCGCGCTCCGTAACATCACCACAAATCGAATTGCGGCCAACGTGCAGATGCACGCCACCGGAAACAATTTTGGATTGACCACCAGTTTTTGGCCAGTGATACCTATCAATCGATTGTCTTACACCGCGGCAGGTACTCAGCCCACGGGTTTTGAATTTAGCCTCGGTGATCAGTTCTCAATAAACATCGGCGGTGGCGGTGCTCATACCAATTACATCTGCAACAACCCCGGATATGTGGCCGTCGTTGGTGACACTTATGCAATCGTCTCGGCTGTCGCCGGCACAATCAGTCGTAACGGTGCCACCTCCTGGCTTGGTAGCGTGCCATCCTACGTCTACGGACAGCTGGTCAAACTCACCAACGGTGCCAACTCCATCGTTGGGCTGGTGCAAACGCTTTCCGGCACAGTGGGTGCCGCCGGAACCGAAATCATGACACTGGTAGATCCTGCCCTGGGGACCACTCTGGATTTGACTGTACTCGCCGGCAACGGCACGATTGCACCGAATTCAGTTGCTACGTTCGTTACATTCTGACCACTCATACTCATACTCATGGACCTCCCCCTCACCATCACACTCACTGACGACCACACCGCGGCCGTCGATTGGCAGGTTAATCTATTCAACCGATCCAATCCAGACGCCAAGATCGACCGCACCGGTTTCATCCAGTTGCAAGTGTCCAACTTCCTCAACGGGTTCACCCAGGCCCGCTCGGCCGAACGCAACCGTCATGGCCTCGCCCTCTACGCTGGCGCCGAGCCCACCACCAAGGCCAAGGTCTCCGAACTCATCGGGCTCACGGCGGAATTCCCGACCGGTCAGGAGGACCTGTGAACCCTGTTGTTCTCACCCTCACCGAGGATCAAGCCAAGGTCGTCACCGCCTGCCTCGACCAAGCCCTCGGCACCACCGCTCCAGGTCAGCGCCTCACCGCCGCCGCCAACATCCTCCCCATCGCCATTCTCGTCGAACAGGCGACTGTGAAGAGTAAGCAACCCCCGGCGCCGCCGGCACTGCCGGCACTGGTGCCGGCGCAAACTGCGGAGTGATCTCAGACGCGACATACTTGGCGGCAGTCAGGTCCGGCGATCTGGCTGCCGCCCAGCGTATGGTGGATGCTGCAGCGAAGACGGCGGGGTATACAATTGGTCCCGTATTCCACGGCAGGAGCACAGAGTTCCACACATTCAAGATGCCTGAAAAAGGTGAGCGAGCCTTGTTCTTCTCGGATTCGCCTGAAGAAGCTAATCGATTTCCAATACTGCGTGGAAGCCGACCATTGGAACCAGTGTCTGCATACTTGACCGGAAAGTTGAAGCGAGTGCAGTATCCGAAAGACAGCGAAGGCAGTTTTTTGTACGACTCAGATGTCATGGGAAAGCTATTGGAAACCGCGAGGAGTAAAGGTTTTGATGGAGTTGAGATTGACGGCATACAGAACTTTGAAGGAGGACCGCTGTCTAAGACGTATGCGGTGTTCAAACCATCTCAAGCAAAGATAGCAGATGCAGTTACGGAGAATAATCTAGGAAACATTATTCCACTCAGCAAACGCTTTGATTCCACGTCGAACGACATTCGCAATCCGAATCCCATGAAGACCAATCACACCGCAGATGAAGTGGTGACCATCGAAGGACCGCAGGACCACTCCCTCGACATCGAGCGGGTCCGCACCGTGATCGATGATGAGATGCACCGGGTTGGTGTTGTTTACGTCACCCTGCATTTCATCGCCAACCGGCGCCCGCGGAGCTACTCGGCTGAATTCGATCCTGGTGACAATTGGTTTTCTGTGCTGGAGAAGATTTTCGACGACATTCCCAACTTATACAAGGTATCCATCGAGCCCAGCGGATCCTCCCGCAAAGCCCTCGACAACCCCCGCGAGCATCGCGTCCCAAAGCGGCAGGAGAAGTTCCTGAGCGGGATCGCCCGCCGGAACCCCACTCTGGAATCCGGCGCCCAGTTCGACGATTCTGACGCCGCACAGGTCGCCCTCGAGGCTCGGACACTAAGTCAGCTGTGAGGTTCTATGCGCTCCCCATCCTCCCTACAGGTTCTCCAGTCGATTCCCTTCGGTGATCAGACCCGCGGAGAACTGGACGCTCTGGAGCGCCTCACAGGCCCCGGCGCAGCCCCTTCGGAAGCCGTCTATCAGAACCCGGCCGGCGTTTACGACAAATTCTACACCCCCATCGGTGAGATCCTCGTCAACGGCGCCATCTTCCAAGACGCGGCCAACGCCATCGCCACCGGCAAGTCCATCGCCCAGATTGTCTCCAAACTCCAAGCCCTGAAGTCCGCCGTCCGAAAAGAGACTGGGAAGCGTGTTTTTGAGTCCGGTGACCGGGGTTTTGGGTACGTTAACGCTGTCGATAAATTTTTGGAGTGGGTCGAGGATCCCCTCAAACGTACGCTCCCCTCCCCGATCTTCGTCCTCGGCAACGTCAAGCTCCCCTTCTGGCAATTCTCCACCATCCCGGGCGTCACCTGTCCCGGGGCCGGTGAATGCCTGCACAAGCTCAACCCCAAGCCCGGTGGCTCCAAGCGCGGCTATTGCTACTCCTTCAAGGGGTGGCGGAACATCTACCCCTACTTCCGGCAACTTCAGAACACCTTCCTCTTGCGCCTCGACAATGGTTCGCTGATTCGCGACGCCTGGATGAAACTCCCTCGGAACGAAACCGTCCGCCTCTACGTTGACGGCGACGTCGATTCCCGCGAGACCCTTGATTTCTGGATGGATCTTTGCCACCAGCGCCCCGATCTCCACGTCTACGCCTACTCCAAGTCCTGGGAAATTTTCCTCGAGCGTCACGATGAACGTCCCAACGATTGGCCTGCCAATTACGCCCTCAACATCAGCAATTCCAGCATCTACTGGAACGATAGATCGATGCGGGACCGCATGGCTGCTCTACCCATCACCAGAGGTCTGTTCGTCAGTATTGCCACCAAGACGCATATGCCGAAGTGGGACAAGAAAACGCAAGGTGAAGCCCCGGAAAACTACGACAACAAAGTCCTCCAAGTGCACGCCGAACACATGATCGACGTCAAAGAGACCGCTCGCGCTGCTGGTGTTCAATCGTGGGTCGCCGGTCAGAAAACCGCCCTCTGGGTCTGCCCCGGATTCTGCCACAATTGCATGGTGAATCCCCAGACCGGACAGAATGTCCACGCTTGCGGGAATATGCGTTTGAAGGGTATCCCTATCGTCATCGGAATTCACTGAACTATTACAACTATGAACATCAAGTCCCTCCTCCCACTCCTCATCATCGGCGGCGCTCTCTTCCTTCTCACCAAGGGCTCCAGCGGCGGCGGCACCAACGGTTACACCCTGGTGGTCCCTGCCAGTGCCGGCGGCGCCGGAATGCCGGCCCACCCTCCCCTCTTCATGAAATCCAACGACGTGGCCGGCGACGGTACCGCCCAGCTGTATTTCCAGTCGACCAACGGAATGCGTCCCGCCCAATGGTTGCTCGACGTGAAAACCGGGACGCTGATCGGGTAACCTGTGGGCATCCTCCTGCTGCTCGGTGCCTGGGTGCTGCTCGCCGGCAGCAGGAAGCCCGCTGTGAGCTCTGGTGCCTCAGACCCTACCAAAGTCCGTCCAATGGATCCTGCGATTCCCATCGGTCATCAGAGCCCGATCCCGGGCGTCGTGATTCCCCAGCTGCCGGACCTCGATGGAAATCTCGAGCGCCTGATCTACCGGCCGACGACGCCGACCACCACCCAGTTCGATCCTCCCCAGAGCGGGATCGTCGCCCAGCAGGTCATCCCCGGCACCACCCGGGCACAAACCATCCTCGTCAACCGGCGCGGGGAGATCTTGGGAACCACCCCACCACCAATCCCCATCGGCACCTACACCACCGACGACAAAGGCCGGCTCATGAAGTGGGATGGGGTGCGGTGGAATGAGAAGTGAGTCAGCAGGGATTCTCGTCCAACGGGATCCCCGTCACCTTCGCACTAGTGCGCTTGCGGTTGTTGGGTTTCTTGGACCGCTTCGGCATCTGGATCACCTCCGCGGCCGCAGCCCGCAGAGCCAATGTGACCCAGATATCAATCTGCACTGACTGCTGCTTGCAGGCAGCGCGGATCATTGCCGTGGTGTGGGAATCGATGACTAAAAAACCGATTGTGTTCATGATACAGGGGTAATTACAGTTGTGAATGAATCGTAGGTGACCGCCATCACATACCAGTTATTCCGGCGAACCGTTGCAAGCCAGTCTCGATACTCCGAGCGCAAAATCATGTAAGGGTAAAGCCTGCTGATTTTGTTTCGTTGCTGCTTCCACACAACGGTTAAGATCTTGAAATTGGCTCGGCGCTGCATTCGCTTCGTGCGCCAACAAGACCTGGGTGCAGGTTGAATCAAGCTCGGTCTCTCAAACGGGTACCAATCGCGCACGACGGGTTTGTACAAGGGGTTGTTGGAGGCGCTCATAAAAACTCAAAAGTAATAGGGTTTCGGATGCCGGCACTCCTTCTTGGCCCGGGGATATTCATCGCTGAATGAATAATAAATTCTTGAACCCGCAATAAACCGTCTTACAACAAAATTAGAATGCATCCGCTCAGATTCAAGTGATGGTCGTTTCCAGCGTATTTTGACGCCTCCGAAATATCGGAACCAGATCTTGAATGCCCACCACTGCACTTGCCGCTCCGATAATCCTAGCTCATTGGCATTCGGTGGAATGTGGAGCCCTGGCATCAGTACCACGTCTTGAATTGTCATGGAAATAAGATCAGGAATCCGACAATTGAGAGGACCAGCATTCCTACACAGAATGCTATCTGGGCAAATTCACAGAGGTCTTCGCGGTTCATAACGGTAACTCCATCGACATCGGCTCGCGAGCCTTCCACATCCTGGCTCCGATCAGGCTTTCGTATCCGGCATACAGGTGCGCGGCCACCCCGCCCCGGGCTCCAGCAACCACAACCTCGAAAGGTCGCTCCAGAGTCGTCAGCAGCCCTTCCTTCACTTCCCAGGCCGCATCCGATGCCGTCGGGGCAATCACATCGACCACCACTTCCACGGGATTCTCGAAAATCCCAGTGGAAACTACAACCGCCACCGGCCAGCGCCGATACAGTTTGCCTTTGACTCGCATCCCACAGGCTATCGGCCTGCGGCTGCGGAGGGATGAGGGGAGGGTTTTCATTCGGTGATGGTCTGGGGTAACGTGGAAAGGTAGTCGCGCAGAGCTTGGATCTGATCCGGCACAGACAGTGAGACCACCACCTGACCATTATCACTCAAACCGAAAACTGCCTTCACCATCATGGCAGTCCCTACAATGTGACCCATGGTGTACTCGACACCATACCGCTCGCTCCGCAGCGACAGTGAGCTATCACTGAGGTTTTGATAATGACGATCCAACTCGGCGAGGCTGGCTAGGACTTGAGGGGAGGTGGTCATTGGAGTTCGCGTTTGAAATACCACATCATTCCAAGACCATGATTGAGAGCCGCTTTTCCGCAGACTTCCCAACCGTCAAACCCGTGAACATTGAGGAACGCTTCATCGATCACACCCGCTGGCTTGCGCTCCACTTTGTACTCCCACCGGACTGCTGGCCTGGGGAACGGTTGGGGTTTCTTTTCCGCTTCTATCACCGCATCCTGCACCAGCTTCACCCACTCGCTGCTGGACAGTGACTCCAACTCATCCACTGAGAGTTGTACCACTTGGTTTAACAACAGGCTGGCCTCGTAATTTGTGGTGTTCGGTCCCATCTGGGACCGGATGTAACTGATGGATAGGTATGAGAGTTTCATTAGAGCTTGCCCCACTGCTCTGCCATTGCGTTTGCTACACCAACGTACGTTTGTGATCTCTGCGCCCATCGATCCTTCGATGGTCCCAGCCGGTTCTGTCCAGAATCTGACTGATTCGCCCAGCGCGGTTTCCCGCCAACCATCCTAGGCTCCACATACTCTGTGGGCTCCAGCAACGGTAGGTTCTTCAACCACAACCCGGTCTTCTTGCTCGCGTCGTGACCGAATTCGTAAGGCTGAATCCACTGGTCCGCCGGCCGGATCCTGGTTCCGATGACCCCAATCGGATTTTCAATGCAAATCCTCTCGATGTCAGCGTTCATCAGGTCCACAACGAAGTCCAGAGCGTCCTCGGTCGCCGTCTGGGGCCGGAATCCCCTCGTTGTCCAATGCATTCCCGACACCGAGAGGAACGTGCAGGGAGGGTGGGCAATCATGAGATCCCACACGCCGGTTCGACCTGAAATCACCCCCAGCACGTCCCCTTGAATGTGGTTCCCCGGCGCCGGCAGCAGGTCGCAGGACCAGGCGTCGTGGCCCCGGCGGCGGAAGGCATCCCGCACGATTCCAGAGTGCTCACAGGCGACGAGGACTCTCACAGCCCAGTCCTCCGCGCCGCGCACCGCGGGCACTGCCAGACCGCTGCCTCGCCTTCCCTCTGATGCCAGACCGGGTCAACCGCCCCGCACTCGCAGGGCTTGGTGCCGATCTCCTGATCGCCGAGCCACGCTCGACCGTTGTAGGAGAGTCGGTACTCGACCCCATCAATCAGGGCCGAGAGCTTGGGGGTTTCGCTCGCACCCATCCCTTCCTCGTCCCGGTACGCCTCCCAGAGGCGTCGGGCTTCGACTAGGGTGGTGCAGGGTATCTTGCGACGGCCGATGAGGAGGTGGTTCATGGGGTGCGGGATGCTGAGATTACAATGGCTGATGGAGTTTCAAACGGATAATGAGGATTCAAGGTATCAAACCAACCTCCCCCAATCGCTCGGCATTGCAGTTGCCCGGCATACAACCTGGCGCGGTTGCACCGGACTCGTCCCGGTCCAAAGGGCTGCGGCGGGAAGAACCCGTTGAGCATCCCCTGCTGATTCAGCGCCCTAACAAATCGGCGGAGGTAGGTGGGTGTGATAATGGGAGTAGGGGTTTCATGGTGTTGGTTCCTTCGACACCCACAGCTTGGAGATAACCCAACCCCCTGTCACGAATAACCCAAGGCTATTTTGGGGTACCCTCGCCTCCCCTAACATCACAAGTGTAAATCGTGTTGACAGGGTGACCGGAGCTCTGTCCAGAACGGGTCCAGGTGCCCCAGGCGGGACCACAACAAATCTGCGAAAACCTGTTGCGCGAGCGAAGCAGCCTGTGGCACGTTCCCC
>Ga0114960_10000686_pt1 | contig 28288 bp, 30 predicted proteins | sample C_130625_MF_Meta_FD_92637 | JGI IMG/M metagenome (GOLD analysis project Ga0114960, IMG submission 92637) | Freshwater microbial communities from Lake Croche, Canada to study carbon cycling - C_130625_MF_MetaG | ecosystem: Environmental > Aquatic > Freshwater > Lake | place: Lake Croche, Canada... | reverse complement strand
TGAACCCCAAAAAAAGTTAAAAAACAAGAAACCAATAAAACCCCAGAATGATTTATCGGAAGGCAGGTGCAACAGACAATGTACGAGGTTGAACGAGTTTTACCTTCCAGAACTTTTCCGGTCCGCGTTCGGATGCGGGCGTGTGGACGACCTCGAGAGGTTTAGCAGTGTTGGGTCCGCGCGTTTCCTTGTCTTGTGCGAAGTAGGCTGTCTCTGCAACTGCGAATTCTTGAAGGCGTTCCAAAATGCGCTGGGCGTAACTAGAGCGAGTTCTAACATCTAGACTATCCGAAGAGAGGCGAAATTCTCGCCGATGCTGGTCCATGTCGTTGGTCTCGAGGATGAAGTTGAACTTGAGGTGGACGAGGCGGAAGGACTCGAGCTGCTGGTAGTTGGGCGTATGAAAGTCTTGTACGATGACTCCGAGCTTGGCGAAGGTGATGCGAATAAAGTGCATGAACCCTTCAAGGCTGTTGCGAGGCTCTGGCGCGGAGAGCGTGGCAACGTAAGTAGCGGTAGTAGAAGCCATGATATGCAGATAATTGAATAAAGAAATGATTTCAATTTTTTTATAAAGTAAAAAAAATTGAAATGAAAAAGGTAAAAAGAGAGATGTATTCCGGTCAACCATGTCTATTTACAACACACTCCGTGCTCTTCCTACCCGTGTGGCTGAGATGCTGATGTCTCAAGGATTCATGAAAGACCTAGCTCCTGAAGAGCGTGCTCGTATGGACGAGCAGCTCAACGCTCTGGTGGAAGAGTGGTTTGGTGCGTCAACAGTGGGCGTGTGTGAAGAAAAAGAAAAGCCAAAGAAAGAAAAGAAGACCAAGACGAAGGCAGCAGTGGTGTCAGCTGCCCCATCGGTGATGGACCGTGCCCACCTGGAAACACTGACGGTGTCGGAGCTGAAAGAGTTGGGCAAGGACTGTGCTGCAATCAAGGGACGCAAACCGCGTGCGGAACTGATAGAGCTCGTGCTCCAGCACTTGTCTGGTTCGTCTACAGTGGCATCATCGGAGCCTGTTCCATCAGCTGCAGCGGAAGAAGGTTCGAGTGAGAGCTCTGACGAAGAGTTGCGCGAAGAGACGCCGCCAGCGCCGCCAGCTCCGCCTACTGAAGACAAAGCAAAGAAGTCTAAAGCGCCTAAAGAAAAGAAAGAGAAAGAAGCAAAACCAGTAAAAGAAAAGAAAGAGAAAGCCAAGCCTGCAAAAAAAGATAAAAAAGAAGAAACCAAAGCAGCGGAAGAATCGCCTGTGGAATCTGAGGACGAAAACACGGTAGAACTCAAAGAGTGGTTCCACCCGAGCGAAATGACCAAGCCCCGAGAGGAGCGTCAACGATACTTCATCGACCCGAAGACCAACGAGCTGTTTCATCCAGACCGACTACAAGACGGCGAAGCGGAGTGGCGATGGGACGATGAGGCAAGTGAAATTATACCATTGAATTAATTAAAAACTGGGGGATTAATCCCCCTTTTTTTTGTTACTCATTTCTTTGTTCCACACTCATTTCTCGTTTCCAATGAAAAGGGAAAATATACTGTAATACTTGAATAATTAACTACTTGTATTTTTTAGGGGATTAAGGATAATCATAATGTGAATAATATATAGAGAATATATGGAATTGAATGCATCAAAAATTGGAGCTGGTATGGCAGGTGTAGTTGCCATAGTTGCAATGGGTGCCGTTTTTATAAATAGTGCCAACACCAAAAACAATACAGTGTCTGCACCAGTTTCTAATGCTTTACCAGTTGGTCCTGTCGTTGGTCCTGTCGTTGGTCCTGTTGGTGGTCCTGTCGGTGGTCCTGTCGTTGGTCCTGTTGGTGGTCCTGTCGGTGGTCCTGTCGTTGGTCCTGTCGGTGGTCCTGTCGGTGGTCCTGTCGGTGGTCCTGTCGGTGGTCCTGTCGGTGGTCCTGTCGTTGGTCCTGTCGTTGGTCCTGTCGTTGGTCCTGGTGGTGCTCCTGGTGGCGGTCCTTTCGGTGGTCCTTTCGGTGGTCCTGGTGGTGCTCCTGGTGGCGGTCCTGGTGGTGCTCCTTTCGGTGGTCCGGGTGGTGCTCCTCATGGCGGTCCGGGTGGTGCTCCTGGTGGTGCTCCTTTCGGTGGTCCGGGTGGTGCTCCTCATGGCGGTCCGGGTGGTGCTCCTGGTGGTGCTCCTGGTGGTGCTCCTGGTGGTGCTCCTGGTGGTGCTCCTTTCGGCGGTCCTGATGATGGTGCTGATGATGCTCCTGATGGTGGTCCTTTCGGCGGTCATGATGGTGCTCCTGGTGGACCTGCTCCTGTATTATCTGGCGCCCCGCTTCTTGGTGCAGAAGAAGGGGCAGAAGACCCCGTTGTAGATGAATACGCTCCGATAGCGGGTGCGCCCCCTCTAGAAGTTCTAAGTCCATTAGGAAACCCGATACCATCTCATTGGGCAGGAACAGGTGACGAATACGATTCTTATATGAATAGTCCTGCACCACTAAGTCCTGGGAGTAGTCCTCCACCATCAAGTGGATGGTCGGGTGGTTCAACGCGGTGTGCTCACTGCCACCGTAGATTAAAACGTACAAAACGAAATAAAAAAAATAGTAAGAGATAGCATGTTTCCCATGTTAAATCGTAGTCCCAAAAAAGTAATTGCACCTCGTTTCAAACTTGGAGGTATCATAAAACAAACACCTGCACAAACGTGTTCTGCCTGTAAAAAAAGTTGAGATTTAATCGTAAAATTTTATATCGTATATAAGAATGCAAGAAAAGTTAATTGCGCAATTGTCCTATAAAGATGCGCAATTGGTGATGCATCATGGATACCTAGCCTTTTTTAAATCACATAATTGGCCGTTTCGAAAATCGGGGAGTAAGATACAAGTCTACGATATGAAATGGTATGATGTGACGGTGGAAGAAGTAGAATCGTTTTTAAACCGCATCTTTAAAAAAATAGAAGGGTTGTTCACATCTTTTGTGGCGCTTAACCATTGGTTGACGTACGACCCTGACGGAAAGTATCCAAAATATTCGTTGCATATTTATGGCAAAAAATCCATCCCCAAAATAAAATCATTATTGTACAAAAAAAATACAGTGGATTAATATGAAATTACTTGAAAAAATTATAAAATTGAAGAAAGAAATCCAAAAGAATAACAAAAAAAATGCAACTCGACGAAAACCACGTATACCAACTCGATGACCAAAAATATACTTCGGTGACTACGTTAGTCCACAAATGTTTCGACGTGTTTGATGCAGATAAAATATTGGAAAAAATGCGAATCAAAGGAACGAAATACGATGGAATGACAAAAGAAGAAATTAAGGAAATGTGGAATGCGAACGCATTGGAAGCTCAACAACAGGGAACGCAGATGCACTCTGTTATTGAACGTTACTATAAAAAGGAACCTATCGCAGATAATGAATGGGCCTGTCCGGAACTGGACCAATTCCAACGGTTCACCGAAATGAATTGTCTTACACCTCACGGGGTAGAATGGTGTATTTACCTAGAATCCGTTAAATTGGCAGGCACGATAGATTTTGCAGCAGTCAACGAAGATGGAACTCTGGATTTGTACGATTGGAAACGGTCAAAACAAATGGACGTGCACAATTCGTTCCACAAGTATTCGCCGGTGGTGCCGCACATTCCGGATACGAATTTCGGTCATTACACCGTGCAATTGAATTTGTACAAATACATGATAGAACAAAAGTACAACAAAAAGGTAAAACACATGTATTTGGTGTGCATGTATCCGACCCAACTATCGTTTCAGCAGTACGAAGTGCAAGATATTCAAAAAGATATACCAACCATTTTGCAACAATTACTTAAACAAAGCCTACCATAAAAAGTATATGTATTGGATACTCTTTTTTCTATTTTTAGGGGGAGGATTATACTTGTATACAAAACCCGCCCCATCGGCCCCGCCTCCCCGAGAAATTCCCTATGAGAATTTGTACATGCTTACTAGTGACGAAGCAGACACCCCGGAGGAGACCGAAGAGTTGAAAACGATGGGTGTGGTGGAAGAAACTACTCCGGAGGGGATAGTGAGAATGAAATTTGGAGACGGTATTTTTTTGTATTGGTCGCATCGTGCGATTCAATATAAATATTTGGAAACGGTGGCTAGAAAATATGTGATGGTGTACGATTGCCGAGAAAAGTATATCAACATATTTGAAGAGTTGGCGATTGCTGCTGCCAAACCAAAACAAGAACCAGTCCATCCAGCCATATTCGCTTCCTTTAAAAAATACAACACGAAACGTAAACAAATCAAACAAAACTATATTGTCAATGAAAAATCAAACCAATATAATTGGAAAGGTAAAATAAGCGAATATGAACCACCTTCTGTATCCGAATCAAAAGCCATACGGTATTCTGATTTTAAAAAAATGTAATCTATAGGTATGATGAACATGATTCCATCACGTGACAACACACTAACACAAACAACTAAAAAGATTATAGATGATAATATAAAACCGTATAAACAAGAAAAATTAATATTAAAAGTAAAACCCAATGTTGATGAAGACAATGTAGAAAACAATGAAAATGTTGATGAAGACAATGTAGAAAACAATGTTGAAACCATTGTAGATGAAAACAATGAACTAATACCAGATAAAGAAGTATTTGTTGACCCAAGCATAGAAAAAATGAACGATTTACACAAATTAGCAGAAAACCCACCCAAAATTCCTGTGTTGGATATACTTACAGTAGAACCCAAAGCAACTATAGTAGCAACTAAATTGCTTGATATGGTAATTAGTAAACTATCCGACCCTACATTGGCTGAAAATATTATGGATAACCTTGCTAAAAGTGTAGAGTTAAGTTTAGAAAACAAAATCAATAAAATAGAATACCTAAAAAAAGATACAGAAGATATAGAAAATAATAAAGATACAAGCAAAATAATAAATGATATTCATAATGAAACAGAGAAACCAACTGAAATCAATGTTAAGGGTGGACGACAACCATTTTTTACGGAGCAAGACTGTTCTTTTTTTTAAGGTATCCGTTACTTTTAGCTACATCAAACGATGTACCTAATGTTTTAAGTGCAGTCTCATACGCAATTCGTTCTTTGTCTGTTAATTGAGCAATATATTCTTCAATCGTCATTCTACTTTATTTCATGAAAATAAAGTAGTTCAATTTTATATGAACAAATTTATAGATGCAGGTTCCTATGGATGTATTTATTACCCAGGGTTCGATTGCAAAGGAAATCCAATTACCACACCTATGGTATCCAAAATAGTAAATGATAGTGTTGCACAACACGAAATTGATATTTCCAATCTTGTAAAAAAAATTAAAAATTATAAAGACCATTTTTTACCCGTAGAAAACCATTGTAACGTCCACCAAAAATTACCCATTGTAAAATGTGACGCCATCAAAAATAATAATAAATACAAAATACTCTACATACCCTACAAAGAAACATTTCCCACAAACTATGATTTCAACCAAATCTACCATACATTACTTCAATCCATTCAACTCCTGATTCAACACAAAATTGTTCATTTTGACATCAAACAGGGTAATATTATTCTTTCCGATAAAGTCTATATCCTTGATTTCAACCTTTCCTTCTCCATGAAAAATGTTATGGGCAACCTTGAAACCGCATTCTATAAATACCACCCTTCCTATTATTTTTGGCCTCTAGAAGTACATTTGTTGTGTTACAGAATCAACCACGGACCAGTTACACTTACCAGGTTAACACACATATGCACTGAATTTGTGAAACATCATTCGATGTTACAGAAATTATCTCCTAGATTTATCAAAGAATATACAGAAGGTAGTATACAGCATTTCACAACCTTTCTTGAACTTTCGTCTAAAGAATTCATAAAAGCCTGTATTCAACACTGGAAAACATGGGATAATTATGCAGCCCTAATTTATCTATTTGAAGAAGGCTACACCATTCCTCCCATGTTTATTAAAAATATTCATTATTTGCCTAAAGAACGGGTAAGCGTATCCAGGTGTTTAACGGCGACGAGTGCGTCTTGACCGGCGAGATTGCCGTTTTGTCTGACGTTTGCCACCCACTTTAGAATGGGCGGAATCGGTGGACTGAGCCTCATAAGGTACTACCTGACCACCCTTTAATTTAATTGGTTGTACAGGCATTTTAATTGGATGATGTTCACCATGTTTCATACCATCCATTGGACCACCGCCAGATTGGTAAGATTTACGAGCCATTTGCATAACTTTCTCGGGGGGCACTTCACCATTTTCACGACTAAATTGCGCTAAATGTCGTAACCACCTATTTGCCATATTGTATACAAAGAAAATAAATTGAATTATATTTAGTTGTCTAGTTTGGCTAAACCATGCCTAAATTTACCTTCAAATCTAACGTTCGTATCGCAGAAGACGGAGAAGATTATGCTATCGTTGTACGCCGGCTCGGAAACGGAAACTTTTTAGTTAAATTGAAGGATGCTACAGAACGCATTTGCACGATTCGACAAAAATTCAACCGAAAAAATAAAGATATCATCGAAGTAGGTACCTGGCTACTCGTTGCAGACCGCGACTACTCCACCAAGAAAACACATTGCGACATGCTCGAAGTTTACTCTAAATCAGAAGTCAACAAACTTATGGAAATCAGCAACGATTGGTTCGTATTTACAGGAGAAGAATCAGAAAAAAAAGAAACAGATTATGATGCAATAGTACAAGAAGTGGTAATGGATGTTGATTTTGATGATATTTAAACACTTACTTTTTTACAGAAGTTGGCACACGCATCCCGTTCCTCGGCATGACCGGCACAAGAATCGTTGGCAAGAATCGCACCGAAGTTTAGTCCGAGTTGTATGGCATCCTTGCACTCGGCGACAGCATATTCCTGATGTTTGAGTTGTTGTCGCAAAAACAACTACCGGAGTATTGATAAATGGCATTGGCGGAATATAAGGGTTGAATGCATCCGCTCGGCGAAGTAAAGGAGGCACCGGAGGGGGAGTGAAAATATCCGGTCGGTGTACAGGTGGAGGCGGAGGTGTCACAGCAGTTGTTTCGTCCATTTGATTGAATTTGGACGCATACGACATGGGCGCACGGATACCAGATAAATACAAAGTACGAGTTAACATTTGAATTTCGTGAAACATGGACACTTTACTTCGGCCGTGATAGTCGTGAGGTGCATCTTTGCGGCGACACGATGGGCAGTTAGAAACAGTCATATACACCATTATATTTTCCTTACTTTTTTTGTCCTTCCGCTGCATCTTGAATTCTTCGATTTTTCCGCGAGACTGCCACGCCACGTCGCACGACGCACACATCATATGCCCACACGGGCGCTTACACTGAATTTTTTCTGGAATGCACTCCATACACACCGTGCACATATTGTCTGATTCTTTTTCTTTTGCAATTTCACACACAGCTGTTGCCGAACCAGAGAGTACACTTGCCATAGTTGAGAAAGTTCAGGATTTTGTACTATCCAACTTTATACTTTTCATTTCAATTTTTTAATTGAAATGATTGGAGTTAGTTTGTTACTCATTTCGTCGTTCCACACTCATTTCTCGTTTCTTATTGGTCAATTGGAATTAGGGTGGATTTTTGTTAGAAGGTTTGCAACGGATATATTGGCATCTCGAACTAGATTGCGGAGTATTAACGATATACACTTCGCATCATAGTATTTTTTTGATTTTCATGTTTCAAATAGATGTTTTCATTCATGATGGATATATCTTTATTCATTAAAATGTTGTTAGTATAGAGTTGGGCATTAACAGAATCAGGGTCTATGGATTCGCATAGTAAATTGTTGGCATGTATAGTAGTTTGTATGTTCAATAAAACAGTGTAAAGTGGCTCTCTGACATATGGAATTTTGTGAACAAAATTTATAAAACGAGGTAGTATGAACTTGTAAGCAGCCATGAATTTACCTTTATATTTTATTTTATGGTTTTTACTTACCACGGTGCGTTGGGATGGACAATTTCGTTCGAACGTATGTCTCTCAAAACAAACAAGGAAATCATCCAAAGAAACTGAATTGGTAACAGCCACTATGGGTTCGTGCCGAATGATATGGACGAATGGTTTCAAATCTTGAATTAAAATAATGCCTTGGTCGGTTTCAATGGTTATATTTTGGGCGAAACAAATGTCGGAAATAACAGGGACGGGTATATCATTGTCTATCGTTAAATTTCCCGTAACTGTGCTGGCATATACGCGACCGGTTAGATTTAAATTGTTGCAAATTAATTGTTTTGTAATAATGTTTCCATTGAATGTATTAGAATAAATATGTATGTTGTTTTTATTCGTTATCCAAAATATATTATCAGGGTTTACATCATTCAATATAAAAGTAACATTATTTTCAACTAGAATATTTCTAGCTTGAATTATGAAAACAGAATCTAAATTCCCGTTGAATATAATGGTAGTGTTGCTTTTTATGGTAAAATCGTTGAATGTCAGTTGACCAACTGTTTTTGCAATCCATTTACCCGGTGTAAATGTAAACATTTCGTCAATCGTTGTAAACAAATTGGTGACATTTATAGGTAAATATTTATAATTTAAAGGAATAACATAAGTGGGGTTGATAGTAGATACTGTATTGTAGAATGAAGTTAACTCTTGAATTGCGTTGGGTAATAATTTATTATCTTTGGAAAAAGAAGGGGTAATGTTTCTATTGTCTTTGATGCTGTATTTTCCGGAATTAACAATTACGTTACCGTTTAAATATTGCAGTATCAATGAATAATTACTTAAAATAAAATAATCTTTCAAATAAATGTGTATTGGAAGTGGAGGGGGAAGAGGTGGAGGACAAAATATAGGGGTTTTATAGATAACAGAAGTGTGGGTTTGAACATACATGTATTGGTCATCAAATGTGATACCTGCAAATACGTTTTCCAACGCATTTAAATTTGGCATGTAAATAGATGTTAGCGAATTGTTCAAAATAGAATATTGACCCATATACATCTTATCGAGTATGGTATAGTTGAAATAAATAAAATCATTATGGTAAGAACATACCAAAGTTTCATATGGAGTTTCGTTGATTGCAAAATCGAGAGATAGTAGAATAGGTGTTTCTTGGATACAACCAAAATAATCATGCGTGTCGTTCAACAAATGTTTCGTAAAAAAAATATAAATTTCGGGTTTTACCATGAAACCATAAATCGGTGATTGGATTACTAATATCAATAGTAAAATAATTAGTTACGGTATAATTTTGAACCCTGTAAATGGTATTACCGCTACTTATATATAAATTAGTATCATCGTAGGTTATACCGTAAGGAACATTTTCTTGTTCCGGAATTGAAATACCTGTAAAATAATGAGGTGTTATAGTAGTCAAATCTGTATCTATTTCGTATAAAATATTGGGGTCACTCGTTAAACAATAGATGAAATTATGAATGGTAAATGCATAAATATTAGGTACCAATACAATATCAACAAATATTTTTTTGTAATCGTTATCTAAAGGGGAAAGAGAAGGATTGATTCTGTACATGAAAGCAACGGTAGAATTACCGCCTGAGTAACATCCATAAATTTATCCGTTATGGTGTTGTATTCTTGGATTGTTGCTATAATTACGTTTTATTTTGGATGGAAATATATCATGTAAGTCAAAAATAGAAGTAAATGAATCCATACAATAGTTTCTATAAAAAATAGAATAATTATACTTTTATTTTGCCAACTTCTTCACCGTTCATTTTAAATTTCTTGTTGGAAACGGCACAGAAATGGTCGTAAAAAGGAACAGAGGAATGGTAAGTGATGCTGACCTCTTTTAATTTATCGTTGCAAAAGTCGATGACGGTGTGAAAGTTGGTTATTGTTCCGCGAAGGTTAGCAAGCAATTCTTGAGTGTAGTCAGGGTAGGTTTGGATGCAATCGCTATACAATTCGATGCTAGGCGTATCCTGAACGAGGGATTGAAAGGTTTCAATGCCGCACACGCCGATGAGTTCCAACGTGTGGAGAAGTTCCAACGCTTTTTGGTAATCTTTTTCGGTGCGGTACTGCATGTCAGCGAACTCTTCTTTAGTGAGACCAGTGAGAATGTAGTTGATGCGGTTGCGGCGCATGACGTCGGGGTGCCTGCGAACCATGTTCCTGTAGCGGGGCACTTCGTATTGCACGTGTTCGTTCAAGCGGCGGTACAAGGTTTGCAACTCAGAACTGAATTGAACTAATCCTAAAGAATCTCTAACCTCGTCGGAACACACTTTGCGAATGTGTCGAATCATGAGTAAAATGGGGTGAATTTCGGGCATGCCGCCGCAATGAACGTCGCCGGCGGTGCGAGGCACGTAACCCTTTTCGCGCTGTAAGGCGAAGAAATGGGGATTATGAACGATAGCTCCTGGCGTTTCTTCTCCACTTTTCCAGCTCCACACGCATTGACACACGTTCCCTGCTTCGTCGCGCGCCATGCAGTACATTTGGTCGCAGCCGTCAATTTTATAAATACGTTCGTTGCACTTGGGACAAGGTTTGGTATCTTTGCGAATAGATTCTGCGCTCAATCGGTCGCTTTCGATACATTCGTGTTCTGCTGCTGCGGCAGGGTTTTTCACAACGAGACAATCTTTGCAAGTATACTTGTCGCACAAGCCGCACTTGTAGGCGGTCGACAGAAACCCTTTGCAGTCAGGAGAAGGACAGGCCATGATAAACTTTTTGCGGGTATCCACTTGAATGGGGTCATCTTCGGTCACGGCAGTTCGATACCTCTCGGGAACGGTTTCTCCGCGAATGCGGTAATTGTTGGCGGTATGACTACGGTGGAGTTTTCGCAGACGTATTTCGAGTTCTCCCATTTTTGTTTTGATGGCGGCATTTTCTTTGATAAGGGCCTGTTTCCTTTTTTCAGCTTCGGCGTGAGGGAGCGTTTCCGGAATTTTACCGAGTTCAGAGCTGAGGATGTCGGTCGTCATTTTCTTGCGATATTCGTCTTGGACCCAGGATAAATTGAGATGTCGAACCAGAAAACTAAGGTTGAATTGGGTGTGGCAGTTCATACATTGGGCGTTGCCTTGTGTGTTGGACAAAAAGGTGCGGACACAGGTTTTGCAGGCGGTATAGTCGCACTTGAAACATTTCACCTCGGCGCGGGTACTTTTGTTCAATTTTTCGGCGCAACAGGCACAATCCATTTTATATATAGTTTATAGATTTATTATTTAAGGTCAATTTTTTATTTATTGTATGGATTTTGATACGGATGTGGATAATTACACTGACCAAGAAATTCAACAATTGCTTGAAATACCTGACATGGAATATAATACGATTCTAAATAAAACAAAAGAAATGATAGATGAATACGAAGACAATCCTGAATTAATTAAATTTTACAATGATATACGTATTAAGTATGAGAAAAAAAGTACGGTAGTAGAAACAATAGATGTTGAAATTAAAAAAGGAACAATTAATCCTGATTTAAAAAATACAATTACGCGTATGATAAATATTGATTCATCGTATCGAGAATTATCAACGGAAACAATTTACGATACCGATAATTATGTATTTACGTTGAACGAACCTATTAACAATGTAATATCGTTGTTGTTATATTCGATAGAAATACCGCACTCATGGTATACGTTCACATTTATAAAAGGGACAACTGTATTTCAACCTATATTGATTGCACAAAATAATACATCTACAATTAAATATGAATATCCAATTGTACGAATTCCAGATGGAAATTATACCAGCAAATCATTGTTGAACATTGTAACTACCGTATTATTTAGAGATTGTGGTATATTCAGCCAACAAACTATGCCATTAACAACGCCACCAACACTGATAAGTGACATATTTATGCTCGAACAAGATGCTTATACAGGACGGTGTAAAATGACGTTGAAAACTAAGTTTGATATAACAAAAATAATATTACCCGATGGTAGTCCTTTTAGTCCCACCTATACGAAGTGTAAATTTGGGTTTGTATTTAATTCAATTGAATTAAAAACTAAAATAAATTATAATTTAGGATGGTTGTTAGGATTTCGTTTACCGTTGGTGATGGTTCTTGATTTGTTGACTGAAGACATTCTGGATAAAGATAATGTACACTTTTCAGAAAGTATTATTGACACGGCCGGAACTAAATATATTATATTAAAGTTGGATGATTACAAATCAAACCGGTTGAACAAAAGTTTAGTGTGTATCAATACTAAAACAGAAAACAAGATTCCGTTGCCTTCTTATTATAATAAATCATTATCCCAATACCAAACTTCTCCTACCACTATCAATGTACTTCCGCAAGCACCTAGACAACTTACATCAAAACAACTATATACGATTAATTCAATATCTAATAAACGTATAATAGATATTTCAACAAAGCGACTTACATCTCCAGATGATTGCGATATTTTTGCAAAAATACCAATTAAAAAGGTAACAGAATGGGGAGTAGTCAATTCAGATGGAAGTTATTCTGCTATCGATAACGGTCCAGGTAAGTTGATTGTTGAATTTAGCGGTCCTCTACAATTAAACATACGTGAATATTTTGGTCCCGTCAACATGACATCGTTTTCGGTTTCTTTGTACGATGATAAAGGAATGGTTTTGGGATTGAATGGAATGGATTGGAGTTTTACAATTATTGCCAAAAGTATTTATCAATATTAATTTATTTGTTCATTATATGTCAATTGTAACACTGAAACGAAAATCAAACACGGTGCATTCCAACATAAGTAAAAACGGTTTTTATTTGCAAGGAAAATTGCGACAGCCCCCACATAACGATATACGAACGCCTACGTACACCAGAATGAAAGGTGCCGCTCCGGTTGGAGTTGGAAGTGGTTCGCATTGTAGAGTAGGAGGAAGATATGCGCGTATATGTAAACACGGATATCCAGTTGTGGTTCGTCAAGATATATACAACACGTTGCAAACGGAGCCCAACGTATCTACAAAAAGTCAGTATGCCATGATAGACCAACGGTTCCGAAATTATGTTAGTGGACCACTTCAACGTAATGTAGCTGTTCCACCTCCAAGCAACACCGTTTCAGAGTATACAGAAGACCTTGTCCAAACGGTAATGAATTGTTCGCCGTTGGTCGGAATAGGTAAAACCAACCCTTATTCGTGCCAAACTACGAAAACAACCAACAAATATATTGTAGCGTATGATACTTATTTGTTGAAATTCAAGGCCAAATGTAAAACGGAGACAGTGCCTAAAAAGGTGTGGCATACGAATACGCTGATTGGTAGTTAATCAAAAACCACAAAGAGTTAGACTTGAGAAAGAATGCCGTGGACTACAGAAGAAAAAGATAGTTCTTTTAGTATTTTTTGTTTGGCTTCCTGAATGAAAGTGAGCCGTTGGGTCCACCAATCTTCTTCGACTGCTTTCAACATAAGTTGATAACAGGCTTCAAAATCGTCAATGGGAAGTTGGACAAAGGCGCGTGAGTCGATATAATCGGTGACGTTGGGACACCCGTGGTAAAAGCATAAAGATTCGCACAGAATGGGTTCCCACAATTTTTCGGTAATGTAGTTGAGTTCATAGTTGTTTTCCATCATGAAATAATATTTGTAAGGCATTAACCCTTTACTTTTACTTTTTTCATGGAGAGGTTGTTTATAATTAGTAAATTTAAACAAGTTGTCGCGGCCGTAGATATCAATCAATTTTGTATTTTTAGAATCAATGTAACGCAATAAATCGATGCGGGTAATTTGTCCTTTGTCCTGGTATTTTGAAGTGCATATGGTTGAAACGAGGTTGAGTTTAGGTGGATAAGTAAGGTCAATGAGCTCTTGATAAGTTTGTTCTAGTTGCCATTCTACATTGTTGTGACAGTTGGAATGACGACCTCTCACGGATAAGAATTGGGTAGGGTCAGGGTTAGCCCATGCGCCCCATGTTTTTACTCCCCAGTTAGATAACGAGTCTACCCATGGTTCCATTTGAAACAAAATGGTTTTTTTTGGAACATGGTGTTCCGATGTATAATTAATAATTACATAAAAATCAATATTGGTATTTTCCGATGTCATGACGAAATTACTGTTTGAATCGTACATGGTTGCCCATGATTTACAAAGTTGTTCGCTTGAACACCAATTACACAACATTTTAACACGATATTTATCTATTTTTTCAACTACTTTTTCAACTACTTGTTCAACTGATTGTTCAACTACTTTTTCAACTACTTGTTCAACTGATTGTTCAACTGATTGTTCATCTGATTGTTCAACTAATTTTTCATCTGCTTGTTCAATTGATTGTTCAACTGATTGTTCAACTGATTGTTCAACTGATTGTTCAACTGATTGTTCAACTGATTGTTCAACTGATTGTTCAACTGCTTTTTTTTTCTTGATAAAAATACCGTCATGCGGTTTAAAGTAATTTGAAATTTCAAACGTATCTGCTTTATTTTTAAAAAACCCCAACGTGTTTACTGCAACACACTCGTTGGATTGGAGTGCCTTCACGAGCATTTCTTGAATGGTTCCTTTACAAAACTCGATATCGTTACCTTTATGGTCTAGTTGCGGAATAAATTCAAATTGGTCGTAGATTTCGAACAAACTAGTTTGGTTTCTCTGTATATCAGTGTCAACGATTTGATTCGTGAATTCGCACAATGGACTATGGACAATAAAAGGTCGAATTTCTTTAATGTTCAAATTAGGAATAATTTTTAGCAAATAATCAATCCCGTGTCGAATACCATTAACTTTAATGTAATCGATGTATTTTTGTGCACCTGATTTATGAATAACATAAGAAAAAGTTCCGCCAATGTATAATTGGGATTGAAAGGGATGAATAGTACTGGAATCTGTTACGGAATCATATACGTCTTGCACATCTTTTCTAACACGTGAAAACATGCTGTACCCCAAAAACAGAATATCTTGTTCTTTAGATAATACGGCATCTAGTTTTGATTTGAATTGGTCGCAAAGAGTAACATCATCTTCCAACACTACGTAAAAATCCTGGATGGGGTCATCTAACAATTGTTTCCATAAGTGGTAGTGGCTTAACGCGCATCCGATAACGCCGCGTCTGCTTCCAAAATCGTTGCCGGCAAACAGTTGTTTCAATTCGTGACTAGGGTCTAACGTTAGACCATCTACTGCCGTAACCCAGGACGGTTGAATAGAGTAGGGGGACAATTGTTCTTGTATTTTTTGTTTGCGGTCGGAACGGCGTTGTAAATTGACTATTTTTATAAAAGGGTGGTTCCCAAATTGCGATTCTTGGTTTAAATCGTAGGCATTTTTTACTTTTCCCCTTTCAGAAGTTAGTCTACCAATATGTCGGTGGGTGATGAGGTTGCAAAAAGCCGTTTTGTATTGAGCGTTCGTCCATCGATGAGCGTATTCTTTTTCGAAAAAAGAACAAGGAGTAAATGTACCTAATTGTAAAATGGGTTCCACCAAACAAATAGAAGGTCGAAACGTGTAATGCGGCCAATAATGGCAGTTGAGGTAAGGTTTATGTTCGGAATGGTGGTCGTGTAACACAATTTGAGGTATTTCGGTAGTAACGTGGCCTTCTACGCCGTATTCATGAATGGTTTCTGCGTAATTACGGTTGTACACGATTTGTTTGATGTTGTGTTGGTTGGATTCTAAAACGGGTAAAAAGGGTTTGATGTAGTACATGGATTTGTGAAATAAAAAATCATCTTCCATGTGAATCCAATATTTGGGTTTGACGCTGTTCAACTTGTTCCAAATAATGTTCATGCTGTTGCAATGGCCCTTTTCCGATGTTTTTTTCATGTAATAATGTATCCAGGGATAAGTGTGAATCATTTCTTGCCGGTCTTTTTCAGATGAATTATCATCGACACAAAACCACAACGTAATGGCATCCAAATCCTTCCAGTGCAACAAAATCGAATTTACGGTTTGTTTGAACAAATCAAGTCGTTTGCAGGTGGTAAATGTAATCATTAATTTATCGTTGCCTTGTTGGCCGCGAACGTAGGCTTGTTGCGTAATACGTTTCATAGAAGTCAGCATGGCAGGTGTAACGGTCGTTAATTTTTCTCGATTAAGGTTGAACAAAAGATTCCACAATTGAACTACGTTATCGTTCCACGGTTGCGGTAGATGGTCTAATTTATAAAATAGTTCAAGAGTTTCTTTATCTTCTTCTAAAAAAACTTTGTAACAGACGAGCATGTTTCGAATGGTAGCCATGTATTCGTTCGGGTGAATACAGGCACGGAGAATAATATATTTGCAACATTGGTATCCTGACGGTTTATCGTCTATGTAATCGGCGGAAATAGAATTGTAATATTCCAGATAGTCTTGGTATAAGCTCGTATCTACAAACAATTTCCCCACCACCTTTTTGTTGTATTGTTTGTATTTATGGTACAATGCATTGACGATAGTATGGTTCTGAGTTTCGTAAAAATGCCGCATGGTCAATACGACGCCCTCGATACGTTCTGAATCGTATTCGATTGTTTTCATGAAATAGAGCATTGCATCATCCCATTGTTTTTTTTGTTTGTACAAGTGTCCCAATTGCAATGCTGAAAAATAAAGTTCTTGGTTCCAATGAGAAGTGTAGGTCAACACTTTTTTGTACCATTCAATTGCTTTATCATGGTATAATTCACCGGAATCACGGTAACTTTGGGCACAATAAAACGCGTATCGTACTTTCAAGCCCTCTGGAGGTTCCACTTCAAACGCTTTTTCAAGGATTAACGCATCTTTAAGGTATTTGTCTGGCTGTAAATTTCGGTTTCCAGTTCGACCGGATTGCACATAATAGTGTCCTAGCAAAGTAACGCACTGCCCTACCGATTCGATAGGTTCTAAAAATTCGTGCAACACTCCTCTGTAGTTCCATTTTTTACGGTTGTTGAACAAAAGGGGACGGGTATATTTAGTGATGGGTCCAAATTGAAAGTTATACCAATCATGCGACATGTGGGTAGGAAGTGCAAAGTTGCCGTGGATACTATCGTCGGCGTCAAACACAAAAACGTAATCGGTTTTAGCGTAAGCGGCTTCAAGTGCTAATGTTCGATTATAGGCAAAATCTTTCCACCCGTGGTGGACCAATTCGCCGGGAATGTTGTGAAACGCAAAAAAGTTGCTAATGATGGTAGGCGTATCGTCGGAAGAACCAGTGTCACAAATGACCCAATAATCAAACGGAATATATTTGACGAGATTTTGCAACGTAGTTTCCAAAATGTGCGCTTCATCTTTGACAATCATGTTCAAACATAGGGTTGGTTTCATAGATAAACCATAAGACGTTTTATTTAAATTAAAAAATTGAAATAATTCATTCTATATATTACCTATAGACATTACAACTATGAGTTCTTACGTTCCTCCTCACAAACGCAATGCGGTTACATTATCCTTTTTGGAAAAACCAATGGCAAAAGACAAAAAAGAACATCGCGACTTGTTTCCGATACTTCGAAACGAAGCAGGAGAAACGATGACACCTATCGCACCTACGCAACCGGTTATTTCATGGACGGGTATTTCATTTCATGACGACGACGTCATTACGGCAGCACCGGTAGACACATTGAAAGACGGTTGGATTAAACTTAGCACTTATGTACCTAGCACAGAAACGACAACGGCGCAACTTCTGCGGTGTGCGGCGGCAATGGAAGCCAACCATCGGCGATATTATTGGGAACAGGGAATGGAAATTCCGAGGTGGATAGTGGACAACCCTTATGAACATTTTGAAGACTTTGACCGAACAATTCCGTACGAACAAGACTATATTTCCGAAAGCGAATCATCATCCGAAGGTGAGGATTTAGACCCTTATGAGAGCGACACTTCCAATTAAACAATTATTTTTTTTATAAAAGAATACATGATGCATTAAGAAATATTGCTAGTTGGAGCTGTATTGCATTAAGTACTGAACAATCCTTTGCTAGATACGCATTGTCCTACACGACAATATAGAGAACAAGAAGAATTTCAAAAAGTAAATCAAAAAGTAATCAAAAAGTAAAACAAAAAGTAAAACAAAAAGTAAAACAAGAAAACGTTAAAGAATTTTAAAGTTCTTATACAATGGAAGAATGTATGATATGTTTAGAAGAAAAAGAACCAACACAATTCATTGTTTTTTCGTGTAAACATAAAACGTGCAACGATTGTTTTCATTTACTTGTCATGTATTCTACCCCGTGTCCAATTTGCGAACAACCCATTATCATGTACATTCCTAAACAAAAACGAATCATAACATCCAACTGTATGGAATATTGCAAAATAGTGTCAGGGGTAACTGTCGTGTCTGTATTTATTTTTTATATAGTCAATTTTGCATTTCAAAAACATTGAAACGAGTTAGGTAATAGACACTGTATTAAAATGGAACTCATCTCCGAAAAACCGTTTGCGTTGGTCGTCCGCGAATTTGAACATGTGGAATCATGGCCTCGATATTACGGAATCATCGCGTCGTACACCATCATGCGTGCCAAGACCATCAACCTGTTGGGAAACGATGTTTTTAGTATGGATTTGATAGAACAAAAAAAGTATGGAACTATTGTACACCTGGATACGAAAGAAAACGTTCAATCAGCGTTGCTCCTGATTCCAAAAGGAATCCGCTACTTTGGTTATGTGAACGCGACCGAAGAATTGGTTACGAACAATTTTGCTTATATAGGATTACCGATATCCTTGAACTACTTGCCGGACATGGATACACCAGAAGGTATGTGGGACATGGTGTACCCGCACATTACGTTGAGTTCTTTGAAAAGCAACAAAGAACTCGATGTTAAGATGATAGGGAGAGGAATTGAAGTTAAGTTGTGCGATGTCGTTACCCAAACACCGAACACGATGGCGTACAGTGCTCTAATTAAAGGTAAAGAGTATCATGTTACGCGATGTGTTGCCAAAGGAAAATCACCGTTGATTGCCAAGAAAGAAATGCCAGGTAAAGGAAATTACAATTTATCGTTGGTTGCTTATTCGGTATTAATATAATTAAAAAATATATATTAAAATAATGATTACCATTATTTTAACATCGACGGTTTACGTAAATTATAAAAAAATATGTTTAGTGCAAACAAATCCAAGTGAACGATTACAAACGTATTTAAAATCCATTCATCAATGGTTGAGAAAGACACAGTTTCACATTATTCTAGTTGAAAATAGTGGGTATACTTTTCCGGAATTGGAAAATGAAAAAATATTGTACAAACATAGGTTTGAAGTGATTACATTGAATGAAACAAATGAACCAAGTAGTTCAAGGTTTAATATATCGAAAGGGTCAAGTGAAATATTTTCGATTAACTATGCATTTAAAAAATCAAGCATGATACAAAACTCTTCTTTTATTATCAAGATAACTGCTCGTTTTTTTATACCAGAGCTAGAAGAATATTTGAACCAATACGATTTAGATGCATATGATTCGTTAACACAACACGATAAAGACAGGTGTGAAATGGTTGGATGCCATTATAATATGTTCACAACTATTTTTAACATTTATATGTTTGACATCAAAAAATATAATGGTCATATCGAAGATTTATGGAAATTAAGAACGTCTAAATGTAAAAATGTGTTTGTGTGCAAACCATTGTACATTGAACCAACGGTGCGTGGTGGGATGAATGAAGTATATACGGTTATTTAATTTCTTTTGATATAGAATGAATTTATCATTCTCTACCAAATTATGTATCGTGGCGTGCCATTCAGATACACCACTAAAAAAAAATATTATTCATCACAACCATCCTTTGTTAATAAAAATGGCGCACACTATTTATATTAATTCGGCAAGATATGATAAATCGATTCCAATGATTCATACGCTCAACCAAAACAAGTATGATAAATACACCCAAATTTTGTCCACCATCAATTTGCAGAAATACAAGGTAATGATATGGATGACGGACGAAACATTGATTGATTTTTCGTTGATACCGTTTATCAAATCCGCGATAGAACGCGGATATCATTCTTACAAAGATATCATAGTACAGACGTCCAACTATTATTTATATCCGTATCCTCTTTCTGTCAAAGAAATAGCTCCAATCAAAGAATTCCCCTCTTTTTTCAAAACGTCTAATTTTATTTCTACCCCTATTCAAAGTATTTCTGTAAATAAAAAATATATGTTGTTCAAATCACAAATATGTTTCACACAACCAATACCTGAACCTGAACCAGAACTAACATTTATAGACTACCTACCAGAACTTCGAACCTTTCCGTTACCCGAAAGAGTAGAATCATCCAACGAAACCATTTTGATTTCATTTCAACCTTTAATTTATTTGGAATTTTTGTTGCGTAGAATGATACTTCGATTTCCAACGTGGTCCCATACGGTCATTTGTGGAAATGAAAATACAGACGTTATTACTGAATGGAATTTACCTATTCAACTTATTTCACTGAATATTGATACGATTACCCTTGAAAATTACAACGAAATGTTGTTGATGGAATCGTTTTGGACGTTGTTTCAAGGAGAAACGTTGCTTGTGTACAATGAAGACAGCAAACCAATAGACCGTATAAATTTAGAGACGATTGGCAACTATGTTGAATTGGATAACCACATGTCTATACGAAATAAACGGGCTATGATAGAACGATTGAAAACAACTCCTCCCGAAGAAGGAATGTTGGAACATATCTTTTTCTCAGGTTTATAGCATTGTCTCATGAATAGAGTTGACCGTTTCAAACAAATTAACAAAAATCCTTACTGTTTGTAAAATGAAGTCGGTATCTTAAAGAATTATGTAAGAAACATAAATGTATGTAATGTAATAAATATATGCCTACAATTCATTTATATTATGCTGATGATATTTCTTATAATACACTGTTAAGTGTAATTGTAGATGTGAATGGCCATACTATATCTTCATTGACTATAGATGGTCAAGACCAACTAACAACAGTTGGTCCCGCTTTATCTGGAAAAAATACATTTGTAAATAATACATTTGTAAATACATTTATTGCGAATATTCCAAATACAAGTCCTTTGTACGAACAAGGTGCCGATTATTACATTATAAATGGGAATACGTTTGCAAGTAATGATTTATCTAGCAAAATAAGAATAGACATTGACACTCCATGTTTCAATGAAGGTACCAAAATAATGTATTTGAACAAAAAAAGGGAAGACGCCTATATTTGCATCGAAAAGTTGAGGAAAGGGGATTTAATAAAAACGTACAAACATGGTTACCGAAAAATAGATTTGATAGGACGGAACATATTAATCAACAATCCAGACATTTATAAAAATTGCATGTACAAAATGGTGAAAACGGAAACAAACGAACTTACGGAAGATTTAATCGTCACGGGCGGGCATTCGATATTGGTGGACAGCATGTCAGAAAAAGAAAAAAAATTGAACAAACAACTTGTTGGTGAGACGCCCATGATAGACAACAAGTATTTGTTGTTGGCTGCCGGTTCAGAGCAATTTGAGCAGATTAATAACAAAAAACCGTATGTATATTACCATTTAGTGTTGGACAACGAAGACAATGACGAGTCACAGTATGGTATATGGTCGAACGGTATTTTAACAGAAACTCCAAGTAAAGAATTCTTTAAGAAACATAAATTTATTTTATTGTAGTAATATATGCCATTATATGAAATTACTATGAAAATTGTTCCAGATGACGGAGTAAAATTGTTTACTGGTGTTATGAAGGTAGAATCAAACCCTACGTTTCCAGATGAAAGTAATCTGTACCAAATTTTTAAAGGAACGGTTGAACCAGAAACTGAATCGTCGATAAGTTTATGAAAGTAAATGAATATTTTATTCTGTTACAATATGAATAAAAAAATTGCAATCAACCCAACTAAAGTAAAAAAGATAAAGTCCTTACCCAACCCAACTGAACTAGTAAATGCTTTATTGGAAGAGACACCCAACCCAACTGAAATAGTAAATACAATACTAGAAGACTCACTCAATCCAACTGAACTAGTAAATGCTTTATTGGAAGAGACACTACCCAACCCAACTGAACTAGTAAATGCTTTAGTGGAAGAGACACTACACAACCCAATAGAACTAGTAAATGCTTTATTGGAAGAGACACTACCCAACCCACCTGAACTAGTAAATGCTTTAGTGGAAGAGACACTACACAACTCAATAGAACTAGTAAATGCTTTATTGGAAGAGACACCCAATCCAACTGAAATAGTAAATACAATACTAGAAGACTCACTCAATCCAACTGAACTAGTAAATGCTTTATTGGAAGAGACACTACTCAACCCACCTGAACTAGTAAATGCTTTAGTGGAAGAGACACTACTCAACCCACCTGAACTAGTAAATAGAATACTAGAAGACTCTTTACATACCCCAACTGAACTAGTAAATACAATACTAGAAGACTCTTTACTCAACACACCTGAACTAGTAAATACAATACTAGAAGACTCTTTACCCAATCCATTAGAAATAGTAAATACAATACTAGAAGACTCACCCAACCCATTAGAAATAGTAAATACAATACTAGAAGACTCCTTACCCAATCCATTAGAAATAGTAAATACAATACTAGAAGACTCTTTACATACCCCAACTGAACTAGTAAATACAATACTAGAAGACTCCTTACACAACCCATTAGAAATAGTAAATACAATACTAGAAGACTCTTTACATACCCCAACTGAACTAGTAAATACAATACTAGAAGACTCACCCAATCCATTAGAAGTTGTAAATGTGTTACTGAACAATTTTTTACCTAACCCGTACACAAAATCATTTAAACGACCAACTCTTCAAATACAACTTCCTACTTTTGATTCTAGTAAAATTACTGTTCCTCTAGAACTTACACTTTCTAATGAAATAACAAATGAAATAACAAATGAAATAACAAATGTAATAACAAATGTAATAACAAATGAAATAACTCAAAAATATAAAAAGAACGAAAATCAAGATACAAAACAAAAAATGGCCGTAGTTGCAACGTTAGTATTAGAATTATACCGAATGTTGACAAGCTCTCTTCTTATTTTATTTGTTCCACAATCTTGCAAGGGTGAACTATGCTCCATGTCTAATAATTTAAAATGGAACCCTAGACACCACCAGTACAACTTTGGTATTTGCGTCAATTTCACCACGTTGTTTATTTACACGGTTTTGTACTATATTGAGTTAAAACGCGAAAACAAACTCATCAAATATTTAGACGTTAACCCCGAGATTCCATCCAGTAATGAAGCCGTTGAAACAACGTTGCTGAATATTGCAGAAGAAAAGAAACGAAAAATATTATCCATCGATAAGTATTATCAACGCATCAGTTATCTTTCGATTGGTATGTACGTGTTCAACTCCATTGTAAGTGGCGTTATTATTAGCCATTACTATTTGGGAACACAAACCAGTACCACGTTCATTACGTCCTTACTTTTTATGTTTACAAAATTGTTGAACGTCTATCAGGTGGCCAACACCGACGAACACATTTTTTACTCGGGGTACATGAAAACCTTTGTTCAATTCAACGATTTAGATAAAAAACATAAGAATCCAGATAATTTATAAGTCTAGTATATGTTAATTCTTTTTGGTATACTTCTAATTGTAATATTAATCGGTATTTGTAAAACTGGAAATAAAATGAACCATAGTTGCATGGGGTACGTAACGTTTAATATTCTTTGTATAGCTGCCGTCTATTGGATATACAAAGAAAAAAATAAAGAACACTATATCGTTCGTGAAAATGTAAAAGATATTTCTACGTTTTTATTTTAAACAGTTTTCATCGGGCGTTCCTTTTTATTGAGAAGCAAATGGTTACCATCAATAGTTTGGAAAATATGTAAGGACCATTTCATGGTTTGTTTTACTTAGGGGTTGATTTGTTGATATGAGAAGAACATAATATTGATTGTGTATACTTTACAAATTATCACAGAACTAATTTGTAAAGTATTTTAATTTATAACAAGATTGTTAAACATGGAATAGGAACTTGTAATTGATGTTAAAGTCTGTAAATACCGAGTACTATTTAATTCAGAAAGGTGTTATTTTAAACAGTTTTCATTGGGCGTTTCGCTTAAAACACCGTTGGCGTATATACCAAACCGTTCATTTGCATCGTTGTTGTTCTCCAAAAGCAAATGGTAGTACGTATAGATGTTGTCATCGAGTATAGGTGTGAATTTTTCGGAAACGCATGAAAGCACCAACCGTTTGCCGTCAATGATTTCCTTGGAGAATTCCGTGAGGCCCATTTCATCGTACTTGGCTTGTTCAACCTCGGAAATGGAATCCAATAACAAGGAATGGCCGCCGGTCACGATTAAATCTTCCAATAGCCCGTTTGATTCGGTTTTGGCCATTTTGTACATGCACATGTTCCAGTTATTGGAATTGTTTCGAAATTTGCCATTAATCGTTTTAATAATTTTGCGGTAGCCGTGTTTAAAGGTTTTCACTAAATCACCTACTTGTAATTTTTCAATGGCAACATATTCGTCGACAAATTCTTTATTCATGTACAATATTTTGGTACCTTCATTAAAACAAAATGCGTCGTTTGATCTATATACATGGACAGTAGTTGCAATGTTCAAACGATTGGCAGTATCAAATTGAATAGATTTAATTACACTTCCAGCAGGAAGGTTTGTGGTTGATTGAACCAAACCTTCAGTGCGTAGTTCATATAATTGATTATTTGCCGCAACCCAAACTCGAGGAGTATCGGGACTGGACGGTTCCCATGCAATGGATTGTATGGGGTACACGGGACTAGTTTGTGGTCCGGATATGAGCGGATTAATCGATACTAATGGTAGTGCAATTGCATAGATTCTGTTTGTTCCAAAATACAAAAAAGCAGTAGGTGTTGTATCGAATACAATAGCTAAAGTATTTATGGTAACTGCTGGGATTATAGTATTCAATACTATCTGGGTTGGGATTACCTGTCCAGCTGGAACGCTATTAGGATTTTGAATGTAATAAGGAATCAAACCATCTGTTAAGTACAATGTACCGGCGTAATAAACCATGTCAACAATAGTCGACAATGGGAAAATGTTGAGATAGGTAATAACCGTAGGAGTTAAACGATTTATTCGCGCTATCCATGCGGCAGCACCACCAACTTGATAAGCAAGATAGACTGTTGCCCCATCGTATGCTATACAAGTACAACTGTTAAACATGGGATTAACCGAATCATTTATAATAGGGCTGTTGTATAAATCCGTTACTTGGGGTGCACTACTACGGGCCACAAATAAATTGTTTGGGGTTAAACTGTCGTTCCACCATGCCATATCAACTATACTAGTACTAGTACCACTAATGTCGGTTCTTACTGTAAAATTGTAATTCGCCATAATATTGTAAAATATTATATTTTAAAATATAATATTTTACAATTTACCTTAATATATGTTTTTTCATTCCGAACCTATTGATTATTTTTTTCTTCAAAAGAAAATTGGTAATACAGTTAATATATAATGACCGTTGGAATTTGGCTGGTAACGATTAAATCTTCTAAATATATCTGTTTGGCCATTTGTACGAACTCGATTGGGGGGTGTTACCCAATTTTTCCTGTAAGTTTTAAACGTATTGCACTTGAAACCCTGATTGCAAATGATGTAATATTAATTCGTTAATATTTGAAAATTAAGCTTAAAGAATCAATACATTTAATTGTCTTAAGCTATGAGAATGATAAGTATAACTGGTGTACCTTTACTGTTTTAAGAATAAAATAAATAAAAATTATCGGTTGTAATAGAATGAAATTAGGATTTTACGGCCTTGTTGGACCCAACCTTCCCATTGCATCCATATATTCATTATATTCATTCTTTTCTGGAAACGGAATAATACAAGGTGCTTTTATAAACCGCGCCGTTACACCAATCCATTATTTGGTTCCAACTGAAAAAACAAAATATCCTTGGCTCACTAGTTCTATAACAACTCTTCCTTTTTATATTGGGATGCATACCATAGGCATGTGTCCCAACCCTATCGGCGTTGCCAACACTGCTTTTTTGAATACCGGAAATAAACAGTATCTTTTATTTGAACGCGACCTCCCTTATGAAATTCATATTGATGTTCCCCATCAAACCATAACAACACGCGGTCGCAAATACATTCCAGGTGTAACCCATCTGTCCGGTCATTCTAAAGTAGTTGGCAACCATGTTCATTCCCTAGAATACAGTATTTTCAAAAAATCGGTAACGTTACTTACACTTTCTCTAAATCTTGAATTGTTGAAAAGCCAAGAAATAAAAACCAAATATATTCCGTTGGTGCACGATTTTATTCGGTGTGGTGAATCTACACTGTTTACTGAATCACCCATTGAACTTTCGCCAAAATCGTTCCTACACGGTAAATTTCCCATTATTATGCAACCTAAAAAACCTACCTATATACATCAAATACATACAGACAAAACAACCCGATTTTATTCTCCACTTTCTTTTTTTATTTTTCATTATGCGGATGTGGTAGAAACGCCCGATGCGATTGAATTATACGCACCTATCTACTACCATTTGAATTTTGATACAATTGATATTCACGGTATCTATTCTAAATTGAGGTTAGACAAACGTACCTGTCGTATTAGTATACAGTCTACGTTCGAATTAGAAAAGTATAATCTTGATTTTCCCGTTCGATGGAAAGATTATATTATTCTGAGAAACATTAAAGGAAAAACCATCAACGGTTTCGTGTTTTGCAAAGGGTTGACGGTGCATCGTACGCTGTTTTTGCCGATGGCCATTTGCGGCGAACCCAGCATTGTAGACGATATGTTGGTATGTATTGGCTACGACGCGCAGTTTAATGCCTATTTGATTCAAGTTGAGTTGAACACACAGGCAATTGAATACGTTGAATTGAACCAAACGGCAACACTTGGATTTCATTCCATTTTTATTCCTAACGAATAGAGTTTAATTACGTCTAGTATTCTAGAGACATGTTTAATTTTGGAGGTACATGTCAAATATTTTTTGCTTGGAAAACGAGGTATTTTTGTCTACTTTTTCTTAACTATTTGAGGGAGAAAATTTAATTTAAAATATATTATAGGTTATGTATACAGCCATTATTATTGAACCTAGACAACATCCGGCATTTCTTTATGTTATAAAAAATGCATTAAGTGTTTTAGATTGTAACATTATCATTTACCACGGGAACTTGAACAAACAGTTTGTTGAGAACATGATTGAACCACTCAAAGACAACCATCGTATTCGACTTATCCATTTGAATGTAAATAATTTTACATCACAACAGTACAGTGTATTTTTGAAAACAAACAAAAAATTTTATGCAAGTATTCCTACGGATAAATTCTTAATATTTCAAACAGATTCTATTCTGTTTGAAAAAAATAAACGGTTGATTCATCATTTTTTGAAATATGATTATGTAGGGGCACCTTGGACATGGGATTTACTGAATGGTGTAGGAAACGGCGGGTTATCGATACGCAAAAAATCCAAAATGCTTGAAATCATAGAAAAAGAACCTTACAATGACCAACCTGAAGATATTTTTTTTGCCATGAACAAAACAGTTCCCTTGTACAAACCTTCCGTAAGGGAAGCGAAACATTTTTCAGTAGAGCATCTATATGAATCTTTTACGTTTGGGTCCCACCAACCGTGGATACAGAAACATACGAATTTTTATACGCTTTACCCTGAACTAGTAGAATTTGAAAAATTACACGGTAAATAATGTTTACTAAACCAGCGCGGAGGCATTCTATTTTTCCACGAAGCAATTGGTCGCTTGGATTTGTAATATTGTCGGTACGATTCAACCGGGTCTTCTGTTTTGTATTCTTCCGGCATGGCCAACGCGAACCGCGTCAACCCTTGTTGAGGAAAACAAGAGGGAACAGGAACGTGTTCTTTCAGGTACATGGCCACCAGATACGATTTGTGCACTTTGACGTGCCGATATCGGTATTGCCATTCGGCGTGCAAACAATCGACGAGCTGCAACGTCCATTCAAAATTTTCTCGGGAAGTGCGACACCAAATAGTCACGGGATGGTTCTTGTGCGCTACTCGATAGACTGGGTGCAATCCAGGT
>Ga0114960_10000685_pt1 | contig 28302 bp, 20 predicted proteins | sample C_130625_MF_Meta_FD_92637 | JGI IMG/M metagenome (GOLD analysis project Ga0114960, IMG submission 92637) | Freshwater microbial communities from Lake Croche, Canada to study carbon cycling - C_130625_MF_MetaG | ecosystem: Environmental > Aquatic > Freshwater > Lake | place: Lake Croche, Canada... | reverse complement strand
GATCATACTCTTCTTTTATAGCAAGTACATACATCTAGGCAATCCTAAACTGGCCATTTATTTGGAAATGCGAATTCAGAATTTCAAAGAGATCATAACCAATGGTTATAGTGGTCACGAAATCAAAATGCGTAATAATGATAAAATCCGTCGCCTATTTTGTGAGATAATTTGTATTCTTTGTTATGCAAAACGTAAGCACAGTTTTGATGAGATCAAGGTCAAGAAAAATGATTTTGAAATGACTCAAGTTGCGGATATGTTAAAGGCTCCCAATGTCTCTTATGGAGAAGATATTATTATAAGTGAAGATCCTAAGGAACTCTTTATTGCTATAAATGAATTTGCTTACCATATTTCAAAGGATACAAAAAATACAATTGACGCGTGTTATTGGGTGGAATGGATCCTTGAATACGAGAGCATATGCAAGGCGAAAAAGGAAAAATGTAAATGTGGACGCCGTCAGAAAATGCCAGTAAATCCAAAAGACCAAATGGATCTCGTTTGGTTAATATGGGATGCCCTACTCCAGTCTGCCTCTAATGCTAGTCAATTTATTCAAAAACTAATGAATAGTCTTCTCTCTTTATTTACGTTGAAATACAGCAATGGTTGTGGTAAAAGGCGCAGATATTTGATTTACTTCGCTATTAGCATATTGACTGAGAATGTGAATCAAAATGAAGACCTTTTGAAAGAAAAAGAAGTTGTTGGTGGAATTATCAAGAAAATAGATGGAATTTATAAACAAATCAAGAAAAATGAGCATTCACCAAATACAGATTATTTATTCAAGAATGGAGGGAAATCCAATTTAGACAAGACAATTGATAAGTTGGAGAAAATGAATGCCTTTGGCCAGACTTTTATGCCAACTATTTAGCGAAGAAAGAGAGAAAAGTCTATAGTAAATATATAATGGCCACTACCCGTTCAAAAAGCTCTCTTTCTAAAACTTGTAAGAAAATTTATAGACAACGCGTTAAGGCATCTAGATGCCGTGGACGCAGAGGACGTATTTGCAACAAGACTGAAGGTTGCAAGTATGCAATTGGAACCAGGCGTTCTTTTTGCCGCAAGAACAAGAACCGCAATATCTAAATATTAAACCCAAAAGAAGAAATCAAAAAAATAAAATATAATAAAATTAAACCAACTTTATTATAAAAACAATCAAACTATATTAGTATTACCAAAATGGACAAAATTCACGTTTCTTGGAACCCTTTATTTGATCAATATTCATTTGACTTAGATTCATTGTATGAAACTGCGCATTTGTGTCCATTAAAACAAATCTACCCTCCAAAACACCAAGTCTTTCGCATATTTGAATTAGACTTACAGAAAATCAATGTGGTCATTCTTGGCCAAGACCCATACCACGGTCCTGGTCAAGCTCAAGGGCTCAGTTTCTCTGTTCCATCTGGTCAAAAAATACCACCAAGTTTGCGTAATATTTTCAAAGAACTCAACTCCTGTTTTCCTGATCGCAATTATGAGTTTACCAATGGGAATTTAGAACGCTGGTTCAAAGAAGAAGGAATATTTCTTCTCAACTGTTCTCTCACTGTTGAAGATGGCAATCCTGGATCTCATATGAAAATTTGGGAAGACTTCACCAATGATGTCATCCATTATATTAGCATAAAAAATCCGATGTCTGTATTCTTGCTATTAGGCAAATTCGCTCAATCCAAAATGCAGTGGATCAGCAATAAATCAAATATTATTTGTGCTCCGCACCCATCACCTTTAGCTCGGGGTTTTTGCGGTTCTAATTGCTTCGCTCAAGTTGAGAGCATATTAGGTGACACAATTGATTGGGGTATATGAATATTTGACACTGTGCATTAATCACACGCCACAGGTTCTCCACCCATATCAATAATTTTTTTGTTTGCTTTCATTAAGCAAGTTTTGAGTTTACCTTCTTCCATATTGGGAGAACCTACTTCTGATGCACCTGCCTTACCAGTTTTTGCACTAATGCCCCAATATATATCATAAGCAGGAAGTGAAACATCTTCATAAGAGTAAGGACACCTATTTGAACAAGGATTACAAGGACTCTGTAAAAATTTAAACCCGGGCATTTTTTCTAATTCTTTGTAATCTGTAATTTCTTCTGGAGGTGATTTACCATCTAAACTATTTAAAAGAGGTTTATTTCCTGGACCACAAAATCCACTTCTATCTCCCAATTTGAAAGTATGTCCTTTAAATATAAATTTTGGTTGACCTTTTAAATCTTCTGGTTTTGATGCATTTTGTCCATTTACAAGAGGAGCTAGACCTTGAACAAATAATAATTTAGAAATTGGTTGATTCAACATTGGATTATTCAAAAGATCATCAATAGCTTTTTGTCTATCTTCTTCCTTTGTATTTGGATCAGCACTAACAATGTTTTTAATATTTGTCATTGTATATTCATTAATAGGCCATCTTCCAGTTTTTATAAATATTTTTGCCTCTTCTTCTGAAGCAAATTTTTGTAAATCTTCATCAGATGTTTGAATTGGTATATTTGGATTCATTTCTTTCCATTTTGCTTTAACAGCATCTAGCGTTTCCTGTGATAACTTATTGTCTTCTGGAAGCATTCTAAACCATTTGAATTTTTCCATCAATTCTTTTTTTGTATCACCCGAGTTTGGTTTTGTCAACATAATATCACTTGTGCTTTCGTTATCCATTCCTTCTCTCTTATAATCAGTTAAAATTGCTGCGGCAAAAATGAATACTGCTAAAACCAATAACCAATTAAATATAGATCTGATGCAAATTTTCATTTTCTTAATATAAAACAATATTTTTGTAAATCTATATTATAATGGCTAAAAATGGAAAGACTACAAGAAGACATATGAAAAAAGGTGGCACAAGAAAAGTCCGCGGAATTCCTCAAAAGTTTGAACAACAAGTCGTTGTCAAGTTTCTTACAATGTTAAACACTGTGAAATTGTATCATTGGAAGACATATAGCTATGCCACACACAAAGCAACAGACGAGCTTTACAGCAGTCTAAACAAGCATATTGACACATTCATTGAAGTACTTTTGGGAAAGACAGGAGATAGAGTGAATCTTACAGGAACAAGATCTATTTCACTCAAGGATTATACTTCAGTAGAACAGTTTAAGAGAGAAGTCAATGACTTCAAAGGATATTTAGTAAGTCTAAATGGCAATCCTGCACTCAAATCAATGTCCAATAGCGACTTGTATAACATTCGCGACGAGATCTTAGGAGATTTGAACCAATTCTTGTATTTACTAACTTTCAATAAGTAGGCTCAGCTTGTTACCGTAGTGTGCGAATTATCATAAAAATTTAATATATTTATTTTTATTATAAATGAATCCATCTGCGAATCCTTCAAATAATTCAATATTTAGTTCTTTTGAATCACCTTCTGCAAAAGTAGAAAGTGGTGATATTTTTGGAGCCAGTTCTGCTCCTGCTCCGAGTCCAGGACTAGGATCGGCATTTTCCTCAACAAATAGCACAAGCACTAGCACAAGCATTGGTAGTTTCTTTAGTAGCATTAGTTGGACCACTTGGGCAATTATTATATTGATTTTAGCATTTCTTGGTTTCAATATATTCATTTATTTAGCAAAAGGTACGCAAATATTTGGCCAACTATCGGCTTATTTGGCTGGAATTATTGGCACAGGAGCTGCAGAGACAACCAAACAAGTGACAAATGTTGCTGCCACTGGGACCAAGGCAGCGACAGATATTGCTGCTGGAACGGTTAATACTACAGTCAATGTTGCACAAGATACAGCGTCAGCTGTTAAGAATTCCAATTATACTGAACAACAACAGCTCAATATGAGCTTGAACCAGGCCAATAAGGCACAAGAAGAAGGAGAAGGCGAAGAAGGCGAACCTGGATACAAGGCAGATGAATCTGGATCAAGCATTCAATCCAGTAAAGGTGCAGGTAAGTCAGGATGGTGTTATATTGGCGAAGACCGTGGATTCCGCAGTTGTATTCAAGTGGGTGTAAATGATCAGTGTATGTCTGGAGATATTTTCCCTAGTCAAGAGATCTGTATGTACCCTGAACTAAGACCTTAAAATAGAGAAATCATATAGAATCAATGAATTTTGTATATGATTTATTTATTATTGTAAGATTTGACTATTTTTGAAATAAATTGGATATTGTGTTACCAAAGTGGCATAATCGCCCCCAACAAAACCCCAATAATTTCCCAAGGTTCCTGTAAAATCAGTTGTAGTTTCATTACTATATATACCACCTTTTGTAACAACTTTTGTAATTCCTGTAGCAGTTTGTAAATTGTTTGTACTAGTTACAGGATCCCAGTAATCGTTTCCTGCAGGAGTAGGATTTCCAATATTTGGATCAACTGAAATTTTCTTAAATAATATAGTGTCTGCAGTTGTGTAAATGAACCCTGACGAATGTAAATACCAATGTCCTTCTTGAAGTGTATTGACAGTTACAGGAGGATCTGACCAAGCACTTGAACCAGTTGAATTATTTGCACGAATAGATATAGTGTAAGCAGTATTGGGAATAAGACCAGTTATAGTATATGTAGTTGTAGTAGAAATAACATTAATAGGCGATTGTTGTGTACCATTAATATTATAACTAATATCATAACTTGTAATTGAAGGAGGATTTCCTGCACTTCCATTCACCCAACTTAAATCTATAGAATTAACTGTTGGGGTTCCACCCAAATTAGTTGGTGCAGCAGGAACACCATAAGTGTTAACTGAAAATGTATCTGAAGTATCGCTAGTACCTACATCATTTGTTGCAGTTATAGTAAGATTATATTGTGTATTTGTAGTCAATCCAGTTAAGTCATAATAAAATGTAGTATTGTTACTCTCCAAATAAACACTGTTTCTTAGTAGAGGATCTGGTCCAATTTTTATTGAATTATTGTAAATTTGAAATTGCGTTATTGGATTATTATTATTAATAAAAGTTGGATTGTTTGCAATTGTCCATTGTAAATATATGCTTGAAATTGTAATATTTGGAGAAAATGAAGTATATAAGGCTAGTACTGGTTTATCAGGTTTAGCCGCAGTAGTAACTGTAAATACACTTGATTGAGTGCTAGTACCTACAGCATTTGTTGCAGTTATAGTAAGATTATATTGTGTATTTGTAGTCAATCCAGTTAAGTCATAATAAAATGTAGTATTGTCATTCTCCAAATCAACATCGGCTATTTGTATAGTCTCTGGAGTTCCATTTTTGTAAATTTGAAATTGCGTTATTTCATACTGAAGACTTTGATTGTTTTCAATTCTCCATTGTAAATACAAGGATGTTCCTGTAATAGGTTGTGTAGAATCAGCATATAAACCTAAATTAGTCGGTTGAGAAGGAATATTTGGAGTGGTAACAGTTATGGTATTTGACCAAGCACTTGAACCAGTTGAATTATTTGCCCGAATAGCTACATAATATGTAGTATTGTAAATTAGACCAGTTATAGTAGTTGTAGTTGTAGACCCTGAAATGGTAGTAGTTGTTGAAGGTTGCACATTAGTAGTACTATAAAAAATATTATAACTTGTAATTGGAGGAGGATTTCCTGCACTTGTAATTGTCCAAATTAAATCTATAGCATTAGCTGCTGGGGTTCCATTTAAGTTAGTTGGTGCACTAGGAACACCAATAGTTGTTACTGTGAGAACTGGGTCTGATTTACTTCCTTCACCTACACTATTTGTAGCAGACATAGTAAGATTATATGTTGTATTTGTTGTAAAGCCAGTAAACAGATGAGAATATAACCCGCTTGTAGGTTCAAAATAATGAATCCGAGAAATTAATACATAACCAGATCCTGGGTTATTGTAAAGATTAAAATAAGTTATTGTACTAGAACCTGAATCAGCATACCATTGTAAGTATATAGTTTGATTACTTGGATTAGGTGGTGTGGCACTAGTATACAAGATCAAGTCAGATACTGTAGGAACAATAACAATAGGGGTTGTAGTTACTTCGCCGGATAAAGATTTGTCTCCAATGCCATATCTATTAGTCGCTGAAACTTTAATCCAATATTTTGTATCTTCTCCAAGTCCAGCTAATGTAAAAGTATAATTTGGATTATTATAACTAAATGTTGAAATGGTAACATTTGTGTATGGACCATCTGAGTTTGTACTATAATATGCAGTAAAGTTTTGAATTGCACCAGATCCTTGATTAACTTGACAACTGATTAAAACAGAATTTATGCTAGGAACCAAACTTGTAATAATTGGTTTTCCAGGTGCACTAACAGTAAAAGTATATGGCATACTGTATTGACTCATTCCAATAGAATTTCTAGCATTTATTTGTACTGTATAAGTTCCTGCTACAGTAATGTTGTAATTATAAAGAGGACTTAAATTATAAGAATAAATTTTTGTATTCGGGTTATTGGGATTTGGTGTTGTTTCTCTTGTATTGTTTGCATTTACAGGTATAACAATATTGCTCATAGTATTTATTGTTATATTATTTTTGTATAAATTATTGTATAATTATTGTAAAATCAGTAATAACAACACCTCCATCATTTACAGACCAAGCTAAAGAAAGCACATCATTTGCAGCAATTACTTTTAATACAACAACATCAAATGGTGCAGTAATAGGAGCTGTTTCACACAGATTAGTGCCCCATAATTTATTATTAACTGGCCACTTGTCTCCACTGGTTCCATATGTGAGTTTTTGGCGAGGATAATATGTTTCATCTCCATCATTCCAGCATAAAAGTTGTGGCTCACCAGGCACATCTGCAGCAGTTGTTGGGGTACATTCCACAATACCACTAAGTTCCTTGATAATATCTCCATTACAAATATTTTCTATTTGACTGCATATTAGGGTACCTCCATCAGGGATAACAAGAACAGGACCAGGTATAACAGGTTCTTCATAAGGCGGCATAACCTTCCCACTTTCACCAGCAGGTGGTTCTTCTGGAGGAGGTATAATTGGCGGTTCTTCCGTGCCTGGAGTTACTGTTGCAGTGTCTGGCAATACATTATATTCTGGTGTAACAGGTAATGGTAGACATAAAGTCTGGTTATTACCTGTAGCCCCAGGATTCAAAGGAATGGTAGCATAATTAATTCGGCGTAAGCTTTGTGTATTTGGATTACTATAAGTGTCTGACTGTGTAGCCCAAGTGGTCGTCCTATTTGTCCACATTCCACGCGCAATTTGCGCATATCTTTGCTGTCTTGTTAAATTGGAACTATTGCCCTTGTATTGAAGAACATTACCTTTTTTATAGACTTGAACCAAATATGCCGCTTCAGCAATAGTAACAGTTTTATTTAGAAGAGGAACAAATATCAGTGAATTTGGATTAGCATTAGTGGGTAATATATATGCACATTGATTTTCAAACCTTGACCACTCTCTTGGAGGATTTGGTTTACAATTATTCCCTTGACATGACATATATTACTTATTTATAAAAATATATGTCATATTGACTACAAAACTAGACAATACATTTAGGTCTAATTATAGTATTGAGCCTTGTATGAATTGTAATGACCTGATGGAGGAACATAATAAGCTTTTTGCACAGGCTCTTTATAAACAACAGTTGTTGTTGTTTTTGTTGTCTCTACAGGTGTTGTGCTAACGAAAGTAATGTTACGCAATATAATAATTAATAAAAGGATACCTGCTCCAATCATAAATGCTTTCTTTTTATCCATTATAAATTATGCTATGAAAATAATATTTTTATAGATTTTCTCTCTAACTACCGTAAAAGAACCAACGTAATGACAAATAGCTTGTATTGTTGGAAGTCATTGCATTATTTCCAGTCATTGTTCTATTAGGCCCCTTCTTAACCATCTTCTGTATTTCATTTGTTCCTAAAGCATAATTGTAATACCATAAATTGGAAATATATCCGGAAAATCCGCCATTCGCAGCAATATAAACATCGCCATAGTTTTGCTTAGGAACACCAAGCAATTTAGTGCTCTTTGTAATGGTGCCATTGATGTAAACATCCAATGTATCTCCCTTGCAACGGATAATCACATTGATCCACTTATTCAAAGGAATATTTGCAATTTTTATTTCTTGATTAATAACATCAAAAGTGTTCATAACTACGGTTAATTCATTCGTATTTGGAGAAAGATATAGTCCGGGAGCGTTATTGGGGAAGTTTGCGCCTATTCCAATGGCACCAGAACTTCCGATAGAGTCGTTACCCTTATGGAAAATATGACGATATTGAGATGAGTTGTAATTTAAGTCATCAATGAAAATCCATACAGACCAAGTGAATTCAATACCTTCTGGTGTATTTACAGAACGAATTACTGTTCGCGCTCCCTCCATAGAAGGATCTTGAGGTATGACGATTCTTTGCTTCGCATCTACCATTCCATCAAATAAGTGTACATTTCCACCAGCAGTACCAAACCATACCAAAAATGCAATGGACAACTGTAACATTATTACAAATACAAAGATTGCTAATAAAAGGAACGAGACCTTTGCAACTAAACTATTAGAACTCATAAAATCACTAAAGCCACCTGCTCCAGAACCATAACCATAACCTCTTCCGTAACTAGATGTAGAACCTAGACCCATTCCATAACCAGGTGAACCTGTGCTTCTTCCAAAAGAACCTAGTCCCATTCCAGAATTTGATGAACCATATGAATTATTTGTCCGACTAAACATATATATATATTATAAGAAAAAGGTTATTATTTAAATTGTGAAACTGTTGGACTCTGCTCCATTTTCCATAAAAGATACCTTAATCTGATATTTTCCGAAAATGCTAGACAACCATCCTTCACCATAACCCTTCTGATAAATATTATAAGCTCCTTGAGGATCCATTGAATAAGGAAAATATTGAAATTTTGCAGTCCATCCAGCAAAACCACCCTTAGGAGTAACATAAACACTTGCATCTTGGCTCACTGCTGCGATTCCAGGCATAACACAAGTCTTCACTAGCTTACCATCCATATAAACATCCAATGTCTGACCATAAACGCTGATCAATATGTTGACCCACTTTTGAATAGGAACATTTGCTACTGTGCAAGTATGAACACACATATCATTTGGTAGAGGAATATCTTGGCTGGTTTGTTCAGATGTTGTGCATCCACTTAATGTTAAACTGACAACTAAGTTGTTCTCAATTGGTCCTAAAGCAACCATAGGACAAGGTCTATCTCCAGTACTTCCAGAAGTACTTATATTACCCATACGACCAAATATTACCTTGGGTTCACCATATTTATATGCCCAGTCATCTACATTTACCCAAATAGAATAGGCAAAATTGGTTTGATTCGGATTTGAACTGTCTGTTGCTAAACTAGATGCTTCAATCGTTTGCATTGTTGTACCGCTTGTTACTCCAGATAATGTATTTACATCATTCACAATATATCTTACTGCAATATACAATAATACAATTATAGCAATAATTAGTAGAACACTTCCAATATTCATAATATAATATAATGATAGAATTTTTCTAAAATACTATCATTATTTGTTTCTAGAGTTGGTTCTATCTTTCTCTAATTATAAATATCGTGATTTGCGTTAAAATACCATCTTAATGATAAAAAGTCGTGGTTTCCGTTTGCGCTTGAACTTGCCATTTCAGTACTAGTTTGTTGATCTTCTGGAGGTGTATCACTTGACCCTGTTGGAAGATCTTCCATAATGGTTGAATCTCCTAATATATTACCTGCGCCTAATCCAAGATTTACATCTAATGGTATAATTTTATTATCATATGCCAGTGCCGGAGGAGTGTAATCTTTTACAGATTTATATAAATAATTTATTTGGTAAATGTTCAGTGATGTTTTGAAATAATTCACATTACATATTTGACCATACAAACCGTCATCTTGACCAAGAACTAAATTATCATAATTTATGTATGCCGGGTCTTCAGGACTCTCTTGTGTTGTTGTGGTAGTTGTTGTTGTAGTGGTGGTTGTTGAAGTTTGAGGCAGTGTGTTATTATAATAAGGTATAACGCCAATAACAGATTTAACTAATTCGCCATTGTAAAAAATATCAAGCGTTCCTCCATTGTAGTTGAGAACTACATTATTCCATTTTTGCAACTTTACTTTCTCCAGTTCATATAAAATAAGGTTTCCATTTGTATCAAATTTTTTCCTAGGCAAATCTGGTGAATATGTATTTGCATCATTATTTTCGTGTCCACCTGGACCAACATACATTGTTACCCTTAATGTGTTCAATGCTGCATTATAAGTTACCTTTGGTTTTCCACCATAGTCCAAAATATTTGTAAACCTTTCATAAGAACTTCTTGTACCAGGACTTGCACTATCTAAATAAAACCAAAAAGACAATGCATATTGATAACTGTGATCATCTACGTTATTATTTAATTGATAATAAGATCCTAAATATGTTGCATTTTTTATTTCAATTGGACGATTTACCAATATTTTGCCACCTTGTTGTGATAAATTTTTCAAAAATGAGGGAGCAAAAATATAACCCACAAAAAGTAAAATGCTAAAACCCAAAACTCCATAGTATATTGGAGGCGTTGGAGCAGTAACAGATTTTTTGATGACAGAAATGCCAGATGCAACCCCACTTGTAAGACCGGTGGTCATTTTATTTTTAGGAATTGAATGAGTAATGCGATCAATTAATGCTACTAGTATACAAGGAATATAGAAAACTGCATTAAAAATTAGCTGAAAGAGTGGACTATCTTTATATACTGATGTTGTGATAACTAATTTATAAACCAATACTAATATTATAAGAATTACAATCGTGTATATAATTATATTGCCAATATTTGTTGTTGATAGTGCATTTTGGTATAAAACTAGCACCCAATAAAGAATAGTTGCAATAGCAACAAATCCTATCAGAACAAAAAACAAATATTTTGTAACTGTTTTGTAGTTTTCATTATTGCTTATCATTTTTCCAATAAAAGATGGATCCGTAGTTTTAAATATAAATAAACTTTTTACCAATGAAATTATCAAAAAAATGAAAAAAATTATGGTGAGAATAACAACTCCTGTATTTTTTATTGTTTTAACTCCCAAAAAGTCTCCATTTGATAATATTGGTACTAAAAATGTGAGAGAAATAATTAAAAGTATTAGATCAAATGTAAGAAAAGGGTTTATTTTCATCCAAAATGGTTTATCTTCTTCCGCTTTTTTCTCAGCTTCATCTTCTTTATTAGGGTCTTTTGTAAAGAAGACATTTCTCAAACAAACAATTGACATTATTAACAGCGCTACAGAGTATATGATTCCAACCCAAAAATACTTTTTGATAAAACCACCTGGATTGTTAACATATAAGATTGTCATAAATATGATGATTGCAAAGAAGATAAGGGCATAATTGATTCTTGCTAAATGAATAAAATCCATTGGTGATCCTTCATTATTTGGAGACCCTTGATTATTTGATGAATCTTTTAATTTTGAAATAAATGTTGTATAAATTAATACTAATCCAATAGGTATTATTATAGGTAAAATAATATATGCATAACTATCAACATAATCTTTGGGCATCATATAAAACATTACTATAAGTCCAAATATGAAAACAAATAACCATATTATGTTTTTGAAAGAGCTAAGTGACTTGAAAATAGGTTGAACAGCTTTCATAAATAAGTTTGAATATTCAATAATCTTTGACAAGAAACCATAAGTTGCACTTCTTGCGCCGGGAGACATAAACATTGCAATAAGAAAAATAACAACAAATACAGAAAATAAAATCAATCCAATAATCATTAATATTTTTTTTGTGTCATCATCTATATTCATTTTAAAGGAACTTGAATAAACCACCATATTTATGATAACAAGTAAAATAATTGATATAATTGTTGTAACTGCATATGTTATTGTACTACTCATATTACTTATTATATTGTTACTAGATTTCACATCCATAATATATTAATATAATACAATATATTTAAAAAAAATCTGGTTTCGGGTTCGGTTTAGTTTTCGCTTTCGTTTTCGCTTTCTGACTCTAGATTCTTATCTATTTCATATTTTCAAGAGCGGTTTTCTCTCCGTGGCATTCCCTACATAATGCCACTAAATTATTTACTTCGTTTGTTCCACCGTATTCAAGTCTCATTTTGTGATCTACTTCAAACCAAGCACTCAATTGTTTTTGACAGTGTCCACATTTCCAATTTTGCATAGATGCAACATATTTCTTTTTTGTTTCACTCACTGATCTTTTGGTGCTCTTTCCACCTGAAGAGAGAAGACGTCTTTCATAGTTGGTATTTGCTGCCCCACTGCACACTTCTGATTCTCCATTCATCCCTTGCATAAAATGACTACCACCAGAAGAACCCCCAGTAAAATCAAGTATTGGGCTTAGCATATCTAATGATGATTTATCTATGGGCATATATTTGACCATATTATTTGCGTGTAAAAGCATTGATTTACATTTTTCAGGACTTCTTTTGATCAATAAGTAGAGAGAAAGTCCAACAATAGCAAAAAAGACCATTTGAATATATTTCTTATAGTGAGAATACATCTTTGTATATTTTCCTCCGTGATATGCATTGTATATCAAAAATCCTGTAATGCCAATAATAAATAATTCTAGTTTCATTATATATTATTGAATATAAAATCTTGGTTTCTTTGATTATTTACTGTTTGTTTCTGTTTCTGTTTCTGTTTCTTTTTTGATTCCTGTATAACGATCTGATAAGGGATCGCGTATTTGATCTAAGTTTCTTGGATTTTTTTAACCTTTTTGATATTCCTTTTGCAGTGATGTTCTTGAAAGTTTTCATTTCAAGGACTGGTGAGGATGATGCGGACCTTTTACCAGAGCCAGATGCACTACCTCTTCTAAAAATAGGATTTAATGATTCCAATACAGTAGTTAATTTACTTATATCAATCTCTTCATCAGCTGACTCATAAATAAGAACCAATGCATCCTTAATCTTTTTTATAATTTCCATTTCTATAGAACCGACTTTACCCAAATCCATAATTACTTCCACAATCGGTATATAAGAAATAACAAACCCCCAAATATCTACATTCTTCAAAAAAATCTTCAAATACGACAGCTTATCAAAGTGTCCATTTCTAGTAAATTTAATCAATATCTTTGTAATATATTCAAAAATGAAATGGAATGTATAGTTAAATTCCAAAAGTTGATCTTTAAATTCTTCGTCAATAGTCCCCATAGTATCTTCAAAAAATAATTTGATAATATTATTAATCCCTTTTATGTGTCCTGGTCCTCTTTCATCAATCCAAAAAAATACAAAATCAATGACAAATTCGCGAGTCTCCAAATGTGTTGGTGCCTTTTTTTCAGTTAAAAATTGTTTATACAATTTACTAAAAACATCACTGAACAGTATATTTGAAAATGGCACATTGTATTGAAATGGACGCCTATCTAAAATAGCAGGCACTCTGTTTTCGCCGTCATATTTACAAGAGAGACCCCAATCAATAAGTCTAATATTTCCATTTCTATCTAATAACATATTTCCTTCCTTCAAATCGCAATGATATATATGTTCCTCATTCATTGGAATAATTCCGTGTTTTAAAACATCTAATAACGATTCATTCAATGAAATCAATTTTTTGAAATCTACTCTTCTTGATACTACTATTTCTTGCTCAATATAATCACCAATATCAATTCCACCAAAAGGCATATTTACAGCATCCAATTTTTTTAGAGTTGATGGTTCATTGATATTTCTCTCTGTTATTCCTTTTTTTATAAGAGTTTTACATTTTTCATCAAATCTCTCTAGATCTTCATCAGTTAAGTTATCTGGCTCACAAATAGTAACATCTTCCAATAAAAAATATTTTTGATAATTTGGTATTTTCTTTAAATAGGGAAGAAACTTTACAATATCGTTATATTCTGTTTTGGCGTTTTTTGATAACATTAGTTTACTAATTTGGGATTCACTGCGATCTTGATCTTTACATTTCAACGCAGGTTCAAATACACATCCATATCCACCTGATCCAATCACTCTTCCTCCTTTTATTTTTCTTATTTTTCTTGTTTTTCTTGTTTTTCTTCTTGTCATACTTTTTATCTTATTTTTTGGCATTCTTCTGGAATTCATCCTATATTCTAACAAGATTATTTATTATAAAGATAGTATATTCCAAAAATAATAATAAAAAGAAGTAAAAAATACAAGATCTTTCCCCTCAGTTTATAATATTCAAATAACTTAGCATCCTTGGGTTTATAGGCTTCATAATAATCCGCATAAAATTTATCCAAACTTATTTTAGGTTTCTCTAATTTCTCATTGATTTTATTATGTATAAAATGCATCCAACGAATAAATGAGTCTCTTGAATCTAAATAAGGAGAAAGTGGATATTCATCTAATAATTTACTAAAATGCGTCGCCATAGTTTCAATTGGAATAAACATAGGAATGTTTTGTACGAAATCATAATACTTTTTTTTTGTCATCGCATTTGGACGATGTGGATAACACATTGCTACAGTATGAAGAAAAAACCAATAATGTGGACCCCACACATTTGAATCTAACCCCATTAAAATTTAATAATATTATTTACCAACAGTTTAAACATATTGCATTAGTAATGTTTAATCTACAATGAATAAAACAAATAACAGTTGTAATAATTGCGGTAAGAACGGCCATTTATTTCATCAATGCAAATTACCCATTACTAGTTATGGCATAATTTTATTTCGTTGTTCAGACAAAGGTCCGCAATATCTAATGATCAGACGCAAAGATAGTTTCGGTTTTATTGATTTTATAAGAGGGAAATATTTATGTAATAACGCTTCACAACTGCAAAAATGTATTGACGAGATGTCGGTTGAAGAAAAAACGCGAATTATGAATGAACCTTTTGAAAATTTATGGAAATTTTTGTGGGGTGATAATAACAGTGGGAGTATTCAATATCGCGGAGAGGAATTATCGTCATCAAAAAAGTTTGAGAATATCAAAAATGGTATTTACATTAATAGTGAAATGGTAACATTAGAAAATATTGTCAAAAGTAGCCAAACTCAATGGAGTGAAACTGAGTGGGAATTTCCGAAAGGACGTCGTAATTTTCAAGAGAAGGATTTAGATTGTGCCCTTCGTGAGTTTGAAGAGGAAACTGGTTATTCAAAAAAGCATATTCAAATAGTTGATAATTTGATGCCATTTGAAGAAATATTTATCGGATCTAATCATAAGTCATACAAACACAAATATTATTTGGCATATATGAATGAAACAATTGATTCTTTACAAAATTTCCAGAAAAGTGAGGTCAGCAAAATAGAATGGAAAACTCTGGATGAATGTTTAGAGTCAATTAGACCTTATCATTTAGAGAAGAAGCAGTTGATTGCCAATATTGATAAAATTCTGAAAGAATATAGGTTATACTCATAATTTGGTGGAATTCAAATAAATTAATCATATTATATTATAAGTATAATACAATATGACAAGTAAGAGAGAAAAATTAGAAAAACCAGAGAAAAAGAAACCCAAATTAGTTATTGTATCAGAAAAACCTCAACCTCTAATGCGCAAAGATGATATTCATTTATTAAAAGAAGATTTGGAAACAAATCAATGTGAAAAATTTGAAAATCTTTACGACTCTGACAGTGAATGCAATAAATTTTTATTAAGAAAAGAGTTTTTGGAACGCAAAGAACTTGGTAGAGAACCTGATACAGACCCTTTTTTATATCCAAATTTGAATGATCCAAACTTCAATATCAAAATCGCAGAAAAAGCCGAGTTTGCTGATAATAAAGTAGATGGGACTATTTACGAAGATGTCAAGAAACGTTCTGAGGAATTGGCAACTGCTGATTTTGAATTGGCACCTCACCAAATGTTTATCCGAAACTTTTTGTCTTTTCAAACTCCTTACAATAGTATGCTGTTGTATGCTGGGTTAGGTACTGGGAAATGTCACGCAAAAAATACACCAATTATGATGTATGATGGTTCAATTAAATTAGTTCAAGATATTCAAGTAAATGATTTATTAATGGGAGATGATTCAACTCCAAGAACAGTTACTTCTTTAGCAAGAGGTCAAGACAAAATGTATAATGTTATACCCGTAAAAGGTGAAAAATATACTGTAAATGAAGAACACATATTATGCTTAAAAGCATCTGGATTTCCAAAATTATGCCATAATCATGATAGTAAACACTTTAACTTTAACATACAATGGATTGAAAATAATCAGTTTCAGTCACGAACTTTTACATATAATAAAAATAATGAAGAATCAAAGAAAAAGATGGAAGAATCCTCAATTTTATTTTTTAAGGAAATAAAAAAAAACCCAAATACTTGTGATAATGTTTTTGAAATTTCAGTAAAAGATTATTTACAATTATCTAAAAAAAAGAAAGCAAATTTAAAAGGATATAAGGTACATATTGAATTTCAAGAAAAAAAACTTAGTATTGACCCTTATATGATTGGTTACTGGTTAGGAGATGGATCACAGAGAGACGCGTTAATCTCTAGTCAAGATTCAACTGTTTTGCAATATTTTCGTAAAAAATTACAAGAGTATGAATTAAGTTTAATTTTCAGAAGTGGTTATGATTATGGAATATCTGGTAATGGAAAAGTTGGAAATAACCAATTTTTAAATACACTGAAGGAGTTAAACATGATTAACAACAAACATATTCCAATGATTTATAAATGTAATTCAAGAGAGAACCGATTAAAACTTCTTGCTGGTTTAATTGATAGCGACGGACATCTAAATCAAATTTCAGGTGGTTTTGAATTTACACAAAAAAATGAATCATTAATTGATGATGTAATATTTTTGGCTCGTAGTTTGGGATTTTCTTGTTATAAAAGTATAAAAAAAACTAGTTGGATATATAAAGATGTTAAAAATTATGGAATTGTATACAGAATCAATATCAGTGGGAAAGGGATTGAAGAAATTCCTACACTAATTCCTAGAAAACGTGCAAATCCACGAAAACAAATTAAGGATGTACTTGTTACTGGGGTTACTATTGAGTATGTAAATTATGATGACTATTATGGATTTACCTTAGATGGAAATTGTCGTTATTTGATGGGCGATTTTACTGTGACTCATAATACTTGCTCAGCAATAGGTGTAGCAGAAGAGATGCGCGATTATATGAAACAAATGGGGTTGAGTAAAAGGATCATTATTGTTGCCTCACCGAACGTCCAGGACAATTTCAGGCGTTCTATTTTTGACGACAGAAAGCTAAAGTTAGTAGATGGGCTCTGGAATATTCGCGACTGCACAGGCAATAAATTATTAAAGGAAATCAATCCAATGAATATGAAGGGGATTTCTAAGGAGAAGGTGGTGTCACAAATTAATGGTCTCATCAATGCATCTTATGTATTCTTGGGTTATGTGGAATTTGCCAATTATATTTTGAAAATAGAAAGCGGCAAACCAAAAGGAATGAGACAGGAGAAGCGTGTAAAAGGAACTAAAACATTTTATGGTGAATTCAAGAATGCAGGAGACTTAGCAAGACAACAACGCAAAAATTTACAAGCAGAGTTTAATGGACGTCTCCTGATAATTGACGAGATTCATAATATTCGTATTGCTGGAGACAGTTCCAGTAAATTAGTTGCAGATAGTTTAGTGACCCTTGTAGAATCTACCGAAAATATGCGCCTCTTACTATTATCTGCTACACCTATGTACAACGACTATAAGGAAATTGTATGGTTATTGAATTTGATGAATACAAATGATAAACGCGCCACTATTGAGATTAAGGATGTGTTTGATAAGAGTGGCGAATTTAAAAAAAATAGTGTTGGAGAAGAGGTTGGCAAAGAACTGCTTATAAGGAAGGCGACTGGTTATGTATCTTTTGTGAAAGGTGATAATCCTTATACCTTTCCTTTCAAAGTGTGGCCGTCTGTTTTCTCTCCTAAAGACTCTTTAAATGATCGTATTTATCCGAAAGTTCAAATGAATGGAAAACCTATTGATAAAGAAGATCAGTTGAAATTCCTGGATCTATTTTTGGTTGAGATAGGAGAATATCAGTCTCTTGGTTATAAGTTTATTATTGATAATTTGAAAAATAAGAAGATCAGCATTACTACCAAAACTGGTGTAGTCAAAGAAATGCCGAATTTTGAAAATATGGACTCCTTTGGGTATGCATTAATGGCAATGCCGTTAGAGTCGCTTATTATGGTTTATCCAATGGATGGGTTGGAGTCAGTTGTTCAAAAAATGGGAAAAATGAAAATTGTTGAGACAAGTGAAACTATTGAAGAGGCAGAGGCGAAGACAGAGGTGGAGGCAGAGGACTCCAATGGAGAGGAAGAACTACATAAAGGAGAGAAACCGATTTATTTAAGCGAAGTTTTATTGGAACCAGGCGCAAGCTTACAAGCAGACGCAAGCTTACAAGCAGACGCAAGCTTACAATCAGACGCAAGCTTACAAGCAGACGCAAGCTTACAATCAGACGCAAGCTTACAAGCAGAAGAAGAATATCTACCTCAACCTGCTGGTGAAGAAGAATTTGATAAAATGATTCCATTTGAAAATGAATCTGAAGCATTAGAAGAAGAAAATGAGCCTGATACAGGATCAAGCTTAGAATCATTCGCAAGTTTAAAACCAGCATCAAGCTTAGAACTAATTGAAAGCTCAGAATCGCAAACACAGTCAAGTCCTGGAGAAAAGGTTGAAATAGTTTCAGATCCAAGCAGTGATGAATCATTAGAATCAATGCAAAGTTATAAAAGCGCAGGAGGTGCTAGTAGTAGTAATAGTGTTGAATTAGAAGATGCATACATTAGTCCAAACGATCTAGTAGGTAAAAAAGGACTTGAACGGTTGATGACTTTCGTAGATAGCAATAAACCACCAATGAAAGGTGCATTTGAATATAAGCCATCCACTTTGAAAAAATATGGCAATATCTTCTCTCCAGCAGAAATTGGCAAATACAGTTCAAAGATCAAACAAGTATGTGAAAATATTATAAACTCAGAAGGCATTTCACTGATTTATTCACAATACATTGATGCAGCCTTAATACCAATGGCCCTTGCACTAGAAGAAATCGGTTTCTCCAGATTCGGTGAAGGGGCAAAATCTTTATTCAAAAATCCACCAAGAAATAGAGTGAAAGGTCTCAAATACTCTATGATTACTGGAGATCCCCGTCTCTCTCCCAATAATAGTTTTGAAGTGAAAGCAATCACCAATGAAGATAATAAGAACGGTGAAAAAATTAAAGTGGTTCTCATATCTCAAGCAGGAACAGAGGGCATTGATTTCAAGTTCTTGCGTCAAGTTCACATTTTAGAGCCCTGGTATAATATGAGCAGAATAGAGCAAATTATTGGTCGCGCTGTTCGTAACTTCAGTCACAAGAGTCTACCATTTGAACAACGCAATGTGCAGATATTTTTATACGGCACCCTCCTTGATAATGAGGAGCAAGAAGCTGCAGATTTATACGTGTATCGCGTGGCTGAATATAAGGCCCAGCAAATTGGAAAAGTAAGCCGCGTTCTAAAAGAGACTGCGGTTGACTGTATTATCAATCATAATCAAATGCAGTTAACACAACAAAATATGGATATCAGTGTTACACAAGTTCTTTCTAATGGTGAAACTATTGAAGATCTCAAAATTGGCGATGCACCATTTTCAGCAGCGTGTGACTATATGGAATGTGATTATACGTGCAGTCCAAATAAAGATATTGAGGAACCCAATAATTTCACTTATAATGAGGCATTTATTGTAATGAATGCAGAAAAGATCTTGAAGAAAATTCGCGGCTTGATGAAAGAGCGATATTTTTATTTGAAGGGGGAATTGATCCATAACATTAATATTCCAAGGCCATATCCATTAGTGCAAATTTATGCAGCGCTTACTCAGTTAGTTGAAGATAGTAGCGAATTCATAGTAGATCGTTATGGACGCACAGGTTATTTAGTGAATATTGGTGAATATTATTTATTTCAACCAAGTGAATTAAACAATGAATATATTTCTGTATTTGATAGAAGTGTCCCAATTGATTATAAACCGGATGCTATCCATTTTGAAATAAAAAGAGATGCGATGAGAGAAGTGATTGATGTGCGCAATATTCAGGGACCCAGAGAAGAAGCCAAAGCCGAAGACGAAGTTGAAGTAGAACCATTAATAATACTTGAGCCAGAAGGCGAAGGCGACGCCGAAGCCGAAGCCGAAGATATGTCACTAAAAGCTGCCACTAAGATTTTTCAAAAGATGAAAACTCATTTTGATGTGGCACTTGAAGCATCATCCAATAAAGAGAAAATCAAAAGGGGTGAAGAAAACTTTTACAAATATTGCGGAATGGCAATGAGAAAACTTGTCAAAGATCTGCATTTAGATAATATGATTGTTTTGGGATTACTTGTTGATCATCTTGTTGATATGTTAGATAATGGAGATAAATTGGATCTATTGAATGCACTTTATTTGAACCGCGATAATTTTTTCGGAGAACCAAATAGCTTTGAAGATATGGTGAAAAATTACTTAGAAAAGAGAGTTCTTCTTTCAAAGAAAAAAGTGAGTTATTATTTATTGGCACCTTCTTTCGGAAAATCTGAAGCAAAACCTATGCCCAAGTTGGTTCTTTGGTCAGAAGTGAAGGCCAAATGGATTAATGCTGAGCCAGAAGATGAACGCGAATTCAACAGAGAATTTGGTTCTAGTCTTACCTTTAAGAAAGAAGATTATACGCCTTTAGTAGGATTTATTGGTACCGATCAGAAAAACACCTATTATGTATTTAAAATTAAGGATATTTTAGCAACGCGTAACACTGGTGCAAGATGTGATGAATCAGGGAAAACCAAAAAGTTGCAGGTTCTCAATGCTATTTTGGAAGAAGAAAAATATGATAAAGACAATACTAAAACAATGGGCCAAGCGGAACTCTGCACAATGATTGAATTCATTCTTAGAAATAATAACAACGAGAGAAAAGATGGAAAAATATGGTTTCTTGGTATTGAATTGGCTGCATTCAATAAATTCCTTTAAATCAGTGCCAATCGTTTAATTATTTATTAATAAAATTGAAAAATAATTAAAAGAATATAAATATAATATAATAGACATGGAACTATCACAAACGCAAGGACAAAAGCAAGGAGTCAATAAACAGAAATTCAAGAGGCGCGAAATAAAATATTTCAGCGTTTATTCACAGTCCTTATTGACGCGATCTATTTTGCTTCCGATTACAGCAATCGGCAATAACCTCAAGCAAAATATTGAAAAAGATATTGCCTTCAATTTTGAAGGTAAGTGCGTAGCAGAAGGATTCGTCAAGAATGGTAGCACCAAGATTATTACTTATTCTAGTGGCGTTATAAAGGGAAGTGATATAATATTTGAAGTTGTATTTGAATGTATGGTATGCTGTCCGGTGGAAGGTATGTTAGTTCAGTGTGAAGCAAAGAATATTACAAAGGCTGGTATACGTGCCGAAAGCTCGGAAGAGAAACCAAGTCCAGTTGTTGTATTCATTACTAGAGATCATCACTATTCAAGTCAACAATTTTCAGATATCAGTGAAGGTGACAAATTTGTTGCACGCGTTATTGGTCAGCGTTTTGAACTCAATGATAAATATGTTTCTATTATTGCGGAATTGGTGGAGAAGAAAGACTATGACCAGCAGAAACAGCAGCCTTTTCAACAAAAAAATCAAGAAAAGAAGAGCAAACCTAGACTTGTGATTGAAGGCTAATCATCAACTTTATCCACCTTTGGGAAAGGTGGAGCCAAATCTTTCAAAGCGAGTCAAGCGAGCTGGGGCTTGTTATACCATCTTTGATCCATAAGAATACCATAAAATAATAGACAAAACGCTACCTACTACAAATCCAGTTCCGGCTGACTTGGCTGTTTTTCCCAAGAAATAATACCCAACAAGAGGACCAAGAATATAAGAAAGTACAATATAAAAAGCCATAATGCCAATAAACTTGGAAGAAAATACTGCTGCCATTATATATTAAACCAATTTTTTATTTTTTGTTTTTATTTGTTTTAATGGCTATTTTCATTTAAAAACTTTCAGGCTTTATTAGACAACTATGGATATTTCCGAATTGAATTCTATTCGCGATAAGTTAGAAAATATGACTAAATTCAACCAAGTGGAAGTTCTACGCATATTAGCTAAACATAATAATGTTACTCTAAATGAAAACAAATATGGGGTACATATCAATTTGACAGATCTTTCTGAAAGTGTTGTTGAAGAGCTCAAATTATATATTAAATACGTAAATACCCAAGAGCTCAATTTGAATGAAATGGAGAAACAGAAAGAAGAGTTTAAAAATACATTTTTTGGAAAAGATAATAAAGATATTCACATTAAAAATAGTAAGAATGCAGCAATCACATCATAATAATAACAAATCAATTGAATATAGTAATGTTGTAAAATGTTTACAAGATTATATGCTAACTAATGAAAGAGTTTCAGAGATTTTTAAAAATCCACCTTTATTTGTAAATGACTGTAAAGAGAAATCAGATTTGAGATTGAAATCAATTTCTATTGATAATTCTGAAATAAAAATCAAACAGAAAAAGAAAAAAGAAGAGGAGAAAGAGGAGAAAGACAAGAAAGAGGAGATTTTTGTTTCAATGCCAAAGTCCGTGGCGCCGCCTCTTTTGGCCGAGTTACCATCTGACGCCCAAAATGTGGTTATCAAAAAGTGTGATAATAATGGTCTCAATAGTTCGGAACCAGTTTTGGACTTATTTTATCCGAAACAGAAAGATGCCCTTTTTTGGTGTTATTTTATTTTAAAGAATGGCTTTTCTGCATATGAATATCAACCTGAGACAACTTCTTTTGCTTCTGAAAAAGAGTCTAAATTCGCAGCCATTGAAATGTTACGGGCTCATAAGCAAGATCTCAAGACACATAAAATCAAGAACATTAAAGAACACGTGGAAGACGAACTGATTAATAAGGAGCGTATTGGAATGAAGACTTTCATTGCACTTTGTATTGGAAGCCGGATAAACGTGCTTTTTATACATAAGCGCAAGTGTTTTGATCTGGTTTGTAATTTAGATCTAGATGCCAAAACTCATATTGTGGTTTGCCAAGATAATTTTAAATGCCCAAGCAAATATGGTTTGGAAATGGATTTAGAAAAAGACAAGATTGCTTATTATATGGAGAATTATTTTAAATGGGAAAGTGTGGATAAACCGCTCAAAGCAATGGGATCATATAAATCGGAAGAATTGGCTGTTCTTTGCAAAAAGATTGGGTTGGATTTTAGCCAAGGTCAAAAGACAAAGAAGGAAATGTATGAATTATTGATTGTGAATATGTAATAGTATTCTAGAAGTTTATAGAAAAACCAAAAAATAAATAATATAGAAATTTTATCCTACATTATTTATATTATAAAAAATTGAAGACAATATAAAAATATGTATTCATAATATATATATCTATGTCAACCCTTCAAAATAAATCAAATCAACAATCAAAATCAGATCCAAAACAGGATGAGGGTTTAGAAGCAAATGAACTGGAAGAAAAAGGTCCCACTTTTTCACCAAAAACGCCTTCTGATCCCCCTCCTTTTCCTGTAAAGCTTTCACCTAAGACATCGTCTTTCAGTCCTCCAAAAGAGGAACTAGAAGCTGAAGAGGAAAAAAAAGCCCCTAAGAATCAAGGTGTTTGGAAAATGATGCAGAAAAAAAAACTACAAGCAATTGAAGTTAACAAAAAACTATATGAAGAAGCAGAAGCAGAAGCTGAAGCAGAAAGCGAAGATGACAACGAAGGAGAAAAGGTCGCACTTGTTGAAAAAGATGAAGAAGCAGAGAAGGTTGTAGTAAAACCAGGAAAAAGAGATTTTAAAAAGGGGGAATATGTCCCACCAGCAAAGCAATTTGATATTATTATGGAAAAGTTTTCGGCACAAAGACCTTATGTCAAAGATTCAAAAATCAATAATGAATTGGAGGTTCGTTTTGGAACAAAGGGTCAATATTTAACCAAGTCCGACTACGATAATGTTATTGCCAAAGTCAAATCTCTTGGATTCATTACTTCCAATCCTGAAGGATATTATATGCTCCGCATTGAAACCGAATTCTTAGACACCTCAGGTCGTTTCAAGTTCAGTCCTATTAGAACAGAGATCAATGGGTTCACAACAATTCAAGACTATTGTAAAAACAACGATATTAAGACTATATTACGAGCAAATCTTTTTGGAGTTGGTTTTGTAAAAAAATCGCGACTCTTCTTTGATGATAAGCCCCTCTTCCCAGCAGACTTCAATGATTTCAATTTCAGGGTCTCCTTACAAACAGAAGAAAAAGTGAGTGATTCCGATGGCCGTGTCAAGGGGATGATGAACTCTTGGGAACGATCCAAAAAGAAGTTTAGATATATCAATCGTGTAACTTTTGCTCATCCTGATTACCCAGTGAATGTGGATATTAGTATTGTCAAGTCCTCTTATAATCACGAGAGTAGAGTAGACAGCTTTTACACTACAGGAGAAGCAGGATTATTTAGTAATCGTGAATCTTATGAAGTAGAGCTAGAAGTTGACAATAACAAAATTGGACCTGGAACAGAGTTTAATAGCCCTGTTAAAATACAAGCTGCCTTACGCAAAGTCATCAAGTTTGTATTATGTGGTCTTCAGGGCACCAATTTTCCTGTGCCTTATTCTGAGTTAAAGGGGGTGAGAGAGCAATACTTGAAAGTTATAAAGGGCGAAAAATACGAAGAGTCTATGCTGCGTTATGTCAGGGGCGGAGACTTCATTGGTCCAAGTTCTTATACATTGCAAATAGAAAACATTGCTGCCCCCAATGAAAACTCAAATTTTCCCAATATTCGCAAAGGATACACCGTGACAGATAAAGCAGATGGAGAACGTAATATCCTCATTATAGATGCAAAAGGCAAAATTTACTTGCTCAATAGTAATATGAAGATCTCTTATAGTGGTGCACAAACGCCCAGAAAAGAATATTTCAACACCATCATAGATGGCGAGATTATTCCTTGCGATAAGAACGGGAAGTTCATCAATTTGTATGCAGCATTTGATATTTATTTCGTTGCAGGAAAAGACGTGAGAACTTACGGTTTCGTTCAAGTGAAACCTGATGATAAGTCGGATAAATTGCGTCTACCTATTTTGAAATCTATTATCAGAAATTTGGAGGCAGTGCGTAGTGATAAACCTGATGAGGCATCGCCACTGCGGATTAGCTGTAAGCGTTTCTATCCGGCAAACCCAGAGGACAATATCTTTGGTGCGTGTAATTTTATATTGAAGCAAGAAGAGCGCGGGGACTTTGAATACAATACAGATGGTCTAATCTTTACACCAACGAGTCTCGGAGTTGGTGGGTCAAAACCTGGTGAAGCAGGTCCTTTATCCAAAAGAACATGGGACTATTCTTTCAAATGGAAGCCACCCAAATACAATACAATTGACTTCCTAGTAAAAACTAAGAAGACTCCAACAGGGTCCGATTTAGTGACACCCATTTTCCAAAGCGGACTAGATGCTCGTCATTCTGATCAGTTAGACGAATACAAGACCCTCTTATTATGTGTTGGGTTTGATGAGAAGAAGCACGGTTATTTGAACCCGTGTCAAGATGTCATTGATGATAGACTCCCAGATTTTAAAGACAAAAATCTGGACAATGAAGACACTTATAAAAAGGCGGTCTTTATGCCTACTAATCCGCCTGATCCAACTGCTGGAGTTTGCCATATTATGTTGAGGAAAGATGCAACTGGTGTCAACCAAATGTTCACGGAAGAAGGTGAGGTTTTCGGAGACGATACTATTGTTGAGTTTGCATACAATTTTGATCGTGAGGGTTTATGGCGCTGGGTCCCGCTCAGAGTGCGTTATGATAAGACTACTGAATACAAAAACGGGGCATCCAATTATGGCAATGCCTTTCACGTGGCTAACAGCAACTGGCGTTCTATTCATAATCCTATACCTGCTGAAATGATTGGAACCGGTACAAATATTCCCGATGAAATTGCTAATGATGACGTCTATTATAATGTCATTACAAAGAGCAATATTGTCAAGGCTCTTCGCGATTTCCACAACTTGTATGTAAAGAATAAGATCATCAGAAGTGTAGTAAAAAAGGGCGATACTTTGATTGATTACGCCTGTGGCAAGGGAGGTGATTTTCCCAAATGGATTGCTGCACATTTATCATTCGTATTTGGTATTGATTATGCTAAGGACAATTTGGAGAACCGTGTAGATGGAGCGTGTGCAAGATTCCTCAATTATCGCAAAGATTTTCGTAATATGCCTTATGCACTCTTTGTGAATGGAAATAGTTCACTTAATATTGCGTCGGGAACTGCAATGCTAAATGATCGTGCGATTGAGACCACCAAGGCAGTATTCGGTAAAGGCACCAAAGATCCTGCAATTATTGGACACGGTGTTGCTAGGCAATGGGGCAAAGGCGCTGATGGTTTCAATATTTCATCGTGTCAATTTGCACTCCACTATTTCTTTGAAAACCAGAAGACGCTCTACAGTTATATGCGTAACTTGGCAGAATGCACCAAGATTGGTGGCTATTTCATCGGAACTTGTTATGACGGTAAGCTTGTTTATCAAATGTTGCGCGGAAAAGCACAAGGAGAAGGTGTACAGATCTATGATGGCGAAACCAAAATCTGGGAAGTCAAAAAGGAATATGACAGAGAAAATTTTGAAGACGATATTACTAGTGTCGGTTACAAAATAGAAGTATACCAAGAATCTATTAATAAGTTGATCCCTGAATACTTGGTGAACTTTGATTTCCTCAATCGTTTGATGGTGAATTACGGTTTTGAATTATTGGCGCGTGAAGAAGCGCAGCATTTAGGATTGCCCGAGGGTTCAGGGCTATTTAGCGAACTCTTCAATGAAATGTTGGATGAAATAAAGAAGAATAAATTCAAGAAGAAGGAATATGGCAAAGCGGCCGAAATGAATGCGTTTGAACGTAAGATATCGTTTTTAAACCGGTATTTCATTTATAAGAAGGTGCGAACAGTGAATGCTGAGAAGGTTGTCAATGAAATGATGGAAGATACCTTTGTAGAGGAGGCATTTGTTCCCCAAAAACAGGCGGAAAAATCAAAGACAAAGAGCAAAAGCAAAAAAGTGGAACCAACAATTGCTGTTTCTGCTTTAAGAAAGCCCAGAAAATTGGAGCGTAAGCTTGTTCTTGTAGAAGCGACCGAGGCACAAGAAGAAGAAGAAGAGCCGGTTATAGTCTTGAAACCCAAGAAAGCAACAAAATCAAAACCTAAACTAAAAATTCAGATGAATGATGAAGATTAAATTCATTAGGAATTATAAATAAATAAATGCTTAAATAAAATTTATTAATAGATAATAATCTCACAATAATGAGTTATTATATATTACCAAAAAAAAATAATCAAGTAAATATTTTACCAAAGTTTGAAGAAAAAGAAACCTCTCAGTCAAAAGCAAAACCAAAAACAGAACCAGAACCATTAATATCACATAGTTTGATTCATTATTTAAATAAACAAAAAGAGCACTGTGTAATTAGTGAAGAAATTTTAAAAGTTGTAAATAGTTACGAGTTTCTTTTTTCAAAAGTTCCTGGATATAAATTTTCTGTAAGTAAAATGAGACCTCCATCAGAAAAATTTTATTTATTAATGGAGCTTGCACATATTTTTAATTTATTTGATCCTTTTTCAAAAAAAGATATTACTACAATGCATTTTTCTAATTGTCCTGAGGCAAGTATTGAATGTTTGGATATTCTTCGTGAAGACAATCAAGATATTCATATTCAAATGAATGATCTATTTCAGTCAATAGAAAATCCTCATTTCAATAATATACACAGTATTGAATTTATGTATTTTGATAACGATGAAAGCATATCTAACTCTGAAAATTTTTCTATTAATGAAAATAATAATTATGATTCCGATTTTAACAGTTTATTATTGGCATTCTTGAATATTCTTATTTATCAGAGCAACAATGGTGTGAGCGTTATCAAAATTAATCAGTTATTTTATAGACCTATATTAGATATTATTTTTCTCTTGACTGGT
>Ga0114960_10000684_pt1 | contig 28334 bp, 20 predicted proteins | sample C_130625_MF_Meta_FD_92637 | JGI IMG/M metagenome (GOLD analysis project Ga0114960, IMG submission 92637) | Freshwater microbial communities from Lake Croche, Canada to study carbon cycling - C_130625_MF_MetaG | ecosystem: Environmental > Aquatic > Freshwater > Lake | place: Lake Croche, Canada... | reverse complement strand
TAAAGCTTTCTTTGCTGCCATATTTGCTAAGCTGCCCAAGGAGTTTAATGAGTACATGCTGGTTAATAAAGTCAATTATAAAAACGAGGAGGATTTAAAAAAATTACTAACCTATTACGATAGCTTCTTTAAAATAGAGTACTAAATATAATAATAATGCTCAAATAACTTTTAATAAATGTCTAAAGAATACATCCAAATAGCCTTTGATTTTCAAAACCAGGACCAATTTGAATTATTGGTGGCCCAACTATCAAATTTAGGATTTGATGGATTTAATGAGGAGGAAGCAGCTACGGGTATTAATAACGGGGTGGGTATGAGTAGTGTTTTAGGAACGGCTGCTGGTTTAGGGGCAGGTGCTGGACATTGTAAAACTTTCATTTTAGCGAGTGAATATCTAGAGCATAATATAGAATTAGAATTAAATAATATATTTAATAATATTGGTTTAACATATTCTAAATCAATAATTAAAGAAGAAAATTGGAATGCCATTTGGGAATCAAATTTTGAGCCAGTCCGGGTTGATGACTTTGTAGGTATTCGTGCTCATTTTCATCCACATTTTGATCCTCCTGTTCATCATGAAATAAATATTACGCCTAAAATGAGCTTTGGTACAGGCCACCATGGAACCACCTTTACTGTTATGCAATTAATGGGTGAAATGGATTTTAAAGGCAAAACAGTTTACGATTTTGGAACAGGAACAGGCATTTTGGCCATTTTAGCCGAAAAGTTAGGCGCCTCATATGTTCTCGGTGTGGATAATGACGATTGGTGTATAGAAAACGCAATAGAAAATATTCAAAATAATTACAGCAAGAAGGTTGAAATTAAAAAAGTAGCAACAGCAGCTCAACCCATCATTTTTGATATCCTTTTGGCTAATGTCAATAGGCATATCATAGAGGCTAATATAGACGATTTGACAGCATCAAGTGGAAAATATAGTCAATTAATTTTGAGCGGATTGTTGGTAGCAGATGAAGTTGACATCCTTCATTTGGCAAAGGAAAAAGGGTGGAATTACCTCAAAAGCAAACAAAAGAATGGTTGGATTAGTCTTTTATTTAATAAAGTGTAAAAACAAGAAGTAGTATCATTGGTTAGGACGATCTTAACAAATCATTCCCATTTTGAACTGTATATTTGCACATTCAATTTGCATGGTATGAAAGAAACACTACTTATCATAATGGCCTATTTAATTGGATCTATACCAACTTCAATTTGGATTAGTAGATATATTTTTAAATTTGACATAAGAGATTATGGAAGTGGAAATGCAGGAGCAACCAACACTTTTAGAATTTTAGGCCCAAAATGGGGTAGTTTTGTAATGCTTGTTGATGTAACAAAGGGAATTATAGCCACTTCATTGTATATTTTTTCCTCTTTTTATCTATCCAACGAAATAGCACGTGTGAATTTTATGATTGTACTCGGATTGGCTTCCGTTGTAGGCCATATTTTTCCGTTGTATGCCAATTTTAAAGGGGGGAAAGGTGTTGCTACTTTATTAGGAATGGCCATAGCCCTTCAACCCACTGTAGCTTTTATTTGCATCCTTATTTTTGCAATAACCCTACTTATAACTCGATTTGTTTCCTTAAGTTCCATGTTGGCAAGTATAACATTCATGGTGTTGATTTTATTTATTTACAAGGAGCAAGAAGTCATGTATCGTATGTTTGCCATTGTAGTTGCCCTCATGGTCCTGGTTACCCACCAAAAAAATATTGGCCGTTTATGGAGAGGGACAGAGCATAAAATCTCTTTGATGAGAAAAAAGGATAAAAAAGCAAAAAAATAATCAATTGAATTTCAATAAGTTGTTATTTTTTTATCGTTCTACATAAAAACATAAGTTAGAAATTAGTAACTTTGCCGTCCGTTAAATAATTTATTCATGACAGGACCTCAACATATTTTAGAGAAATTGCAGTTGAAAGAGGAGAAAAATTTACTGATCCAAGGTTTGCCTTCTTCTGTTGAGAAGCAATTCGCAAAATTAAATTACAACAAAAACATCACGCCGCTATTAAAGTCAAGGAAGATTGATTATGCGTTGATTTTTGCCATTAATCAACTTCAATTGAACAATATTTTAAAAGAAGTTTTTGCTGCATTGCATCCCGAGAGTAAGTTATGGATTGCATATCCTAAAACGGCCTCTAAAATTGTATCCGATCTCAATAGAGATAAAAGTTGGGAAATTCTTTCAAAAAATGATTACGAGGCCATCAGGCAGGTAACTTTAGACCATGTGTGGACGGCTATGCGATTCAAAAAAGTTGACCAATTGCCCAATAAAAACCGCTCATTTGTAGAATTTAAAGCGGCTGATATTAAAGTGGATGATTTTGAAAAAAGAATTATTTCACTACCTGTTGAGCTTGACAAAATTTTGTCTGCACACGTTGAAGCAAGAGATTTTTTTACAACATTGTCAGTCATCAATCAAAAGGAATATTTGTCTTGGATTCAGGGAGCCAAAAAAGAAGATACAAAACGCAAAAGATTGGAGGCTACTTTGGAAAAATTATTAGCTGGCAAAAATAACCCTTCTGAAAAATAAGGCTTCTTATTGGTAAATCACCGTTCCCATTCGAATAGTTAATTCCTTCTCAATGTCTTTCAAATGTTTGTGAACCTGCAACAATTGAATCTGTGTTGATTCCTGTGCCTCCTTCATATCCTCTTGATTTTGAGCAATCATTTTTTTTATTTTCCTAAGTTTGTAATACAACAGGCTAATATTTACCTCATTCATATTATCCTTTAGGTCAACTTGTTTTTTGATCCCTAATTTTTCATTCCATCGCAAACTAAGTTCTTGAGGGGGTTCTAGTAAGGTAACCACCCATTTTTGAACAAGTTCATCTTGATGATATTGCATTGTTTTTCCATTGGGCATTTTCCCATCGTAAAATAATTGTTTATAAACTTCCATTACATGAATGAGGGCTGTATTTTCTAGTGGGAAGCCATCAATTTCTTCAAAAATATGTTGAGCAATAAACTTTCCTTCCTTGTTTTTTTCAATACCTAGCTCAATAACCAATCGAACTAAATTTTTTTCATGGGCCAAGTCCTTGTCCGCAATTAAATCATAATTGTCATCATCTTGCTGTGTCGATGGGAAGCTAGGCATTAAAATGGCAGCCTCATCAAATGCCATTTTCTTTTCTACTTTTACAATTTTGTCGCGCTTAAACTTATTCACTAAATGAGTGAGCCCAGTTTCGTCAATTCTTAATAAAGAAGAGCATTTGCGGACATATTCTTGAAGTTTTGTAAAATCTTCTGCTTTGTTAATTTTACTTAGTGTTTCAGCAATTGAGTTTACTAAAATATTTTTTTTATTTAAATCATTACCTACTTCTTTTAATTGGACTTCAATTTGAAATAAAATAACGTCTTTTTTTTGGGTTTGTACAAAAGTTCTAAATGCATCCCGACCTACTTTATTAACATAGCTATCTGGATCTTCCTTGTCTGGTATCAATACCAATTGTACATTGAGTCCTTCTTCAAGGGCCATATCCAAGCCACGTAAGGCTGCTTTGACCCCTGCATTATCTCCATCATAAATGATGGTTAAGTTTTGTGTATATTTTTTAAGTAACCTTAATTGATCTATGGTCAAAGAAGTTCCACCACTTGCCACTACATTTTCAATACCTGCTTGGTGTAAACTTACGACATCAGTATATCCTTCAACCAATAGACATTCATCATTGCTATGGATAGCATTGCGCGCAAAATAAGATCCATAGAGAATTTTACTTTTTACATAAAGTTCATTTTCTGGCGTATTGATGTATTTTGGCGACTTATCATTTTTAGCAATCTGTCTTGCACCAAACCCAATAATTTTCCCCGTATTATTGTGAATGGGAAAAATAATGCGATCTCTATAATTATCCTGCCATTCCCCATTCCTTTCTACCACTAGACCAGTGCGTGCAAATAAATCGGGATTAAATTGATGCTGAAGCAATGCCTTTGCCAAAAGATCTCGTTCACCGGGGTTGTAACCTATTTTGAATTTTTCAACGATCGGTTTTAAAAAACCTCTATGTTGCAAATAACTTTGTGCAATCAATGCCCCATTTTCTGTTTCCCAATACTGTTTTGTGAACCATTCCATTGCAAAGTGATTGATGGCATAAAGGCTATCAGCTACTTGTTGAGCAATTTTTTGCGCTGGGTTGGTTTCGGTCTCCTCTATTTCAATTTGGTATCTAGCAGCAAGCCATCTTAAGGCTTCAACATAACCAAATTTTTCATGCTCCATTAAAAAAGTGATTGTATTGCCACTTTTTCCACAACCAAAACACTTGTATATTTCTTTAGCTGGAGAAACTGTAAAGGAGGGCGATTTTTCGTTGTGAAATGGACAGTTGCCAATATAATTAGTACCTCTTTTTTTAAGTTTCACAAATTCTCCCACCACATCAATAATGTCAATTCTGCTGGTAATTTGTTGTATGGTTTGAGGCGTAATCATAAAGTCGAAAATAAAACTTATTCGGGCTCAGCATATGAAAATGATACATCATCACTGTCTAAAAGCTCTCTTTCAATCTCTTCCATTTGTACAATATCCCAAGCCTCTGATTCGGTAGGGGTCATATTTAATAAAGCTGCATACTCTGTTTTGTCCAAAATGTCTTGTAATGGATTGGAAAGTGCACAAATGACAAAAGATGTGTTTTTTTCATAAAATTGTCCCTGTGTTATTGCAATGAGCTCAATAATGGAAGGGTCCCAGTATTTCACCTTATTTAAATTAATTACAAGGTTGTGAGGGGATGTATTTCCACAATTTTGGATCAAATTAGTAAATTCTGGCACGAGATTTGCCTTTAGTTCGGTAGTGAGAATGGTAATGACAGTAAATTTTTCCTTGGTATCAGTTTTGTATTCAAATTGGCTCATAATTAGTTGAAAAGTTGTTTTGTTTGAAATACTTTAGGTCAAAAATATTCGTTATTCTTGTAACAGCTCGAAATAAATTTATGGATAATAATTTTTCAACACAAGTTAAGGAAATCATCTCTTATAGTAGAGAAGAAGCATTAAGATTAGGCAATGATTTTATTGGGGCAGAACACTTGATGCTTGGTTTGATAAGAGACCAGGAAAATACAGCCATTAGAGTATTAAAACATTTAAACGTTAATGTAACTGAATTAAGAAAGGAAATTGAATTGGCTGTAAAAGACAAATCTGGGAAAAATGTGGCCAATATTAATAGTTTGCCACTTACAAAGCAAGCAGAAAAAGTAATACGGGTTACAGTATTAGAAGCAAAAGCATTGAAAAGTCCAATGGTGCAAACTGAACATTTGCTTTTAAGTATTCTTAAGAACAAAGAAAACATTGCTACGCAAATATTAAATCATTTTGATGTTGATTATGACTTATTCCGCAATGAATTGGGAATGGTTGGCTCTTCGTCCTCAGGTTTAGAGGATGATAGAACGGATCGTTCTAGCAGATCTTCCGCATCCGCTCGATCTGAATATTCAGATGATGCAGAGGATGATTTTGAGGATGATAAAAAAAGTGGCTCTTTTGGAGCCAGTGCTAAAGCCAAAACAAGTGGTTCGTTAAAATCAAAAACACCAGTGCTTGATAATTTTGGAAGAGACATTACTAAATTAGCCGAAATGGATGCATTAGATCCAATTGTTGGCCGAGATGCAGAGATTGAAAGAGTTAGTCAAATATTAAGTCGCCGTAAAAAGAACAATCCCATTTTAATAGGGGAGCCTGGGGTAGGTAAGACAGCCATTGTCGAAGGGTTGGCTTTGAGAATCGTACAAAGAAAAGTAAGTAGGGTTTTATTTGATAAGCGCGTTATTTCTTTAGACTTGCCTGCTCTTGTGGCAGGAACAAAATACCGAGGTCAATTTGAAGAACGCATGAAAGCCATCATGAATGAGCTTGAGAAAAACAGAGATGTTATTTTATTTATAGATGAGATTCATACCATTGTTGGTGCCGGAGGAGCAAGCGGTTCCTTGGATGCTTCTAATATATTTAAACCTGCTTTAGCCCGCGGGGAATTGCAATGTATTGGTGCATCAACCTTAGACGAGTATAGAATGCATATTGAAAAAGATGGTGCTTTGGATCGTCGTTTTCAAAAAGTAATTATTGAGCCGCCTAGTGTGGAAGATACCATTACGATATTAAACAATATCAAATCGAAATATGAGGATTATCACAGTGTAACCTATGATCAACAAGCTATTGAAGCTTGTGTAAAATTAAGCGATCGTTATATGACAGATCGATTATTGCCCGATAAAGCGATTGATGTTTTAGATGAAGTAGGGGCAAGAGTGCATTTAAAAAACATTAGTGTTCCTCAGGATATTGTAGAGTTGGAAAAACAAATTGAAACGGTAAAAGAAGAAAAAAATAAAGTTGTAAAAAGCCAACGCTTTGAAGAAGCAGCTAGTTTAAGAGATACTGAGAAAAAATTAGGAGAAGCATTAGAAAAAGCAAAATTAAATTGGGAGGAAGAAAGTAAGACGGCTAGGTTTCCCATCAATGAAGAAAATATTGCTGAAGTGATTAGTATGATGACAGGCATTCCTGTAAAAAGGATGGTCGAAGCTGAAACCACAAAATTGCGTAAAATGGCAGAAGAGATGAAAGCCATGGTGATTGGCCAGGACGATGCAATTGGTAAAGTGGTTAAAGCCATTCAAAGGAATAGAGTTGGCTTAAAAGATCCTAAAAAGCCAATAGGAACTTTTATTTTCTTGGGTCCTACAGGGGTGGGAAAAACAGAATTGGCACGTGCATTAGCAAGAAATATGTTTGACACGGAAGAAGCATTAATCCGTATTGACATGAGTGAATACATGGAAAAGTTTGCAGTTTCACGTTTAATCGGAGCACCTCCTGGATATGTAGGATATGAAGAGGGAGGTCAATTAACAGAAAAAGTTAGACGAAAACCATATTGTGTGATTCTTTTAGATGAAATCGAAAAAGCACATCCAGATATTTATAATATTTTATTGCAAGTACTAGATGATGGTATTTTAACTGATGGGTTAGGACGTAAAATTGACTTTAAGAATACCATGATCATCATGACATCGAATATTGGTGCTCGTCAATTGAAAGAGTTTGGGGATGGCGTGGGATTTGCCACAGCGACTAGAATTCAACAAACAGAAGAAAACAATCGCTCTGTTATTGAAAAGGCTTTAAAACGTACATTTTCTCCTGAATTCTTAAATAGAATAGATGATGTGGTTGTATTTAATGCCTTGACCAAAGATAATATCTATGTAATAATCGATATTATCATGAAAAACGTGTTGGGACGTTTAGTGAATTTAGGTATTCATTTAAAATTGACCGAAGCGGCAAAAGAATTTATTGCTGACAAGGGATATGATGTACAATTTGGGGCAAGACCTTTACACAGAGCCATTCAAAAATATATAGAGGATCCCTTGGCTGAAGAAATTTTAAATGCGCACATTAAAATCGAAGATGTGTTGATTGGGGACATTAATGCTGACAAATCGGGTCTTACGTTTACTTTACAAAAAAAGGACAAGGAAAAAGTGACAAAAGTGACAAAACCCCCAAAATCACCTAAAGAGCCCAAAGCGGAATAATTTTATTTTATTTAGTACCCCAGCGATAACCGCTTGCGTTTAATCCGGCAAGGTCTAAAATTCTATGTACCACTGTAAAGGCAAGTTCTTCAATGGTTTTTGGTTTGCTATAAAAACTTGGCGTTGCAGGACAGATAATACCACCTGCTAGCGTTACTGTTTCCATATTTTTAATATGAATTAAGTTATAGGGGGTTTCACGCGCTACTAGTATAAGTTTTCGGCGTTCTTTGAGGATAACATCTGCTGCACGTGTGCACAAATCATCGCTAATACCATGGGCGATTCTACCCAGCATGCCCATACTACAAGGTACGGCGATCATGATATTGTATTGCGCTGATCCAGAGGCGAATGGGGCGTTAAAATCATTTTTAGCGTAAAAATCAAAAGGATAATTGGCATATTCTTTATTGTCCAATTCTGTTTCCCATACAATTTTTGCATTGTCACTCATGACTACACCAACGGCTTCGTATTGATCTGCCATTTTAACGAGTGTATCCAACAAACATTTGGCATAAATAGCGCCACTAGCTCCAGTAATTGATATGATAATTTTGTTCATATAGACGTAACAAAATTAGTAAGGAATTGTTGTATTACTTTAAAATGTCAAGTTGAGGAGAATAACCCTTAACCTCAAAATTATATCTTCTGGTACTATTCTCCGTGTAATAAGCCCCTCGTTTTGTGTAAATGGCAATTGTACCATTGCCTGTTGGACCACCGCTCATAGGTGGGAAAACTTTAATCATTGCAATGTCATTGGTGTTAACATAACTTGCCATTTCATTATCTATTTTAAATTCATCTAAGTAAACGTCAACATTTCCTTCTCTCCATTTTAGGGAATAGTTTCCCATATTGTCCCTATTTACCCTTAATCCAGCAACACGTCCTTGTAAAAAATTAAAAATATCCATGGAATTGCCAAGTTGAGTTCCTTCTATACCATCAAAAATTTGGGGAAATCCAAACTTAAATAAACCACTCGCATATTCTTCATCGAATAGTTCTACTTTTTTCTTAGTAACAGATTTAACAGTGACTGTATTTAAGGTAAATTCTTTTTTCTCAGATAAATCTATTTTGTAATTTTTTGTAGTTAAACTATCAATTGGTTTCATGGAATTGCCAATGCTGATAAATTGAGTCAACTGGGCAATTGGTGTATACGCACTATCTAAATAAGTAGCAGCATCTATATATAAGTATTGGTTTTTTTTCCCAATTTCTGAAAAAACTATGTGAGCAGTATCTTCAAATATCATTTTTTGTGTTGTAAAATAGCCAGTTGGTTCTGGGGTAATAAAGCCGATATAGGAATCTCTTTGTTTTGTCAATAGTAAAAAATTAATCCCTTTTGATTTTGTACTATAGTCTCTAATTTTTCCTTTCATTCTCAAGAAATCATTCTGCAATAAAAAAGTAATTGCGTAATTGCCATCTGGAACTTCTTTCCCAATAATAATCCCTGGGGAAGCGCTGCCATTTAATAAAGGGTACCTAAATTTCCATTGTTTTGTATTGTCCAAATTTTCAATGATAACATTCAATGTAATTTTAGCATAAGCAGGATGCTGATAATTAAAATTACAGTCAAAATTTAGGGTATCACCTTTTTGTAAATTGTGTTTTTCAATAGTTATCATTAATGAATCTAAACTATGATTAGTGTTAGTTGCAAACAAAGAGGTGTTCAATATATTAAGTAAGAAAATGAAAATGATGGTTGAATAAAATTTAAACATAAAATCAATTATTTATTGTAAATATAATTTTTAGAAATTAAGTTTACCTTAAATTGGTAAAATTATATACGATTATTTATTCTTATTTGTTACATCATGAATGAATCATGTTAGGTATCGTTGAATCTCGAATTGACAAGGTAGAGTTCACTACGATATTTTCATTTGGGATTAAACTTTTTCGTTTAGCTAAATATTTAAATAATATAATAGCGGCTTCCTTACCTATATCAAATGCCGGCTGTGTTATTGTGGTAAGGGAGGGGTTTAACAAATCGGCGGTTCTTAAATTTGAAAATGAAATTATTTTTAAGTCTTGCGGTATTGCGATATGATTTTTTTTACAAACATGATAGGTAGTTAGCGCTAATCTTTCTACGGAAGCAAAAATTCCATCAGGCCTCGCTTTATTTACCAAGAGTTTCTGTATTTTTTCAACGTTTCCTTCTTCCTCGGGGCTACATTGTACTATATACTCTTGCCTAAATGGAATATCATATTTATTAAGCGCTTCTAAATAGCCTTGTTTACGTTTAAGATCAATGGATAGAAATTCGGAGATGGATAAATAAGCAATTTTTTTACAGCCAGCTTGAATAAGGTGTTCAGTGGCCATAAATCCACTAGCAAAGTCATTTGTGGTAATTTTTGCTGTTTCAATTTCATGGCAGATTCGGTCAAAAAAAACAACGGGAATACCTGCTTGAATCAATTTATTAATGTGGTCATATTTTGAGCTATTACTTGAAATGGACATTAATACACCATCAACCCTTCCATTATTTAAATGATATAAAATACTAATTTCTTTTTCTTTATTATCATTAGTTGTGTAAATTAAAATATGGTAGTTATTGAGTTGAGCGATCGATTCAGCACCACTAATTGCTTGAATGAAATAATTATTGGTCAGTTCAGGAATAATGATTGCGATTGTTTTACTTTTTTGATTCCGTAAAAAACCTGCATATGGATTGGGGTTATAACCCATTGCTTGGGCCTGTTCAACTACCTTTTTTTTAGTCGTTTCACCAATTTCATAACTATCCCTAAGTGCTTTTGAGACAGTGGAAATAGAAATGTTTAACGCTTTGGCAACGTCTTTAAGGTTAACTTTGGACATTTTTATTTTTTGAAAAATTAGTCATATTGTACTATAAATTTACGAAAATTTAACTAAAACGATTTCGTAAATAAATTTCTAAAACATTTCGGTAACAAGAAGAATAATAATGAAATTGTATTGCTTTTAAATTTATAAACAAACGATTGCTATGTCATTAAAAAAATGTCTCATGTTTTTATTGCTTGTGTTCAGTATAACTGAATCATTTGCACAACAATCTATCACTGGTAAAGTTTTTTCAAATGAAGGACAACCATTAGCAGGTGCTTCTATTTCCCTAAAAGGCACAAGGGTTACTACCTTCTCAAAAGAAGATGGTTCATTTCAAATAACTGTACCTAAAGGAAATAGCGGAGTTTTAACATTTTCATATGTTGGATTCCAAAATGGAACTTTTGATTCCAAGAACACAAATTTCTTAAAAGTGATTTTACAAAAAGAAGATGCTCAACTTAACGAAGTGATTGTGGTAGGTTATGGTACGCAAAAGAAAAGAGATGTTACTGGTTCGGTTGTTTCTTTATCAAAAGATCGCTTGCAAGGGTTGCCTAATACTAATATTGCGCAGGCTTTACAGGGAGCAGTACCTGGTGTTCAGGTAAATACCAATAGTGGTGGAGCGGAAGATAATGATAAATCTATCTTGATTAGGGGTAGAAATTCAATTAGTGCAAGTACAAGTCCATTGATTATTTGGGATGGTATTCCTTATGAAGGAGGTATTTCCGAATTGAATCCTAATGATGTGGAATCAATAGAAATTTTAAAAGATGCATCTGCAACAGCTATATATGGTGCAAGAGGTTCCAATGGTGTAATCCTTGTTACCTCTAAACAAGGCAAAAAGGGTAAGATGACGATTACCTATGATGGAACTTATGGAACGCAAGAAATTACCAATAAACCGAATTTATTGTCAGGGCAAGATTTTTATACTTTCAAAACGACAAGATTAAATTCTTCTAATATTTTATCAGTTGGTGAGCAAGCGGTATATGATGCGAAACAATGGGTTGATTGGTATGCATTAACTACCCAACAAGGTGCAAGAGCACAACATTCTTTGACAGTTGCTGGTGCAACTGATAAAGTAAATTATTATTTAGGGGGTACTTTCCTAGATGTAAAAGGGGTTGCGCTGAATGATAATTTCAAACGTTATTCACTTAGGCCTAATTTAGAAGTAAAAGTAACTCCTTGGTTAACGGTAAATACCAATTCACAAATTTCTGTTCAAAATAGAGATGGGTTACCCGTAGAATTTGATGATACTAGAAATGCAGGTGGCGGGGCCAATTTTTTTAATCCATTAACTGCCCCTTATGTGTTTTTAAAGGATCCAGTAACAGGGGTAACTTCAACAAATAAAACTTTTGCAATGTATGCATACCCTGATTACAGCCAGGCTAGAAATCCATTGTCAAATTTATATGTAAATAACAATGATAAATCTTACAGAATATTTTCTGCCAATAATGTAAGAATTGATTTTCCATTTTTAGTGGGCCTATCTTATAAATTGAACACAGGTTTTGAATTTGAAAATACAGCTCGTAAAACATATTGGGGAAGAACTGTTGCATTGGGATATGAAGCAAATGGAGTTGCAGAAACCTTCAATTCAATCAATAGAAGTTTTACGGTTGAGAATATTATAAATTATGCTAAAGAAATTGGTAAAAATTCAATCAATATTACTGGATTGTACAGTAGTCAATCTAAGGATTATGATAGAGACCAATTAAACGGACAAGGTTTCCCTAATGATGTTTTAACAAACTATCAAATGTCAAGTGCAGCATTGTTAACTCCAAGCTCAACCAACTATAAGCAAAACTTGATTTCTCAAATGGGAAGAATTAATTATAGTTATGATGGCAAATATTTATTAACATTAACAGCAAGAAGAGATGGTTTCTCTGGTTTCGGTGTAGATAATAAATATGGTATTTTTCCTTCAGCTGCATTGGCTTGGAATATTAGCAAGGAAAATTTCATGAAAAATGTAACTGCAATAAGCAATTTGAAAATCAGAGGTTCATATGGTTTAAATGGTAACCAAGCAGTTTCATCATATAGCTCATTGGCTAAATTATCGAACAACTATCCTTATTTAAACGGATCAACCGTATTACCTGGTTATGTGCCAAGTAGTTTGGCTAACGGTAAATTAGGATGGGAGTCAACGACATCAACAACAATTGGGTTAGATTTTGGATTGTTCCATAATAGAATTAGTGGAACTTTCGATGTATATGATGCAAATACAAAAGACCTTTTATTATATCGTATTATTTCATCTGTTCAAGGTTTCAATAAAGTTTTACAAAATATAGGTAAGACTGCTAATAAAGGATATGAGTTAGCTTTAACAACGGTAAATGTGAAAACCAAAGACTTTACTTGGACAACTAGTTTGAATTTATCTCACAACGAAAACAAAATTATTGACTTGTACGGCAATGGTCAAAGTGATGTTGCCAATGCATGGTTTATCGGACAACCCATAAATGTGATTTACGGATTAGAAAGTATAGGTGTTTTAAAATCTGCAGCAGAAGTTGCGGCTTCGGTTCAAAAAACTTCACAGTTAGGATGGGTTAAAGTAATGAACTATAATGGAGATACTTTAATTGATGCAAAAGATAGACACATCATTGGCCAAACGGATCCTAAGTTCATTTTTGGTATGACAAATACATTTAAGTATAAAGGATTTGGATTAATGGTATTTTTCCATGGTGTACAAGGTGTAACAAAAAGAGATCCATTTGAAGATGACAATGTATTTACTGATACTAAGCGCAACACGACCTATAAAGATTGGTGGTCTGCCTCTAATCCAAATGGTACTCATTTTGCGAATGATGCGAAAGCAAATCCGTATAATGTTAATTTTTATGAAAGTGGAGACTTTATAAGAATTAAAGACATTTCAGTTTCCTATGAGTTCCAACCAGAATCGTTAAAGCAATTGAAAATCAATTCATTTAAAATTTATTTAACGGGCCGTAACATGTTTACTTTTACAAATTACAAAGCATTAGATCCTGAGTTTAACAACCAGTATGGATTGCCATTGCAAAAGGAAATTGTTTTGGGAATTTCCATAACATTATAAAATAAATAAACATTTTTGAAATGAAGATTAATATTAAATTTCCAATTTTTATAACAATACTTATTGTTTTATTTGGATGTAGCAAAGAATATTTAAATGAGCAACCTTTAGCTGTAATTGCACCTGATAATTTATATGTAAACAAAGCTGGTTTTGATGCAGGTTTAAATGGTTTGTACAATTTATGGCGCAAGGAAAGAAGAGGTATGGATGCCGGTGGATCAAACGATATGGCCATAACTGCAGCTATGATTGGTGTAGATAATGCTTTTAGTTTAAGACCTGCAGGTGGTGCTCCTGAAAGTGTGTTCAATGATTTTGGAGTAAGATTAAATTCAAGTGATGGTGGAATTAAAAGTATGTGGGAGTGGTTATATGTAACCATTAATGCTGCTAACACAATTATAGATCGTTCTGATAATACCTCTATCAAATGGACGGCGGCTGAAAAGAAACAAATTGTGGGGGAAGCTAAATTAATTAGGGCATGGGCTTATCGTCATTTAGTAAACTTATGGGGTGAAGTGCCTTTGAATATTCATGAATCATCTGGTGCGAACATTAGAACCGATTGGACTAGAGCTAAGGTTTCAGAAATTAGGGCGCAAATTGAGGCTGATTTATTAGATGCAGAAGCAGGCCTTAACGATTTACCAGTTGCTGATGGTAGAGCTAGTAAAGTGGTTGCTCAACATTATTTAGCTGAGTTATATTTAACGACGGGTGATTACCAAAAAGCAAAAGATAAGGCTAGTTTAGTTGTAAATAATACGAACTATAGTTTAATGACAAACAGATATGGTACAAAAGCTTCACAGCCTGGCACTCCATTTACTGATATGTTTTTAGATGGCAACTCTAATCGTAGTCAAGGAAATAAAGAAGTACTATGGGTAGTGCAAAATGAATATTTATCAACTGGTGGTGATGCCAATATCATGAGACGATGGTGGGTGAATAGATATACGGATATGAAAATTGGTAGTACGATTCCATTAATTTATTCAGTTGATTATGGTGGAAGAGGTTTGGGAAGATTTGCTATCACACAATTTGCTATTTCATTATATGGTCCAACTGATGATAGAGGATCTGGTTATGCAATAAGAACAGGGTACTTGATTAATAATCCAGCTTCTTTGTCTACTACAGCAAATGCGAATGTTAAACCAACTTGTACAACGATTGGTTACACAACCGGACCAACTGGTGCAAGAGTTGGGGTTGACTCTGTAAGATTTAATATGGGATGTCCTGAGCCATTGCCGAATGCTAGTTATGCATTTTTGTGGCCAAGTATTAGAAAATGGGATTGGGCTCCAGCAGACCCTGCAGACATTCAACAATCTTCTAATTACAATGATGAAATTTATTTAAGATTGGCTGATACATATTTATTACTAGCTGAAGCACAATTTAGATTAAATGATTTAGCAGGAGCTGCTACGACTATAAATGTGCTTAGAGCAAGAGCTAAAGCAACACCAATAACGGCAGCTCAAGTAACTGAGGACTTTATTTTAGATGAAAGATCAAGAGAGTTATTAAGTGAAGAACATAGAAGATATACTTTGAAGCGTTTTGGAAAGTGGTTTGAAAGAACACAAAAATATAACTTGTATGCAGGTAAATTAATTACACTTAGAGATACTATTTTACCCATACCTCAATCTGTAATTGATGCTAACTTGGGAGCGGTAATGCCTCAGAACCCAGGTTATTAATTCATGGCTAGTTTTATATAAAAGTTAAAACGGGGGCTTGCCCCCGTTTTTTTAAATATTTTTTATGCATACCAATATTAAAAAAAATGTTGCACTATTGTTTTTTGTATTTTTTGTTACTAATATAAATGCCCAAAATAATGTTGATAGCATTTACGTAATTGCAAAAATTTGGAGTAGGGATAGTAATCGAAACATTGTTTATTCTGATTGGAAAACTTTTCCAACAGCAACAATAGATATGCTTAAAGGGGTTCAAAAAAAAAGTCCATCCTTGGATATGTATGGAGGAAGCTCATTGGTGAAAGGCACTCCAACTGGTTTTTTCCGCACTCAAAAATTGAACAATCGTTGGTGGGTAATTGATCCTCTTGGAAATGCATTTGTCGTAAAAGGGGTCAATAGTATAAAATTAGGTAGTTCTCCTAATAACAAAATGGCGTTTGACAGTATATTCAAAACTGATAATAATTGGATTTACAAAACCTATCAATTATTAAAAAACATTGGTTTCAATACAAGTGGATCTTGGAGCGATATTGATTTAATTAGAAAAATGAATCAAACTGAAAATACACATTTTGCTTATACCACGCAACTCAATATTTTAAGTGACTTTGCAAAAAATAAAAAAGCTATAAATTCCGATTTCTCTATCTTGACTTATATTTTTGATACTGCATTTGAATCCTTTGTAAAAAGTAAATGCGAGAACTTAATTGCGTATAATAAAGATCCTAACTTGTTGGGTCATTTTTCAGATAATGAATTACCCTTTCAAGATAATTTAATAAAAAAGTTTTTAGCGATTAATGATAAAAACAATGCAGCTTATTTATTTTTAAAAAAATGGATGATTGAAAATAAAGTTGATCAAAATCAATATTCTAAAACAGCGTCTGATCAATTTACTGCAGCTGTTGCAGCTGTTTACTATAAGCTAGTTGCTACCCATATAAAAAAAGCTGACCCCAATCATATGTACATTGGTTCTAGAATTCATGCTGCTGTTAAGGATAATGTTTATTTCTTGAAAGAGATGGATAGATACGTTGATATTGCTTCTATTAATTATTATGGTTTTTGGAATTTAGCTGATAAACATAAAAAATTATTTTCCACACAGCTATCAAAACCCTTTTTCATTACTGAATTTTATACGAAAGGAGAAGATGCTAAAATGGGCAATATTACGGGTGCTGGGTGGCTAGTAAAAACGCAAACAGATCGTGGGAATCATTATCAAAATTTTTGTTTACACTTACTTTCGCAACCAAATTGTGTAGGTTGGCATTGGTTTAAATACCAAGACAATGATCCTGAAGACAAATTAGCTGATCCAAGCAACAATGATTCAAATAAAGGATTAGTTACATCAAAATATAAAGTGTATGATGATTTAATTAATAAAATGAAACAACTAAACCAAAATGAATTCAATATCATTAGGTATTATCAAAAATAAGGATCATGATGCATAAGAAGTTTATGATTATTTTAACTACAATGCTAATTTGTAGTTTACAGTTAATGGGGCAACAAGTTTCTATATACCACAAAAATTGGATAGACTTCAATAAAAATGGTCAAATGGATGTTTTCGAAGATCCGAATCAACCGATTGATGCAAGAATTCAAAATTTATTAGCTCAGATGACATTGGATGAAAAAACATGTCAATTGGCCACTTTATATGGGTATGGTCGAGTTTTAAAAGATGAGCTGCCAACTGACAATTGGAAAAATAAAATATGGAAGGACGGAATTGCTAATATTGATGAACATTTAAATTCAACAACATTTAGGGCATCTACTTTAACTAAATATTCTTTTCCTTATAGTCGTCATGCAGGAGCTATCAATAGGGTACAAAAATGGTTTGTTGAAAATACAAGATTGGGGATACCGGTTGATTTTACAAACGAAGGTATTCATGGTTTGGCAAGTGAACAAGCTACTGCATTGCCTGCTCCCATTGCCATTGGTAGTACTTGGGATAAAAATTTAATTAATAAAGCGGGCCATATTGTAGGAAGGGAAGCAAAAGCGTTAGGGTATACAAATGTTTATGTACCTATATTAGATTTAGCTAGGGATCCAAGATGGGGTCGCGTTGTTGAGTGTTATGGGGAAGACGCTTTTTTAGTTGCAGAATTAGGAAAGCAAATGGTTTTAGGTGTGCAAGCAGAAGGGGTTGCCTCTACTTTAAAACATTATGCAGCCTACAGTGTGCCAAATGGTGGTCGTGATGGAAATGCCAGAACGGATCCACATATTGCGCCAAGAGAACTCTACAATTTATATCTATACCCATATCAAAGAATTATTGCTGAAACAAATCCTTTGGGCGTGATGAGTAGTTACAACGACTGGGATGGCATTCCGGTTAGTGGAAGTTACTATTTTTTGACTACTTTATTAAGGGAGAAATTTGGTTTTAAGGGATACGTTGTTAGTGATAGTGATGCCGTTGAATTTATTAATTCCAAACATCATGTTGCAAAAGATTCTGCAGATGCAGTAAGAATGGCACTTGAAGCAGGTGTTAATGTGCGGACTAATTTTCAACAACCTGAAACATTTATATTACCCGCAAGAAAACTAGTAAAAGAAGGGGCCCTTTCAATAAAGGTAATTGACAAAAGAGTTGCAGACGTATTGAGGGTGAAATTTTTATTGAAATTATTTGATGCCCCTTATGTAAAGGATACATCAGATGCAGATAAAATTGTTTATAACCAAGATGCAAAACAATTTAGCAAACAAATTTCTAAGGAAGCATTGGTATTATTAAAAAATGAAAACAATGTTTTGCCATTAGATAAAACAAAAATCAAGTCTATTTTATTAACAGGCCCCTTAGCTGATGACAGCACTACCTCAATGAGCCGATACGGACCATCCAATAGTAAAGTGGTAACTGTATTACAAGGATTGAAAAAATATTTACCTAAAAACATACAATTAAATTATTCAAAAGGTGTTGAATCAACAGATGTAAATTGGCCTGAGAGTGAATTGTATCCTAGTGCTAATAATACACCTGAAGAACAAAAAGGGATAGATGAAGGATTAAAACTTGCCAATAATTCAGATATAATCATCGCGGTTATGGGTGAAACAGAAAATATGTTTGGTGAAAGTCGCAGTAGAACTAGCTTAGAATTAACCGGTAAGCAACAAGTTTATTTACAAAGTTTGTATGCAACTGGTAAACCTGTAATCTTGATTTTAATAAATGGTCAACCGCTCACTATTAATTGGCCTGCTAAATATATTCCAGCCATATTAGAAGCATGGTGCCCTGGTGTAGATGGAGGCAATGCCATTGCAGAAACTTTATTTGGCGACTATAATCCTGGTGGTAAATTATCTGTTACTTTTCCTAAATCCTTAGGGCAACTAGAATTAAATTTTCCATTTAAACCTGGAGCACATGCTGGTCAACCAGGAGATGGACCCAATGGCTTTGGAAAAACCAATGTATATGGTGCACTATACCCTTTTGGATATGGGTTAAGTTATACACAGTTTCAATTTTCTAATTTGAAAATTTCTTCAGAAAAATACAAGCCTACTGATAAAATTAGTATTGATGTGGATGTGAAAAATATTGGTAAATACGAAGGAGATGAAGTGGTACAATTGTATTTTAAGGATAAAGTGAGTAGTGTTACAGTTTATGAAACACAATTAAGAGGTTTTGAAAGAGTTCATTTAAAAATAGGAGAAACAAAGACAATACATTTTGAACTATCTCCCAATGATTTAAAATTATATGACAAAAACATGCATTGGGTCGTAGAACCAGGTGTTTTTGAAATACAAATAGGTAGCTCTTCGGAAGATATAAAATTAAAAAAAGAATTTACAATAAGCGATTAAACAAAATGGAAAATAAAAAAATGGAGTTGTTTTCACTACAAGAAAAAGTAATTGTAGTTACAGGAGGAACAGGTGTACTAGGTTCTCATTTTGTAGAGGCTATTATTGCTGCGGGGGGAACTGTAGTGATTTTGGGTCGCAATGAAACATTGTGCGCACAAAGTGTACAAAAAATAAAGGAAAATGGGGGTGCAGCTTCCTATGTGATTGCAGATGTACTTGATGAAGCTTCTTTAATCAGTGCAAAAAAAATGATCATATTACAGTATGGTAAAATAGATGGACTTGTCAATGCAGCAGGAGGGAATGTTCCAGAGGCTGTCGTGAAATCAGATGCTGATATTTTCAATATAAATATGCAAGGAATGAAGGATGCCATTGCATTAAATTTATGGGGCACATTAATGCCCATCCAAATTTTTGGACCTGAAATTGCTAAATCTGGTTCAGGTAGCATTGTAAATATTTCCTCTGTGAGTGCAAAGCGACCACTTACACGTGTTTTGGGATATAGTATGGGAAAGGCTGCAATTGATTGTTATACCAAATGGTTTGCAGTAGAAATGGCAAACAGATATGGTGATGCCATTCGTATAAATTCTATCATGCCTGGCTTCTTTTTAACGGCTCAAAATAAAAATTTACTTACCAATGAAGATGGGTCATTGACAGCAAGAGGAAATGCGATTATTGAACATACTCCTTTTAAAAGATTTGGAGAACCAGCTGAATTAAAGGGTGCTTTAATTTGGTTATTAAGTGATGCGTCAAAGTTTGTCACAGGGATGGATATAGGGGTTGATGGTGGTTTTACCATTAATGCAGGGGTTTAATATTTATTTCTTAAATTAAGGTTAGAAAAAACATAAAATGAACAATCCAAATTTTCCGTCATACGGTAACACGCAATTTAGAATGGAGCAAACGATGCGATGGTATGGCCCCAATGATCCTGTATCATTGGCCGATATAAAACAAGCAGGTTGTACCGGTATTGTTACAGCATTACATCACCTACCCAATGGGGAGGTGTGGCCTATTGAAGAAATTAAAAAAAGAATTGATCTAATTGAACAAGCTGGCTTAAAATGGTCAGTAGTAGAAAGCGTCCCGGTTCATGAAGCAATTAAGACCCAAGCTAATGGTTTTCAATCTTACATTGAAAATTATAAATTGAGTATTTTAAATTTAGCCGCATGTGGTATTAAAAATATTACCTACAATTTTATGCCTGTATTGGATTGGACCAGAACTGATTTAAGTTATGAGGTAGAGGATGGTTCCAAGGCACTACGATTTGAAATGGCAGCATTTGTCGCTTTTGACTTATTCATTTTAAACCGTAAAAATGCTCATTTTGATTATAAGGATGAAATGATAGAAAAAGCAAAAGCCAGGTATGACAAAATGAATAATGAAGAAAAGCTTTTGTTACAAAAAAATATCATTGCAGGACTACCTGGAAGTGAGGAAAGCTTCACCATTGAACAATTTCAAATGGCATTGGACGCATATGCAACGATTGATCATGCAAAATTACAAGCACACTTACAATATTTTTTACAACAAATTATACCCGTTGCCGAGGCTGCAGGCGTTGTGATGTCAATACATCCAGATGATCCACCTTTTTCAATTTTAGGTTTACCAAGAGTCGTATCTAATGAAAAAGATATTGATGCACTTATTCAAGCAGTACCATCCCTGAATAATGGCTTGTGTTTTTGTACTGGTTCCTTTGGTGTAATTGCCACCAATGATTTGCCAGAAATGGTAAAGAAATATTCAGATCGTATTCATTTTATTCATTTGAGAAACACAAGGCGTAATGAATATGGTGATTTTTATGAAGACAATCATTTAGAAGGGGATGTAGATATGTATGAAGTCATAAAAGAATTGGTTATCGCTATGAAAAATAGGAAATGTTGTTTGCCAGTGAGGCCAGATCATGGACATCAAATGTTAGATGATTTACATAAGAAAACCAATCCAGGCTATTCTGCTATTGGTCGATTAAGAGGACTTGCAGAAATAAGAGGTGTTGAATTAGGTATCATAAGAAGTATGCAGGAAAACGAATAGTATAATTTTTTATAAAATAAGTCAAATGCTATCATTAATTGAACAAGCAAAAAAACAAGGCAACAAAATTGCTATCTATTCAGATAACAAAACCTTTTCCTACGAACAATTAATAAATGAATCCCAGATTTTTGCAGGGCAAATTTTAGCAGAAAATAATGATTTAAGTGAAGCCAGGGTTGCATTTATGGTTAATCCGGGATTTAATTACGTAAAAACATTATGGGCCATATGGCAATCAGGTGGTGTTGCAGTTCCACTTTGTATTACACATCCTTTACCTTCATTAGAATATGTATTAGAAGACACAAATGCTGCCTATTTAGTTTTATCAAAAACCTTTTACGTACTACTTGAGCCCTTTTTAGTTAAATCTACTATTAAGACTTTTATAATAGAAGATTATGAAAATGAGGATGTAAACAAAATTGACACAAATTTAAATAAAACCAATCTCAATCAGTTTCCCGAAATAAGTATTACGAGAAATGCCTTGATTTTATATACAAGTGGAACTACCAATAAGCCCAAAGGAGTGGTCACGACTCATCAAAATATCAATGCTCAAATAACCACGCTCATTGAGGCTTGGAAATGGTCAGATAAAGACAATACGATTTGTGTTTTGCCATTACATCATGTACATGGTATTATAAATGTTGTGTGTTGTTCCTTGTGGGCAGGAGCGACTTGTACCTTTGTTTCACAATTTTCTCCGGCTGTTATTTTTGATTTATTTTCAAAAAATGCCATTAATGTTTTTATGGCGGTTCCTACTATTTATTTTAAATTAATGACCTATTTAGAATCATTATCTATTGAGGAACAATATTCATTAAAAACAATCATGATGAAATTTAGATTAATGGTTTGTGGATCTGCTGCATTGCCTATTTCGGTGATGGAAAAATGGGAACAGTTAAGTGGCCAAAGATTATTAGAACGGTATGGCATGACTGAATTAGGCATGGCTATAAGCAATCCTTATTTAGGTGAACGTAGAGCTGGCTATGTAGGCACACCTTTACCTGGCGTTCAAATACAATTGGTGAATGAAAACTATGAACCTGTAGCAATTGACGAGCCAGGTGAGATTGTTGTTAAAGGTCAAAATGTTTTTAAAGAATATTGGAACAAACCAGCTGCTACCAATGAATCCTTTACAGCTGAAGGTTGGTTTAAAACAGGAGACATCGCAATTATTGAAAATGGATATTATAGAATAATGGGACGAAATTCGGTAGACATTATTAAATCAGGCGGCTATAAAATTTCCGCTTTAGAAATTGAAGAGGTTTTAAGGGAAAATAAAATCGTTGTTGATTGTGCAGTTGTCGGTATCAATGATGAAGAATGGGGTGAGTTAATTGTTGCAGCTATTGTAGTTCATAATGAAACTAGTTTTAATGAATCTACTTTATCATCATGGTTAGTAACAAAAATGGCTGGGTATAAAAAACCTAGAAAATATCTACTTGTAGATGAACTACCTAGGAATGCGATGGGGAAAGTGGTTAAAAGTGAGGTCAAAAAATTATTTGAAAATAAATAAAAACAAAAATGAAATTCTTTAACAATAGAAAAATCAATCTTTTTGGATTTGTCACATTAGTCCTTTTCTTTTGCAATCATGTTACAGCACAAAAAAGATATAAGGATTTTATATATCAAAATGTTGATTCTACCCTCAACATACAGTATGGAACTGCTATCAATATTAAAAATCAGCGAGAAGCACTTTTTTTAGATCTTATTGAGCCACCCAAATCTGATACGGTTAAAAAGAGACCATTGATCATTTTTATTCATGGGGGAGGATTTAAAAACAATACAAAAACAACTTCTTATAGCACTTTATTGTGTACTTCATTTGCAAAACGCGGATATGTAACTGCTACAATTGAATATAGGTTAGGTATTGAAAACAGTGGTTCTATCAAAGATTATCATGAGGCAATGTACCGCGCACAACAAGATGGTAAAGCAGCTATTCGATTCTTTAAAAAATATGCAAATGCTTATGGGATTGATAGTGCACAAATATTTTTAGCAGGTAGTTCGGCTGGTTCAAAAACTGCTTTAGCAATTGCCTACATGGATGAAAACGAAGTCCCTTTAGATATTGACAGGTCAAAATGGGGTTCCTTGGAAGGCAACAGTGGGAATGAAGGATATAATTCCAAGATAAAAGGGGTCCTTAACAGCTGGGGTGCCATGATCAACTACCAGTGGATTCAACAAGGAAATGTTCCTTTATTTAATGTTGCGGGTACTGAGGATAAAACGGTACCTTTTGATAGTTCCTTTGATTATCATAGTTTTAAATACGGGCCATATATTCTTTATAAACATTGTGTTTCTCTTGGTATTCCTACAGGATGGATGCCTTTTAAGGGAGCAGGCCATACCTTAGATAATAAGAAAAATTTACAAGATAGTGCGATCAATGAAATGGCAACCTGGCTTTACACACAATTAGGTGTTGTAAAAAATAAAAATGAAGAAGGGGTATTTAGGTATGAAGCGGATATGAAAAAATTTGATACCCTTAATAGCAAAGAAATACATTCAGATAGTGCTTTGTTATTTTTAGGGAGCTCTTATATTCGATTTTGGACCAACATAAGAAAGGATTTAGAATATGGAGATATAATACATAGAGGTTTTGGTGGCTCTAATTTAAGAGATGTTGCATATTATGCTGAACGCATTGTTTATCCTCATCATCCTAAAGCAATTTTTATGTATGTTGGAAATGATATTGTAGATTCAGAAAAAGATAAATCACCACTACAAGTTTTTGAGCTATTCAAATATACGATTGAACTAGTTAGAAAAAAATATCCAAATACACCTATTACATGGCTGCAAATTTCACCAAGTGAAAAAAGATGGAGGGTGTGGGATCAAGTTCAAATTACGAATAAACTCATTGAAGATTATTGTCAAAAAACACCTAATTTATATACCCTTAATTTTTCTAAAAATTTCATTGGTACGGATGGGTTACCTATAAAAAAACTTTATCGAGAAGATAAGTTGCATTATAATGAGGAGGGTTATGTGGTTTGGGGAAATGCAATAAAGGAGCAAGTGAAAGAAATTACACATGGCTTATTTAAAAAATAATATTTATGAAAATATATGGAGTTGGTATCCTTGCAGCCTGTTTTTTAATAGGCCAATTCTTTGGTGATTATTTAGGTAAAATATTTCATCTTTCGGGAAATTTAGGGGGTGTTGGTTTTGCCATGTTAATATTAGTGGTTAGTAATGATTATTTTAAAAAGAAGAATTTAATTCCAAATGAAACAGAACAAGGAATATTATTTTGGAGTACGATGTATATTCCTGTTGTCGTTGCCATGTCATCAATACAAAATGTAAAAGCAGCCTTGTCTGGAGGTTTTGTTGCCATTTTCGTAGGAATATTAGCCACTATTTTTTGTTATTTATTGGTACCAGTGATGAACAAAATTTTATTAAAAAAAGCTAACAATAAAAAATAACATATGAATGATTTAATCAAGTTGTTAGATAAAAATGGATTGGTCTTTGCTTTTTTAATTGTAAGTGTGATTATGTTTGCATCCTATTATGTGAGCAAAAAATTAACCAATCATAAAATTCCTGGTGCTGCTATTGCCATTAGTATTGGATTAATCATCGCCTATTTTGGTGGCGAAAAAGGGGTCGCTTCCGTTCCTGCTTTTTCCGGTATGGCTTTATTGGGGGGAACAATGTTACGTGATTTTTCAATTGTATCTACTGCCATGGGGGCTAGTTTTACTGAAATAAAAAAAACAGGTCTTGTTGGATTCGTTTGTTTGGTGCTAGGTACATTCATTGCTTTTATAGTAGGCGGTAGTATTGCTTATACAATGGGATTTCATGATGCTAAATCAATAACTACTATTGGTGCTGGGGCATGTACTTTTATTGTTGGACCTGTAACTGGATCAGCTGTAGGGGCTAGTAGTGCTGTTATTGCAATTAGCATTGCAGTTGGCGTCATTAAATCAATTTTTGTGACGATAGCTACTCCCTTTTTAGCAAAAAGCTTGGGTATTGACAATCCACAAACTGCAATGATTTTTGGTGGCATTGTTGGCTCAACGAGTGGAGTATCAGCAGGACTTGCTGCTACAGATGTTAAGTTGGTTCCTTATGGAGCTTTGACCGCTACTTTTCATACGGCAATGGGTTGTTTATTATGTCCATCCATTTTATATTTTATTGTTCATTTTTTTTTACCTTAATATAAATTCTATTTTATGAGTAATCGTTTTATCAATGCAGGTGTGATTATTTTAGTCTGTACAATCATATTTTCACAATCCAGTTTATTCGCTCAAAATTCAAGTTGGACAAATTTATTCAACGGCAAAGATTTAAAAGGTTGGGTGCAATACAATGGTAAAGCAAAGTACACTGTTGAAAATGGTGAAATTGTAGGCAGAACTGTAGCTCATGAACCTAATAGTTTTTTATCTACTGAAAAATTGTATGGTGATTTTATATTTGAGTTGGATGTAAAAGTGGATGTCAATATGAATTCAGGTATTCAATTTAGAAGTGAATTAGCTGACGAAAATGACCATTGTGCAGTAACAGATAAACATACTCCAAAAAGAGTACATGGGTATCAAATGGAAATTGATCCGTCTTCAAGAGCTTGGAGTGGAGGAGTTTATGATGAAGCAAGAAGAGGGTGGTTGTATCCATTGGAATATAATGTTGCTGCAAAATCTGCTTTTAAAAATAATCAATGGAATCATTATAAAATAGAATGTATAGGTAGCAATATTAGAACATGGATTAATGGAATTCCTTGTGCACATGTAGTAGATGATATGACTGCTAAAGGATTTATTTCTTTACAAGTGCATGAAATTAAAAATCCAAAAGATGTAGGTCAGGAAGTAAGATGGAAAAATATTCGTATTCAAACAAATAATCTAAAACCTGCAGTTGCCGATAAATTATTTGTTGTAAACTTGATACCCAATACGATTTCGCCTGATGAACAAAAAATGGGGGTAAGATTATTATGGGATGGTAAAACTACAAATGGATGGAGAGGAGCGTATAAAAAAACTTTTCCAGAAGGGACTTGGTTTGTAAAAGATGGAACATTAAATGTACGTGGAGCAAATGGCGCAGAATCTACCAATGGTGGTGATATTGTTACTGAGCAAGAATTTCATGCTTTTGACTTGCAATTCGAATTTAAAATAACTGATACGGCTAATAGTGGGGTTAAATATTTTGTAACGGAAAAAGAAAACAATCAAGGGTCAGCGATTGGATTGGAATATCAAATTTTAGATGATGATAAACATCCTGATGCTAAATTGGGAAGTATTGGAAACAGAACCATGGCTTCCTTGTATGATTTAATACCAGCCTTAAGAATTGGGGAAGGGCGAAGAGAAAAATTGCCAGTAGGTGAATGGAATAGAGGTCGTATTATTGTGTTCCCTGATGGTAAAGTAGAGCATTGGATTAATGGATGGAAAGTAATTGAATACCAAAGAGGCACTCAATATTTTTATGCATTGGTTGCTAAAAGTAAATATGCAGTTTGGCCTAATTTTGGTATGGCAGATAAGGGGCATATTTTATTACAAGAACATGGCACTAGTGTTTCATTTAGAAGTATCAAAATTAAAGAACTATAATCATCATAAGCTAATTAAGAAATAGTATGAAAAATTCTAGAAGGTCATTTATTAAATCAACAGCTAAGGCAGCAGTGGCAACATATGCAGCATCTATTGGTTTTTCTGCAAAAAGTTATGCCAATATTATGGGTGCAAATGATAGAGTTAGATTGGGTGTGGTAGGTTTTTCGGATCGATTTAAACAATCACATTTTCCTTCCTTCTTAAATCATTATAAAGAATTGAATTTTGATATAGCTGCAGTTTCTGATATTTGGAAACTTAGAAGAGAGGAAGGGGGTGCTTTTTTAAAAGAGAAAATGGGTCACGATATTCGAATTGCACACAATAATGAAGAACTGTATTCCAAAAAAGATATTGATGGAGTTTTTATTAGTACTGCTGATTTTCAACATGCAATTCATGCAGTAGAAGCGGTAAAAGCCGGTATGGATGTGTATTGTGAAAAGCCTTTTGCTGAAACGATGGAAGACAACAGAATGGCTTTAAAAGCGATTAAGGCGAGTGATAGAATTGTACAAATCGGTTCACAAAGACGAAGTGGTGTAAATTACAAAGCTGCCGCTGATTTTATTCAAGCTGGAAAATTTGGCCCCATTACAATGGTTGAACTTACATGGAATGTAAATCAACCTGGCAGGTGGAGAAGGCCAGCCTTGGTTGCTCAATGCAAAGAAGAAGATTTAGATTGGAAACGCTTTTTATTAAACAGACCTTATGAAAATTTTGATCCAAGAAAATATTTAGAGTATCGTTTATTTTGGCCTTATTCTTCTGGAATGCCAGGACAATGGATGAGCCATCAAATTGATACAGTTCATTGGTTTAGTAAACTACCACATCCAAGAAGTGTAACTGCCAATGGTGGTGTTTATGCTTGGAAAGATGGAAGAAAAAATTGGGATACTACTACAGCAGTATTTGATTATGGTCCATTGGATAATAGGAGTGATGGATTTCAGGTCGTATTTATGTCACGAATGCATAATGGAGATGATAGTCCAACTGAGGTATATTATTCAAATGGGGGACAATTAAATTTAATTAATAATACAGTTTCTCCAAAGGGAGGTCTTACACAAGCTTTTGCATCCCCAATGGGCATGAAGGAGAATTTATTACCAACCATGAGTTTGACAGATGCTAATATCAAAGCGGCAGCTGGAGCCAATACAGGTGGGGATATTTTAACGTCAGCACACGTAAGAAATTGGATGGAATGTATTCGTTCTAGAAAACAACCCAATGCACCAGTTGAAGCGGGCTATCAACATTCTATTGCAACCATTATGAC
>Ga0114960_10000683_pt1 | contig 28343 bp, 29 predicted proteins | sample C_130625_MF_Meta_FD_92637 | JGI IMG/M metagenome (GOLD analysis project Ga0114960, IMG submission 92637) | Freshwater microbial communities from Lake Croche, Canada to study carbon cycling - C_130625_MF_MetaG | ecosystem: Environmental > Aquatic > Freshwater > Lake | place: Lake Croche, Canada... | reverse complement strand
GAGCTCTTCTAATGCTAATGCCATAGGTATTAGTCCACTATCAATATATTGTGAATAAATAAGTATAACACCTTCACTTTTAGAAATATTATCTATAATAGTCTTAATTTTTGCACTATATTTACCAATTTGATCGCTCGAAAATATTCTACCATAATTATCCAGTGTCGTTCTTTTATACTCATAATCACCTTTTATTGGTGGAACTCTAGTATCTACAAATGACATCATTCTCTCTAAACCGATTCTACCTGTTAATAAATGAGGATCAATGTTTCTTCCACCTACTAAGGTTTTTTCACTATTATCTAATAGTGTGTTTTCTGTATTATTACTACTTGATTCAATAAGTATTTTTTTTTTACCAATATCTAATAAAGTATTTTCACTATCTAATAATGTGTTTTCACTATTTTCACTTGTTTCTTCAAGTTCTGTTTCTTCAACTGGTCCTGGTCCTGGTTCTTCTTCTTCTTCTTCTGGTTCCTGAGAAGATATTTCCGAAAAACTTTGAGAGAAATTATCAGACATTGGTTCTACAGGTATTTCATCCAACAATTCTTTTAATCCAGGTATAGGGTAAGAAATAATGAGTGACTCTAAAGGGTTTTGTAACAAAGTATAACCAAACGATTCCATATTTTCAAAACTAGGCATTTCTTTAACAATTCCTGTTTTTGTAGTAATAGAAAATTGTTTATTTCTCAAATTATAAATAATATATTTATACGCGCAAAACTGACATTTACCACAAGTGCCACAATCCGCAAACTTTGTTAAGTATAAACTAAGGATACGTTTTTTATCTTCATGTTTAATTTTTTTTAAATTCATCTGATAAGATGGATATTCAATAGCAGGAAATGTATGTTTCTTTGCAAACTCACTAGGATACACTCTATATGGGAAAGTATACGGATTTTCACCTCGCACAAAAGAAATATATCCAGTAGCTTTTCTGGTAAGTATTTCCTCTCCATCTTTCTTGAAATTACCATTTTTATCAAAAATATCCTTAACTTCTATACGGGCTCTTCTATCATTTGTATTCATCAAATTTAATAGCCAAACAATTTCCTTGTAACTATTATACATGGGTGTAGCAGAGAGAAGTAAAAATCGCATATTTTTTGCGGACTTTACTAATAGCTCCAAATTAACAGCAACTTTTTTATTTTCATTATCATCTGTCTTACGAATATTATGAACCTCATCAATGACTATTAATCGGTTGTCAAATTCATTTTGAAGACGTTTCATAATTCTAGTATTCAAATCTATTTTGATATCTTTCAACATTTGAATTCTACTTTTTGTCCCCTTTTTTAAATTTATTTTTTCCTTGCGCTGTTTTTGAACTTCTTCTGTATAATTCATCGTCTTGATAATATAATTTGCAAATTGAACATATCCTAGAAATATATAATATGTATTAATAATACCTTTTATCTGACTTATTACTTTTTCTTTGGTTAAACCCCTCATATTCATAGGATTAATTTCTTGTAATAATTTGTTTCCTGTACAAGCACGAATGTTCCATAATCCATCAATAAGTTTAAGTTTTCTTTCGTCAAATAGCTGTAATTTAAAATTATCTTGAACATTTTCAGATGCGACAATCATGATTCTCTTCTTTATACCCATTTGTTTCATATAATCGCGCATTTCTTCACATACACCAATTGCACTACAAGTATTATGTGTTACACTAAAATCACCCATTAAATATCTGCAATTTCCATCTAATGTGAATCCATAATAATCATCTTCATTTACATATTCAACTTTAATACCTGTGACTAGTGCATTTTTTATTTCTTTTCTTGAGTTAGCTCTTTTCTGTGTAGGAATTTCTTCTAATCCTGCGCCTGTAATATTTAAAATATATTGATTGTTTTTTTCTTTATAGCATGCAAAACCAAGACTTCTAGATAAGTAAATAACATCGTTTACAAGTTTTTCGTTTTTATCAAAAAATATTGTAAACTTATTTTCGTTTTTATTAAGATTTCCATCTCTGTCTAATAAACCTGCCAATAGTTTTAATCGATTCTCTCTTGAATTACATTTGTAAAGTAATGGAATATGTTTATTATTTAATAATTTTAGAAATTCAAGTTCATTATTTTCATTTTCTTTGGTTTCTTTGGTTTCTTTGGTTTCTTTAGCTTCTTTGGTTTCTTTAGTTTCTTTGACTCCTAACCAATAACCAAACATATAAGGGTCAAATTGTAACTCTTTTTCAGGAAAATTTACTGCAACTTTATATCCCTTTAATAATGTTTTTTTTCCTTTAGATAATTTTATGTAATCTTTTACAGCAATCTCTATAATATTATTTTTTGTTTCTATATTCGTTGTAATTTTTTTGTAAAACTTTTCTGCTTCTTCTTTTATTTGTTCTTCATTATTTTTTTCATTATTGAAAATAAATTGTTTTGATTGAAACTGATTATTTTGAATCCATTGAACAATGTATTTGGTATTATTTTTATAACTATTACAGCATATTTTTGGAAATCCAGAGGCACGTAAACACAAAATATGTTCTTGGTTGACTTTATATTTTTCACCTTTTATAGAAATAATATCATACATCTTGTCTTGTCCTCTTGCAATAGATAGAACCTTCCTTGGCATTGAATCGTCACCCATTAAAAAATCTCCTTCTTTAATATTTTCAACTAATTCAGTTGATCCATTTGATAGCATAATAGATGTACCTTTTGCGTGACATTTACCTGTACCAAGACCATGATATAACAATAAGCTACTATAAGGTGTTTGAAAAGATAAAAAGTTTTTGACAAAAGCTTGATGAGGTTGCAATTCAAAATCCGCTTTAGCTAAACTATCTGCATATTCTTTAATATCTTCATGTATTTTTCCATCATATTTAGTATCGTTAAATTCTTTTTTTAAAGCAATTTTAACATTAAAATCGTTGTCATTCAAATTTGGATATAAAAAAGGTGTTTCATTAGGATTATCATGAAGATAATTACTTTCTAAAATTTCTTTTTTTAATAAAAATTTATTGCATTCAGATGAATAATAATTTTCGTTTAAACAATTAACTTCACCATTTATTTTTTCATATTCTGTTTTCAAGTCATATTCATCATTTTTAATATCTAATTCTGTTTCAGATTCATCGTCTATTATAGAAGAAGAATCTGGAACATCTGAACTACTAGATAATAATTGAGAATTTTCAGAACTTTCTGAATCTATAACTATTGGTTTTATATTTGGGTCTTCTATCATTACTATATATTATGAATATAATCTATATTCTTGTAATACTTTATTTATATTTGTAATTAATTTTTTTTTCTCTAAATTATATGGTCTTATATCTTCCAAACATTTATCAATATTCTTCCATTCTAATTTGCTGACTTCTGTGATTTGAAAATTATCCAATTTCTCTTCAGGATCATTCATATATGCCAGAAAATATTTATGTTTATATGATTTATGATTTGTTCCTATAAATATTTCTTCAAATGGTAATAAATTTTCAATAATTTTAATTTTTGAAATTGAAATTCCTGTTTCTTCTTCAAATTCTCTAAGTGCACATTCTAAATCCTTTTCTTTTGGATTTCTGCGACCTTTTGGAAATTCCCATTCTGTTTCTGTCCATTTTGTATTACTTGTTTCAACAATACCCTTAAGTTGTATGATTTCATTATTAATAGAAATACCATCTGTTATTTGTGTAAATTTTTTACTAGATGCAATTTCCTCACCCTTAAATTGTGTATTAGAAGTCTCACACCACATATCTTTCCATAGTTGTTCAAAACTATTTGTTAATATTCTATTTTTTTCCAGCATAGACATTTCATTTATCATTGTTTGAAGTTGATGAATATTGTAAGGCGAATATTTACCTCTAATAAAATCTATATATCCAAAACTATCTTTACGTCTTATCATTAGAAATTGTATACCTTCTATACTTGGTCTAAATACGATGGTACCATAACTTATTATAGGTAATTTGCAATGGTGAAACATGTGACCTTGTTTACCACAATTATTACATGTAGTTGAATTTCTGTTCATACAGACTTATCTTTTATATATTTTTAGGTTTAAATATTAATTATTATTAATTAAAATTTATAAATTTATATTAGTATATATATGCCAGGATTACGTTTATTTAATTTGGGTTTGAACCAAAAGCATTTTGGTGGTAATAATAAAATAGCAAATGTATCCATAAATTTAGGTAATACAAAAGGAAGAGGTTCATCTACACGTATGTTCAATTATTGTAATAAGAGAGAAAATAATTCAAATTGTATTCAACAATTTATAACACAAAGATAGTTTAAAAAAATATTTTTTAATACTTTAACATAATAATGTCAACTATTTATCTAGATCCAAAAGTATGGGGACCGCATTATTGGTTTTTTTTACATACACTAGCCATGACATATCCTTATCATCCAAATGCAGTAACTAAAAAGAAATATTATGAATTGATTCAAAATCTACCATTGTTTCTCCCAGTCGAACAAATATCTGGCGAATTTAGTAAACTAATTGATAAATATCCTATTACACCTTATTTGGATAATCGTGACTCATTGGTTCGTTGGACGCATTTTATTCATAATAAAATAAATGAAAAACTGGAAAAACCAACAATATCCTTAAACGATTTTTTTGTTAAATATTATGATGCATATAAAACACCAGATGATAAATTTGCATCTTATTATAAGGTTAAAGAAAAACTTATTTTTTTAACTATTATATTAGGATTAGGATGTGCTGTTTATTATTTATATGATAAATAACAGGATTATAATGTTTACAATATATAACAATGACAAATACAAAAACAAATACAAATAAAGGTGGAAATGTAATAGCATCAGGTGGATATGGTTGCGTATTTAGTCCGGCACTTAGATGTGAAGGAGAGACAAAAAGACATGCTAATAAAATTTCAAAATTAATGACGGAAAAACATGCAATTTCAGAATACGAGGAAATTGTTTCCATTAAAGAAAAATTACAAAATATAAAAGACTATAAAAACTATTTTTTAATATATGATGCAGTATTATGTAAACCAGCAAATCTTTCAAATAAAGACTTGACAGATTACACAAATAAATGTACAGCACTACCCAAAGATAAAATAACAAAATCTAATATAAATGATAATTTAGATAAATTATTATCTTTAAATATACCTAATGGTGGATTACCTGTTGATGATTACTTATACAATAAAGGTTCGATTGAAAAAATGTACAGAGTTCATCAAAGTTTAATGAAGTTATATAAAAAAGGTATTATTCCAATGAATAATCGAGATGTATATCATTGTGATATTAAAGATTCAAATGTATTAGTAGATACAGACCTAAAAACTAGATTAATTGATTGGGGACTTGCAGTAGAATATACACCATTTAAAGATCATCCATTTCCTAGTTCATGGAAAAATCGACCATTTCAATTTAATGTCCCATTTTCGGTTGTTTTATTTTCAGATAGTTTTGTAGAAAAATATACAGCATTTTTGGAAAATGGAGTTTTTGAAAATAAAGATAAACCAAATAAATTTGAACTGAAACCATTTGTAATTAATTATATTTCTTCATGGATGAAAGAGAGAGGAGCAGGTCATTATAAATTTATTAATGAAATTATGTTTGAATTATTTAGTCATTCTATTACATCTTTGTCAGATGATAGCAAACATCAAATTATAGAAACTCAAATAACAATGAATTATATTATTAATTATCTAGTGGATGTATTGGTACATTTTACAAAATTTGGCACTAATGTGAAATTAAATTTGCGAGATTATTTAGATAACGTATTTATCAAAATTGTAGATATATGGGGGTTTATTAGCGTTTATTTTAGTTTTGTTGAAATATTATTTAACAATTATTCAAAATTAACAACTCAGGAAATGAAGATATTTAATAAATTACAATATATTTTTGGTGAATATTTATATAATCCGCGTCATGAACCAATTGATGTAAATTCATTATATTCAGAATTAAAAGAACTAGATGATTTATTTCGTATTAAATCCATTGGAAAAAATCAAAAATCAAAAAAAATGACGCGTTTTGCCAAATCAAGTACTATGGAAGAAGGTGCCCGTGGTTTTAAAAAAACTAGAAAGAATTTTAATTCTAGTAAAACATCCATTTCATTTAAACGACAACAAAATCAGCGAAGATTTAAGAAACCATTTTTATTATCTCTAAAATAAAATCTCTGAACAATATATAAATGGAAAAGATGTTTAGTAAATTATGTACTCCTGCCAAAATTTATTTTGGTATTGCTGTGATTGCTTGTATAGCTGCTTTATTCAGAGGCGTAACATTTGGTTATGTTTTAATGAAAATGATTTTTGCATTCTTTTGGACCTATGTTTTAGGTTGGTTATGTAAGAAAAATTATTCTTATATTTCTTGGTTTTTAGTATTATTACCATACGTAGTAATTTTGTTGTCAGCTCTTGGAATTGCTAATATTACTCAACATAGAGGTATTTATAGAAGCGTTGGACTACAAGGTGCATATGGACGAGAACCATTTGGTATGAGGGAAGGTGTTGATGATACATTGGATAAAAAGACAGACGATAAAAAGGCATCAGATACACTTACACAAGTGAGTGATTTGATTAAAAAGGCCGTTTAATATATTTTACCTTTCAAGGAATAATTATTTATAAAATGTGTTATAAATAATTATAGATTTTATATATATGAGATTAGAAATATTTGTAATAGGTTTAACCGCTTTTTTCATATATAATGCATACACAGATGGAAAATATTCTAAAATGTTTTGGTCTTTTAGAAAATATTATAAAATGATCTTTTACGCTGCCTTAGGTATAGGTATTTATATATTATTAAAACGTAACCCCGAACAAGGTCGCAATATGCTTTTATATGCAAATAACATGGTAAAGTTCATGCCAATTGACAAGACATCTATGGATATGTTGAGTCCGATCATTGATCACACATCAGGTAATGAAAGCGGATCTAGTTTAGGATCCTTTATGGAATCACTTAATGGAATTGATGTTTCCAGTTTAGGTTCAGGTTTTTGCGGAGAAAGGCGAATAATAAGCTCTGGTAAAAATGGCACAAAACGTTCGGTAAGTGAAACTAAAAAAAAATATGTGGCTGCATCTCAGGATTGGAAATGTGGTGGGTGTCAACAACAACTAGATCATACTTTTGAGATTGATCATAAGATGCGTTTGGAATATGGTGGCGGTAATGAAGTACAAAATTTAGTCGCATTGTGTCGTAATTGTCATGGTAAAAAGACTGCTGATGAGAATATGTAAAATATAAAAATAAGAAAGAATCAATAAATATAATCACTTTTTCATTGCGAGTAAACATACTCCATAAGCATATTTATCTTTTGGTTTTTCTGATTCTTCATCTTCTTCTTGTTCGTCGTCTTCATCTGATGATTCATCTATAATACTTTTATCTGAAGAACTATTACTTTTTTTAGATATAGATTTATTTGTTTTTGATATACATTTTTTTTTAGATAGTATATTTTTTGGTTCATATATTTGTTTCCATTTATTAAATTCCGTTGTATATTGTAAACTATTTGTACCAATTATTTTATAATTTTGTTTTTTATAATATGTTTTTCTTTTTAACCATTGTCTTTGAAATACATCATGTATATCTACAAAGTCATAAATAATTGGATGTGAAAAAGAATGTTTTGCCCTTAAAATTCTTCCTACTACTTGTATAATATCTGTCTTTGGTGTAATAAGAAATTCAGTATTTAGAGTGGGTATATCTAAACCTTCACTTGCCATAGTGTAACTACTAAGAACAATTTGTTTTTTCTCTGATTTTTTTAACTCAGTTTCATTCATACCTCCAACATAATAACCAACACTAGCTAAATTTTTACAAACAATTTTTTTATACATATAATGAAGTATGTTTAAATTATGAGCCATTACAATTGTATGAGTTTGTTCTATAGGCTTAATATATGGATTTTCTATATAATTTTGTTCATATTTTAAAACCTTTTTACAATTTGGACATTTTGGTCTTTCTTTTTTAACACCTTTTTCATAAAAAGTTACTACTTCTTCCATACACGGCATACAATATTTAACTATATTACAACACGTATTTTTAATCAAATAATTATTATTTTTATTACAAATTTCACAATTTGGAACTGCATTATCCATTTCTAATTTATGTTGATGAACCATATTTTTATCAACATTATCTATTGTAATAAAATCACAAAGAGTTTGTATAATAAATTCAGTTCTTCTATTATATTCACAAACCTTACTAATCATAGAACTAATTTGAGGATTTCCTCTATAATCCAATATAGTTTCATTAAATTCATCATCATTTGTTTTATATGTTATTGTTCTTACTTCTACATTATCTTCCGTTTCTCTTTCTACTTTATGTATAACGTCACCTAAAAACATTTTAAATACACTTGTAGTACCATCTTTTCTATTCATTGTAGCTGATAAACCCAACATAGACTTAGTAACAACTTTAAATAGTGCATTCGAAAATGTCTGACTTGATATATGATGTACTTCATCAATAATTGTGAGACCAAAATCGTCAAATATTTTTTGATCATAATCTTTAGATATTAAACTTTGTAACATACATAAAACAATATCTTTATCATTTACATCGACAATAGGCCCTTGTATTTTACCAATGCGCGCTGTAGGTAAAAATTGTTGTATACGTTCTATCCATTGATTCATTAAAAATTCCTTATGAACAATAACAATTGTTTTTTTCTTTATTTTTGATAGTATATATAAAGATCCTGAGGTTTTTCCCCACGCACATGGTAATTCTAATAATCCGCCACCAAATTTATTTTCACTGCAATGGTTTAAAAATTTATTAACAACAGGTTCCTGATAATCACGCAATTTACCAGCAAAATCCAAATTTATATCTAGACCTTCAGGTACTTTATACTGGACTGGATTACCAAATTTCTCTACACCATAATAATGTGGTACATAGAATTTATTAGATGATTCCCTATATACGGGGAATATTTTTTGATCATTTGATCCCATTCCTGGATGAGAAAATGGTTTAATAGTTAAATCTGTTCTGATTTGTTTTTGTTGTTCAATTGTTAATTCATTTTTAGGTATTGTATATCCTTTTTGTCCCAAATAGGTATTTAATTTCATGATTTTTTGTCCTATATTATTTAGTAAATATTATTTATATCCTTTTCATTAAGTTGTTCCCTAGTTATTTTTTTTGCTGAATTATCAAACCGAATCTCACCAAATAAAATCTATTCATATGATATATGGAAAGTTTAATTAGTTTATTTAATAAGGAACATAGAGGTGAACTATTTTTAGCAGTTTTATTGGTTCTATATTTAGTAATGGGTTTCAAAACACCTGATTCTGTTGCTAATGTTGTAGATACACTTATTGGTAAAATATTTATCTTTATGGTTGTTGTTTTCTTATTTGCAAATTATCATCCTATTTTAGCAGTAATGGCATTGTTTGTAGCATTTGATTTAATTAGGCGTTCTTCTCAAACTACTGGTCTAGATGCTCTTCAAAAATATGCTCCTACTGAAAAGAAAAAAGCATCACAATTTACTGCATTTAACCAGTTCCCTTATACTTTAGAACAAGAGATTGTTGCTAAGATGGCACCTATTATGCAATCAGGTTCATCAATTTCACAGGCACCTTTTAAACCATTGTTGGATAACTTACATGATGCTTCTCCAATAAATAGTTCAATTTAAAAATATAAATAATAAATGACATAATAATTTATTATTAATAAATTTTATTTTATAGATGTTTTTGAAAGATTATTAGTTTTTGACATACCAAATTCTCCATCTAATATTTTAAAACCATAATTCCATACATAACATATAATTATAAAAATTAAACATGCGAAAAATACTTGCATAAATATTAATACATATTTATCTTCAAATATATTTACAATGTCATAGTTAGGTGCATTTTTTGCATAAGTTACCTGTTCTGTTTCTAATGAAGAACCAGTTGGGTTGCAAGAAATATAAATCCCATCCCCCATTTCTGTAGTGGTGTTTGGACCGGAAGCGTTATAAAATAGTCCTCCATCTATCGAGAATTTTGAATCAGTTGGTTTAACTAGCTGTTTCAAAGTATTTAACGAAGTACTACTTATTGTAGTTGCATCTAACATTCCAAAACAAATACAATCGTAAGATCCAGATTTACAACTATAAAATGGTTTATTAGGAACAATTTTTTGTAAATCAAATCCACTAATATTTACTTCTTCTCCACTAGATGGTGCTGACGAAGAAATACTTTTAATAGTTTCTGTTAATATAGTGGTTGCATTAGTAGTTTCACTAGAAACTTTAATTGGTATAAAAACAAATAAATATTTACCACTTTCAGACATATGTACAATTATTATTTCTGCATCTGCATTATTATCATTGTATAAAATATCAGATGAGTTATTGAGTATTATCCAAAAAACTCTGTATTTTTCCTTATTATATAAAACACAATAATCTTCTCTGTCTTCTGGTAATAATAATAAATTAGTATTATTATGACTTGCAGTAACATTTTGAACCTTATAAGTAAAATTATAAGCACATTTTAAATCACATCTTCCTTTAACATAATTACTGGAAACATTTATTTGGTTACTCATTAATATAACTATATAAATAAAAATATTAATTTATTTATATAGAATGAAATTAACTAAAGGTAAAATATCTAAATTATATAACAAAAAAAAACAAAGTTTGAAAAAGAAAAAACAAAAAAAGATAACAAAAAAAGATCAAACATTTAGAAAATATAAAAGAGTTAATTTAGCTAAAAAAACATTGAAAAATATCAATTATAATAAGGTAGGAGGTGAAAATGAAAGTGAATCTAAATTAATAATTTACAAAAAGGATATTAATCCTACTACATATAATATAGATGTTGGCGGACAAATACAAGAACCATTAGCGCCTACAAGTGAACCAATAGCACCTATAGAACCAGGACAACAAATTGTACGTGTTTATACAAATTCTGGAACAAAAGAATATAATGTTATAAATGATATTTTAACACCATCAGAGATACAAGAAAGTTCAACATTATTGGAACCAAGTGAAAAAATTGTACGCGTTTATACAGATTCTGGAACAAAAGAATATAATGTTACAAACGATATTTTAACACCAACAGAGGTAAAAGAAAATACATCTAGTACTTTAGAAGAATCTCCTGTACAAGAATCTCCATCAAATGTGCAAGAATCTCCTGTGCAAGAATCTTCTGCAAATGTACAAGAATCACAACCAGTACAAGAATCACAACCAGTACAAGAATCACAACCAGTACAAGAATCACAACCACTACAAGAATCACAACCAGTACAAGAATCACAACAAGTACAAGAGTCTCAAGCAGAAAAAATAGGGAATCGTATTATTGAATTGCAAAATTTATTGAATAATAATGATATTCCTCAGAACCCTGATGCAGCATTAATAAATGCTGTTCATGCTATAACATCTGCTAAAGAAGAGAGTTAAAAAGGTAAATATCTTATTGTCGCATTATCATATAGTGTGACTCGGTAAGATTCATTTTCACCTTCCGCATATATTGTATCACCATTATTCAACTGGTCACAACCATATTCATTTGTACAACTTTTACCACGATATATTAATGGTAACTTTACATTGTTATGTTGATTACTTGTAGAATAATATTGCCACTTACTTCTATTTGTAAATAATGGGCGTCCCATCAAAGGTATTATATTGTCCTTTGATTTTCCATGTAATGGCGTTAATATACCTAGTTGTCTATAGTTAGTATCTACCGCACCCACATTAGTAGATATATTTATGGGAACTAAATAACGTTCATCTTTTAATGGTGGCGCATAAGGGTTCAATAATGGATCTGTATTAAAATAAGGCCAGCTTGGTAAAAAACTAGGAGTATTCTCTCTAGTATTTTGATTTATAATTATCTTTTCAGATGTTTTATTGATTGACTTATTGTTTGTATTATAATAAATCAAGTATACTATAAGTCCAATACATATAATTATAAAACCTAATGAGACATTCTCAATGCATATTACACCTGGAGGACATTTTTTCATATTATAATATAATATAATATATTATAATACAACTAGTTTTTTTATCTATTTCATATTTTGCATCATTTGTTTAACTTTATCCATCATACCTCCCTGATCTGAAGAAGGCATATCTTGCATCATTCCTTGCACTTGATCCATCATAGGTGCCATTTTTTCTATAAGAGGACCCATGTCCTTCAAATTACCTGCTAGTTGTGCTTGTTGTTGCATTAATCGCTCTGTATCAGCAGTCAAATTTTTAATACCATCTTTTCCTAAAATGCTATTCAATTGATCGTATGCATCTTCAATAGTAGTAGCATAGTCAATTGAATGACCGCTGTTTTTTGCACGTCCTACTTCAAAATTTTCATCAGTTTTTTTATTACTTGCATCTATTACTGATTCTCCTGTAGCATCTTTCTTATCATCAGTCTTTTTCTTGTCATCAGATTTCTTGTCATCAGTTTTCTTGTCATCCGATTTAGTATCCGTATTTGTTTCCATACCCTCCATAAAAGAACCACTTCTCATAGACATCATATTCACCAAAATAAGAGGAATACCAAATACAACAATCATATTTTTACTAAAGTATCTTACTAAAAGAGCAAGTACGATAAAATAAACAACTATATTATAATGGCCTAACACCATGTGACCAATGACATTAAACAAAGCGAGAAAAGATACAATATGTAATACCAACTTATTTGTAAGCAAATTAGATATTACTGATTTTAGTTTCATTATATATACTATATTTAAAAAAAAATGAGTCAATTCATAAATATTATACTAAATCATATAATATTTATTATGGATTTTTACAATGATTACAATTCAGAAGAAGAAGAAGAAGAAGATTATTCAGATATTGTATATGAACCAGAAGAACCAAGTAAAACACGCTTCACTATAGCTTTATGTGAACTATATAATGACAATATACATGGACCTGGTCCAGAGGGACATTATCTAGTAAATTGTAGATATAAAAAATTACATATTGACTGGATAATGGAAACTGCTGATTTTATACAAAATGAATATGACCATTTACATAATAAAAAACATAATTTATTTCCTAATTATAAAAAAATTATTGAACAATCAAATTATATAAAACCAGAAATTGTAGAATGTATATATTTACAACCTGATGGTGAGAGTATTGCCATTATCAAAACTTTTTGGTTAAAAATAATACAGCGAACTTGGCGAAATATTTTAATAAGAAGAAAAGAAGCCTTTAATTGTAGACAAACTATGTCATCAATACGTCATCGAGAAATGTTAGGAAAATGGCCAAGTAATTGTTATTCTTTTGGAGGACTACAATGTATGCTTAAAAAGATGTAGTTCTTTTAGTTCTTCTTTTACTTCTTTTAGAAGTTGATGTTGCAGTGAGACTTCTTCTTTTGGTGCTTTCGTTATAATGATAGCCACCTTTTTGTTTTCTCATCTTTTTTGTCTTTCTACCACCTTTGCAAGTTTTTCTACCACCTTTGCAAGTTTTTCTACCACCCTTGCAACTCTTTCTATTATGTCTTGTTTTTTTACCTCCTTTAATATCATTATTTTGTGTAAAACTAATACCTTGTCTGTTAAGTACATTTTTAATATTTGGAATGTAACTTGGGTCTTTTTTATCTAATTTTGTGATAAGGTCAAAAGCAGTATTATATTTTGAAGGTCCACCCATGAACCCTTTTTGCGGTTTATTCTTTAATTGAGCAATAATTTGTTTTATAGGAATCTTAGTTCCATTATCCAGTGTAAAAAAATTAACACTTGATTCTTGAGTAGGTCCTTCATTTGCTTCAAAATATTCTTCTAAATTTTCATATTCAATATTTCTATTACTTTGAGGATTTGAATCAAGTATACTATTAATTTGTCCAATCTTTGAAGATATACTACTTATTACAGCTCTAATTTGATCAATACTTGTAAAATTTTCAAGACTATTTAATGCAATAATTGCTTCTTTCATTACGTTCTTAGCTGCTTCTAATTGACTAGTTAAAATTTGATTTTCAATTCTTACTTGCTCTGTAGTTTGATTCGCTGCAGTTAAATTAGAAATATTTGCAGCATTTTCTTGTCCTATTTTATCCAGATTTGCACGTAAGTCGGCATTTTCTTTTACATGTTCCTGTATTTGCTGTTGAATTGCGGATTTTTCATTTGCATGATTGCTTTGCAATTCTTGAATACGTTGTAGTGTATCAGCTTCTTTTTCTTCTAATTGTCTTCTTGCATCATCATCTTTTGCAGTGGCAATGGATTGTTTTTCATTGTCAAGTCTTTGTCTTAAATTTGCCATTTGTTCTTGAAATACTTCTTCACCAGCAGTTGTTTGTTGCTTTAAGTTAGACATTTCAGCTTGGTTTGATGCTAGTTGTGCTTGAATATTATTTTCCTGATCTTTAATAATTGTTTCTTTTTCTAAAAGCTGACGCCTTAATACATTTATTTCATCTAATTTTTTTCGATTTTCTCCTATTTCTCCTTCCATTCCTTGTAATCGTTGCTGATATGCTTTAATTTTTTTTATTATTTCATCTATTTGAATATTTATTTGATTTAACGCAGGTAAAACTTCTTGAGTATGAAATTTTTCATTTCCAATGTTTCTTGATTTAGCTTCACTTACTGCCTGTTTAAGACTAGCCATTACATCATCAAATGATTCACTTTGAACTACTGATGCTACTGGTTGATTTACTGGTTGATTAAACCCAAAAAAACTCATAATATATATATATAATTATAGATTAAATCTTAAATTTCATAATTTATTTGTATTACTTATAATTTCTGCTAAACCTTTTCTAATAGATTCAATTTCGTTCATAATTTTTTTTTGTTCTACCCTGGCATCTTGCATGTTATATTTACTCATTTGATTTGTTTTATTCAAATCTTCTACATAATTTTTTAATGTTTCAAGTGCTTGAATTTGTTCGCGTTTTTGTTGAAAAATATAATCGTTATATTTGTTATAATCTTTTTTTACCATTTCTAAAAATTCGTTTTGTTTTACTGCTTTTTGTAAATGCCTTTGTTTCTCTAGCAACATGTTCCTTTTTTGTTTGATTAATTGCTGCATATGAATGAATTGCAGATCTTTATCCATTAAATGATTGCCATTAACCATTAAATGATTTCCATTATCCATTAAATGATTGCCAATATCCATCTGCGTTCTATTTTTAAAAGGGTTTTCTAAAGTAATCACCATTTCAGTTTCACAAGGTAGATTCATTATTAAAATATTACATTATTATTTTTATTATTAAAAAAACAAATTTAAAATCTTCCCTTTATATTATTTAGGATGTCCAGAGAACCATTGTTAGCACCAGACGATAATCGCTTTGTTATGTTTCCAATTGTACACGATGACATATGGCAAATGTATAAAAAACAAGTAGATTGTTTTTGGCGTGCGGAAGAAATAGATTTAACAAAGGATTTGGATCATTGGAATACCTTAAATGATGACGAAAGATATTTTATTTCAATGATTTTAGCATTTTTTGCTGCAAGCGATGGAATTGTATTGGAAAACTTGGCATCGCGTTTCATGAATGAGGTGCAGTTATCAGAGGCTCGTGCATTTTATGGTTTCCAAATTGCAATGGAAAATATTCATTGTGTCATTGGAGAAACAAAAATTCTAACAGATAAAGGATATTTTATGATAAAAGATTTGCAGGATCGTGAAGTCAATGTTTGGAATGGAGAAGAATTTTCAAATGTTGAAATTAAATATACAGGTCATCAGGAAATTTATAAAGTTATATTATCAAATGGAATGGAATTAGATTGTTCTCCTGGTCATAAATGGTTAATACAACAAGGTAATCCAAAACATCCAGAAAGATGTATATGTCAAGAAATAGAAACAACAAATTTAAAAGAAAATGATATAATTGAAAGATATATTACACCACATGTAGAATTTTTAAATGAAGATTCTTTTTTAAATCCATATATGCATGGATTTTTTTGTGGTGATGGAAGTTATTGTAATAATTATCCTATTATTTATTTATATGGTATAAAAAAAGAGTTATTAAAATATTTTAAATATGATTCAATGCAGGAAAATGAAACAAGGATATGTTTTTATGTTCATAAATATATTAATAAAGTTAAATATGAAGTCCCTATAAATTATAATATAGATACAAGATTAAGATGGCTTGAAGGACTATGTGATTCAGATGGTTGTATAAATTTAAATTCAACAAAAGATGCAACTTCAATTCAAATTTCTTCAATAAATTTAAAATTCTTACAAGATGTTCAATTATTAACAACAACATTAGGTATAACTTCAAACATAAAATTAAATCATAAAGCTGAAAAACGACTAATGCCAAAAAATGATGGTACTGGAGAATATGCTTTTTTTAATTGTAAGAATTGTTATATTTTATATATAACTACAAAATCGGTAAATAAGTTAATAGAAATTGGATTTTCGCCAAAAAGATTAAAGTTACTATATTGCGAAAGATTAAATAATACAAAAGAAGTTTCTGAAAGAATTAAAATTGTTAGTATAGAAAAAATATTAGATAACGAAGCAACATTTTGTTTTAATGAACCAAAAAAACATAGAGGAATTTTTAATGGAATATTAACTTGTCAAAGTGAAAGTTATTCTTTATTAATTGAAACATATATAAAAGACAAAACAGAAAAACATAAGCTCTTTAATGCGATTGAAAATTTCCCATGCATTAAAAAGAAGTCAGATTGGGCACAAAAATGGATGAATGATAATCGCAGTAGTTTTGCCACTCGTTTGGTAGCCTTTGCATGTGTTGAAGGAATTTTTTTTAGTGGTGCATTTTGTAGCATATTTTGGCTAAAAAAACGCGGACTCATGCCAGGTCTCACTTTCAGTAACGAATTGATTTCACGTGATGAAGCTCTCCACTGCGAATTTGCTATTCTTTTGTATTCGAAACTATTGAAAAAAATAGACAAGAGTCGCATTCATGAAATTATTAAAGAAGCTGTCGAGATTGAGACTGAATTTATTTGTCAGGCATTGCCATGTAAATTAATTGGAATGAATTCTGATTTAATGACACAATATATTCAATTTGTAGCAGATAGATTGTGTGTTCAACTAGGTTATAAAAAAATTTATAATGCGACAAATAGTTTTGATTGGATGGAAATGATAAGTTTAGAGGGAAAAACCAATATGTTTGAGCGTAAAATCGCAGATTATTCATTAGCCAACAAGTCAAATACCGAGTCAGCTTTTGAATTTAGCGAAGATTTTTAATATAATTGAAATAAAAATAACTTAAAAATATAATATTATAAGATACTATAAGATAAATGCCGAAATGTCAAATGGATTACTCACATACTATTATTTACAAAATTTGTTGTAAAGATACCAAAATTAAGGATACATATGTTGGACATACAACAAATTTTACTAAAAGAAAAAATCAACATAAAACTTTATTAAATAATGAATTATGTAAAAGAAAAGTATATGAATATATTCGTATAAATGGTGGATGGGATAATTGGTCTATGATACAAATTGAAGATTATCAGTGTGCAAATAAGAGAGAAGCTGAAATGAGAGAAAGATATTGGATAGAAACTTTACAATCATCACTGAATTGTAATAATCCTTATACTATTTATACAGAAAATCCTGTTAAATATAAACAAGACTGGTATGAAGAAAATAAAGTAATTATTTTAGACAAAGCAAAAGAACATTATGAAGAAAATAAAGAAGAAAAATTAGAATACCAGAAAGAATATGCAGCTAAAAATAAAGAACAAATTAAGAACTATCAAGATGAATATAGAGAGAAAAATAAGGAAAAATTAATAGAACAAAAAAAAGAATACCGAGCTGTACATAAAGAAGAAGCAGCAAAAGCAAATAAAGAATGGAGAGAAGCTAACAAAGAAAAGTTAAAAGAACAAAAAACACAAATTTGTCATTGTGAATGCGGTAGTGAATATACATTTGGTAATAAAAACAGGCATTTTGAGAGCAAAACACATATAGCCTATCAAAATCAATTAAACGGAATTATTATAGAAGATAATAAAATATCAGAAGAAGATAAAATAATGATTAGAAAACAAAAACAAAAGGAATATAGAGAGAAAAATGCTGATAAAATTAAAGCTTTTAAAAAACAATATAATGAAAAAAATAAAGAAAAAGTTTCAGAACAATGTAAAAAATATAGAGAAGAAAATAAGGAAAAAGTTTCAGAACAAAATAAAATATATACGACTAAAAATTCAGAAAAAATTAAACAAAAAAGTCATGAATGGTATGAAAAAAATAAAGAAAAAATATTATATAAATTACAAGAATTATTTGTTTGTGAATGTGGTGCAGAAATTAATTATGGAGGTAAATCAGAACATTATAAAAGTATGAAACATATGAATTATAATCCAGCAAACTTAACCTTATCATAATCAACTTTTTCTCGTTTGTTCTTATTCATTGTCGAAATTTTACCCAAGAATCGCGGAAATTTAATAAGACCTTTCTTATTACATTTTAATGTCGCTCGAATTGTATTTGATGCAACATATGGACTCAATTCAAAGTTAAATTCTGCATCAACTACATCCATATCTGACAAAGCATCAGCTGAATAAGCCAAATTTTCAAGACAACGTAATTCATCTTTCTGACTCATTATACAGCCAATATAATTTTCTTGAACTAATAATGGATGAATATCATGTGCTAACCAATAAGTCGTATACTTGTCATTAAATTCAGCATCCATATTGAACAATTTACCAGTAGTGTCAAATATATTTGCACTTTGGCAATCTTTTTTAATATTTGTATTTTTTACACCCAATTGCAGTGTATTTAATATAAAACGAATGTCGCCATTTGCCTGCTCGATTAATTTATCCACATCAGTTTTTTTAATTTTAATATTTTCAGTAGTTACCACTTTATAAATTAATGTATATATTTCAGCATAAGATGGTTTGGATAACTTTATATCAAAACAATATGACAATATAGGTTTCAAATTTTGACTAAATTTATCATCACAAATGCAAATAATTGGTATCTCTGTTTCCTTAATACATTCTACCAACCCTGATATAAATCCATGATCACCGCTGCTACTATCAATATCACTAACAACTAGTACATTTTCATTGCCATCAAAAGTCTTTTTTATATGAAGTAATGGTTTAATTGTATTTTGAATATTTTCCTTAGATCTCTCGTCATCAGGTGTCAAATGAATCGCATGATAACAATATTTATTTAAAATTAAATCTACTAATAGAGATTTACCTTGTCCATTGTGTCCGGATACTAATGCACATCTATTTTTTTTATTTGTTGGTTCCCATGTAAGAAGCCATTTGGTAAATGGTTGTATAATTTTAGAATTACCTACAAAATCAGATACTTTACTAGGTTTATATTTGGTTGTGAACATTATAAATTTTATATCTTTAATTTTAGAATATAAAATTTATTCAATTTTATATATAAATACAACAAAACAAATATATGTATATGATTACTTGCAATTTGATGGGTGGTCTTGGCAACCAAATATTTCAAATATTTACAACAATTTCTTACGCAATTAAGAGTAAAAATAGATTTGATTTTTTAGATGTAGATAAGCTAGGGGAAGGTTCTACTACTATTCGTCCTACCTATTGGAATACTTTTTTCTCTAATTTAAAACCATTTCTAATTAAAAAGTTTCCAGAACCAATTCATGTAATAAGAGAAAAAGATTTTTTATATAATGAATTACCTATTAATGAAATGTATAATAAAAATGTTTTAATTTATGGATATTTCCAAAGTTATAAATATTTTCACAATCATTATGCGGTCATTTGTAGAATGCTTGGACTAGAAAAAAAGAAAAATGAATTATTATTTAACTTGGGATTTACAGATGATTTTCTAAAAAATAGTTGTAGTATGCATTTTCGTATTGGTGACTATAAAAATATACAACATGTACATCCTTTGGCTACATATGACTATTATGAAAAAACATTATCTCATATTCAAAATAAGAAACCTAGTCAGTCATTTACAATTTTTTATTTTTGTGAAGAAGTAGATATTGAAGATGTTTTACAAATAATAAAACCATTGTCTTTAAAATTTGTTGATTACAATTTTGAAAGAGGAGATAATAGTTTGGAAGATTGGGAACAAATGCTTCTAATGAGTGCTTGTCATCACAACATTATTGCAAATAGTTCTTTTAGTTGGTGGGCAGCCTATCTAAATACATGGGAAGATAAAATTGTTTGTTATCCGTCAGTATGGTTTGGACAATCTGCAAATATTGATACGAGAGATTTATGTCCGGATGATTGGAAAAAAATAAATTGTTAATAATTTTTAAATATATTTTCTACTTTATTATGATGACCCTTTGAATTAAATGCAGAAGTTGAGTGTATACGATGTTTTACTAATATTTCTTTATAATTGAAAAACTTACAACCTTTTTTTCGTAATCGCAACCATAAATCATAATCTTCTATTCCATTATCATTCCAATAGCACAATTCTTTTTTTATAATAGAACTTGAATTAATAATAGGATTGACTAATTTAAAATCAAAATCGCTAATATCACCAATGGGTATAATAGGTACAATACCTTCCCTATCTCCAAACCATACACAATTACTTCCAATTACATCATAATGACCCAACATTTGTCTTTGTATATTTAGTTTTTCATCATACCAAATATCATCAACATCTAATATTGCTACATAGTCATAACTACATAATTTAATCATTTCATTTAATGTATTTGCTTTTCCTTTACTATCAGGAAAATCAAAAACGCGTATTTTATTGTCATGTTTTTCATAAGATTTTGCTAGCTTATAAACGTCCGAATTTAAAGGGTAACCATTAATACCAATAATGAGCTCCCATTTGTCATAACTTTGTCGTAAAATAGAAGAGACTGACTCATCAATAAACTCAATTCCATTATAGATTGGCATTAATATACTAATCATTTCACCTTTATCTACCTTTAGAAAAGGTAGAGCCAAATTATGCGCAAATTACCTTTTTTACCAAAAATTGCATAAATTTATCTTAAATAAAAGAAAAAAATATTTAGTAAATTAGGAATAATTTTTTTGGTAAAAAAAATAATAAATTTAGTATATTATAATATGCCAATAATAGGAACACTTTCCTTTGACGTTGTCAGTCCAGGTCCACTTCATCCGCTTGATAATAGAGGTATTATTTATGCAACTGGAACAACAGATAAAATAGGTACAGCAATTATCGATATCACCAGAACTATCACTACAGATGGGCTTTTTCTTAGTGGAGGTTATACATGTTATTTACCTGAAGGAGCGTTTTATCTCTCAGTTGGTGGACTGAACCCAAACCCCGATAAGATTCAAGAAGGTGTAGTTCGGGGGCTCTCTGGTAATTTTTTGAATGCCTTTGGAACCTATAATTTTAAATTTAATTTAGCTAGTCCATCTCATGTGGAGATCGCATTTTATGATGTCTTTGTATACCCTCTTAGTTAAAGAATATTTACACTTTTATTATTCAAAATACATAGTATAATTAAATTAAATTTATATTTTTACATATATTTTCGTTTATTTGTAAAAATATTAAACTAAGAATCGTTGTTTAAGCTTATTAACTTAGTAAAAATACTAAATAATAATCAAGAGAAGCGGTTTTGACAAGTAAATCTCTTTTATGTATATAAAAGAGTTGATAAACACTTGGTAATACTTCCACCTGTTTGGTTACCATGAAAAAATGTATTAGATAATTTTATATTTACTATAATATATTTTTATTTTTTCTATTTGACAAACCTGACCTCGATTGATTCGGTACTTTGGCTCCACCTTTTCTAAAGGTGGAAAAAAAGGTATAAAGACATTTTCTTATAGTATAATACATAATGTATTTGTTTATGTTCATATGCATATTTATGGTTGATTCACTAAAAATAAGAGAAAAATTTTGTGTGAATTGTAAATTCTTTAGAAAAGATAATATAAACAACGTGTATGGTCAGTGTAGTCTTTTTCCGATAGATAATAACTATTTGGTTACTGGAAATAAAAATAGTAGTAAATATTATTTTTGTTCTACTGCAAGAAAGTTAGATATTTTATGTGGAAAAAATGCAACAAAATATGAAAAATTAAAACAAACATCAAGTTTATTAGATTAGACCTTTTTCCACTTTTTAAAAAAGTGGAAAAAAAAATTAAAATATTTTGACTCTTAGCTTAGCAGAACCTTTCCTAAAGATGTAAAAAGTATCTTTGAAACATAAACCAATTGTCAAATTCTTGTTTTTTCTCTCTAAATAATATAAATTTATCTAAATTAGAGAGAATACAATCGACTAGTATAATTTGATCATCTTTCACCAAATATTCGTGCTTAAAATATAGTTGCAATTTGTTATCGAAAGCTGACGACCACCAATCAATCTTATCTTTATGTAAAAAGAAAAATCCACCAGCAATAGAATTTTGATGAACTGGTATTTCATGAGATGGTAATCCATGTTCATTTTTATCATTAATAATTTTATGTAAATAATTCATATATCCATCATCATTTTGAATACATGCATAACCAATTTTATCTTTATTATTTTCTAGAAATTGTAAGTTATTACCCCAATTAACAAGCTGACTAGTGTGTATATCATCAGGTCTATTTCTGAAATAACCAATATCACACCAGCCATAAAAATTTGTATCAAAATATTTTTTCTCTATAGTCTCTTTTACAAACCATATTTTTTCAGACCATAACATATTGAGTTCCCAACAAGACTTGTCATTCAATAAATGATTTTTCTTATGATTTTTAATCCACAAATCTTTATATTTGTAATTATAAAATTCTTCTATAGGTTTAATAATTATTTGTATTTTAGTATTTCCATTAGTATTTATATATTTACAACTATTTTCATCAGTATAAATAACTAAATTAAATTCATTAACAATAGAAATAAAATTGTTCATCCATTGAATGTATATACTGGGATGAAATTTTGATTTAATAATATAAAAACAAGTGGAAAAAGTAATTGACATATATTCCACTTTTAAAAAAAGTGGAGCAAAATACTTCACTTTTTTCTAAATAAATATATATATATATATTTGACTCCACATTTTCTAAAGGTGTAATAATATTAAGATCGTTTTATATAAAAAGCATCTCCCCATCTATAATTTTCACACCATTTTGTTTCAACTCTTTGTAAACCAAACTGCTCTAAATAATTATCAATTTCTGAAACAAGTGCACAATCTTTATACACATAATCCGAATTTACTTCTGTGTATAAATAATCTACTTTTGGTAAATACTCCTCCATACTTTTGAGTGCTTTTAATTCAGCACCTTGAATATCAAAATTCAAAAAATTAAAATCAATATCATAATTAGGAATAATATCTTTCAACAACTTTGTCACTCCTTCAAAACTATTTATATATTTGACATGAGGGTGAAATGTTTCATGTAGTCCGAATTCCAATATAGAAGAAGATTGTCCATTATTAGATATATTAAATCGAACTTTTTCAACAACATCGGATACAATGGCATTTTCAATAAGCACATTTGGGTATTTTTGTTTACAAAATTCAACTTTTTCAGGTAATGCCTCTATCCATAACATCTTATCCATCGGCAAGTAGCGTAAATAATCATTCAGCTCTTCACATTCATGTGCTCCAACGTGCAAAATACCCTTAAACTGAATATTATACTTCTTAACTAATTCATGTAAAGGAATAAGCATTTAAATAATAAGATTACATTATTTTTAAGTTTTTATTATTATTATTATATATTTTCTATATTATATATTAAATTATCTTCACAAATAGAATTGGATAAATTATTAATAACATATTCTCTTGGTTTATAATTTTCTAAATTTGTAATAAATTTATCAAAAGAATTGGGTAAATCATTAATATTATGGAAATATTCTCCACATGTTTGATCCCAATAAGGTATAGATGTTGCTTTAATATCATTATAATTACTACCATATTCTTGACTCATTGATGATACACTCCAAACGAATAATGGAACATTACATGATAAAGCTTCTTCTAATGCAAACCCTTGACTTTCATGACCTCCTATCCATATTCCAAATTTAGATTCTCTCAAATAATCTAAATATTCTTGTTCATTATATTTTTGCATATAACTAAAAATTCTATAATTGTAATTTTTTTCAGTTAAAAACTTTTCTATTAAAGACAAGTCAAGTGGGTTTCTAAACTTGAAGTAAATAAATACTTTTTCTCTTTCTAAAATTGGTTTTATTGGAAAAAATTTTTCAGTATCTACGCCAAATGCAAATGAACGTATTTGAATATCTTTACATATATAATTATTTTTCCACAAATCAACAACCCAATCACTTGGTTGAATATATACAACGTTTTTATTATTTTTAATCATATCCATTTGATTTTTTTCTGGAAAAACACTAAAATGAGGACCAAAAATGAATTTCATATTTGGATATAGAGAGACATCTATAGGATGACATGGGCTATACACAGCATCAAAAGATGAAATATCCATGTTATAAAAATCATACATTGAATTTATAATAGTAAAATCAATTTTTTTACAATTTAAAATAAAATTTAAGTTTTTATTATGAATATGAGATTTAATTAAGAGAACTCGCATTTATTTATATTTATATTTTTTGTTTATATTATTTAAAATATAAACAATAAATTAAATTCGCATTTTTGTTATATTTTATTAGACTAAATGATTATTATACCAATAGGTATAGATTGTGGTTTAGCAAGCTTATTAAAAAAATATAATTTAAGAAATTTTTCATTACCATTTGATTGGATTGTTTCATATAGTGGTATTTCAAAAATAATTACAAATGATTTTAAAAACTTTTTATATGATGTTAATACTGATAAAGTTAATAAAACATATGATTTATGTTTTTATCATAATACATTTCCAGAGGATTATATAAAAATGAATAGAAGAATTAATAGACTATTTAATTTATTAAATAGTTCAGAAGAAGAACTTGTTTTTTTTAGAAAAGGACATGCATTTCATCATCATGAAGAATGTAATAAACATAAAGTCAACTTAGCTAATGATATTGATGATGCAGAAGAATTAAATAAGGTTCTAAAAAACAAATATCCAAAACTAAAGTATAAAATTATTGTAGCATTAGTTTGTGACACATGTTTTGATAAAAATAAAATATATAATTCTGATAATGACAATATATATATTTATAATATAGCTACTCCTACATATGATGATGACAAATTTGAAAAATTATTTAATGATATTATTTTAAAAAAATTCGTATAATTTAAACCATTCTTCTAATCCTAGAGAAATATTTAGTTCAGGATAATCTTTTACTTTAGGCATAAAAAATAAATTTTTGTTATCTAAATATATTTGAAGAACTATGTTTTGATCATCATCTGCAATATTTTTCTCATATAATTCCTCTAATTTTTCAGAATATATTGTTTCATATGTAGAAACTAAATCACTATGAATAATAAAAATAGAACCTGCAAAATATATTACATCAGACGATAACATATTATTTGGTTCAGTCATAGTTTCTTTTTCAGGTAAAATATACATTTTATCTGTAGGTAAATTTGAACTAACATGTTGATAAATAATTTTATTATGAAGTTTGTTCACATTTATATTATTATACAACTTAGAATTTTCAGGTAATATTAAACCAAAGTCTATCCAAGAATAAAATGTATAATCAGTGAATATTTTTTTTGCATGATTAACATAATTTATTTTACTATGATTTACTAAATTATATTCAGCATATAAATGCTCAGGACAATTTTTTCTATTTATAGGAATTTTTTTTTTGTAAATATCAGAGTTAATAATTTTTTGTTCTATAGTTATATATTTATTATAAAATGAATCATAATTATTTATATCATAAAACATCATATTAGGTGTAATTTTATAATTAGTTTCTAAATATAATTTAATGTTTTCATCTACAAAAACTAATATATTATAATTTGTACGAGAAGCATATTCATAAAATGCATCACAATATGATTCATTTGTTCTAGATATAGAATCCCAATTATTTCTACCAATATCTCTATAAGCAGTTACAAAAAGTATATCATTCATTATATTTTATATAGTAGTAAAAAAATTAAACTTAAACTTAAATTAAATAAATTTATATTAGCTTAAATATAAATTTATAAAATTATTATAACATGGCTTTAAATGTTGCATTTCTTTCAAATAAATTAACCCTTCGAGGAACTGAAATAGCAATTTTTGATTACGCTGACTACAATGAAAAAATTTTAGGTAATAAAAGTATAATTATTACTAGAGATTATGAAAAAATAAAACATGAATATGATGTAGATATACAAGCTTATAATAAATTTAATAATAGATTCGATGTTTTTTATTATACAAACCAGGAAGACATTGACAATATAGTATCTCAAAATAATATTTCTCATATATTTATTGAAAAGGCTGGAGATTGGGATGGTCTTATTTCAAATAGATGTAAAAATATAATGCATTGTGTTTTTACAACATGTTATCCACATGGTCAAGTATATACACCCATAGGTCAGACTATTAATAATTTACAAGGCACAAATTTCCCTGTTATGCCTTACATGGTAACATTGCCAGATTCTGATGAAAATTTAAGAACTGAATTAAATATACCTGAAAATGCTATTGTTTTTGGACGTTATGGAGGAAAAGAGTCATTTGATATTCAATATGTTCATAATATAATAAAAAAAATATTAGAAGACAGAAATGATATCTATTTTTTATTTATGAATACAAATGAATTTTATCAACATAAAAATATTATTTATTTACCTGGTAATAGTGATATGATTTATAAACGTAAATTTATTAACACATCTGACGCTTTATTACATGCTAGAGAGAGAGGTGAAACTTTTGGATTAACATGTGGTGAATTTGCTATATGTGAAAAGCCAGTTATTACATATGGTAATTCGAAAGAAAATGAACATCTTTTAATATTGAAAGATAAAGCAGTTATTTATAATTCACCTGAAGAAGTATATGATATTTTGAATACATTTACTAAAGATAAATATGACGTAAAAAATAACGGATATATGTTTTATAATCCAGAAAATGTTATGAATATTTTTAAAAATGTCTGTTTAGTTTAAATATTAATTATTTAAAAAATGGTTAATTTAAAAGATGACTAGATATACTTTAGTTAAAGATATAATAAAATCTATACAAAATGGCATATTTGTAGAAATTGGAACACATTCAGGCGATTTTGCAAATTTTATATTAGAAAATAGTACAAATTCTACATTATATTGTATAGATCCTTATGTCAGTTATGATACTTATGATGATGCTATCAATAGTGTTACAGGTGATAAATTATATAATGAAACATATAATAAACTAACAGAAAAATATAATGAAAGAATAAAATTTATACGTAAATTTTCAGAGGAAGCATTTTGTGATATTCCAAATGAAATTGATTTTTTATATATTGATGGTAATCATAGATATACATATGTATATAAAGATTTAGAATTATATTACCCAAAAGTGAAAAAAAATGGTTATATAATAGGCGATGATGCAGTTGATACAGATGATTATATACGTAATGAAAACGGAGATGTTCTAATTGAATGGGGGGTTAATTGTTATGGTAACTATGGTGTTATTAAAGCATTTAGAGAATTTTGTGAAAAAAATAAATTATTAGGAAATATAATATATAACCAATTTCAAATTATTAAATAGTTATAAATATAAAAAATTTTTATTTTTATATTTATATGGGTATAGATATTACAAATTTTGAAACAATATTATTATCATTAAAGTATATTGAAAATAAAAAAAATCTTTTAACTTTAGGAAGGCAACAATTTCATATAGATATTTTTGATATTACTAATTTGTTAATTAAATATAATTTATCTAAT
>Ga0114960_10000678_pt1 | contig 28431 bp, 24 predicted proteins | sample C_130625_MF_Meta_FD_92637 | JGI IMG/M metagenome (GOLD analysis project Ga0114960, IMG submission 92637) | Freshwater microbial communities from Lake Croche, Canada to study carbon cycling - C_130625_MF_MetaG | ecosystem: Environmental > Aquatic > Freshwater > Lake | place: Lake Croche, Canada... | reverse complement strand
GCCAGGCGGGGCGGGTGCCGGTGATGACATAATAGCCGGGCACAGCGGCGAAGCGGGCGGCAGGTCCGTTCACCCAAAGAACGCCGGCAACTGCCACTTTGCGCCGGATCACGATTGGGCGTGTCGGGCCGCGGGCGAGCACGATGATCTCGTCGCCGCCAGGGCCGATCGGCTGATCGGTGCTGCCGAAGACCATGAGGCCGGCGCCGGAAAAGCCGGTCGTAACCTCCACCTGCGCCTGCGACAGGGCAGCCACCAGGGGCTGGTCCTGCGCCCGCGCCGGCCCGCCGGCCCCGAGGAGGAGCCAGGCGACGAGGAGGAGGCAGCGCGGCAGCGCTTTCATCAGTATTCCCGCTGGGCCGAGAACAGGCTGGTCGGCGGCCTTACCAGCCCCCACAGCAAGCCCAGGGCAACCAAAAGCACGAGCAGGCCGAGCAGCGCGCGCGTCTCCTCCCCGCGCAGCTTGCCGCCCATCGCCGCGCCGAATTGCGCGCCGGCGACGCCGCCCAGCAACAGCAGCAGCGTCAGCAGGATATCGACCGTCCCGAGCTGGATGGCGGAGAGCAACGTGACCATGGCCGTGACCAGCACCACCTGGAACAGCGAGGTGCCGATCACCACTGCGGTATGCATCCCCAGCAGGTAGATCATCGCCGGCACCAGCATGAAGCCGCCGCCTACCCCCATCACTGCCGAGAGCAGGCCGATCGCTCCGCCGATCAGCATCGGCGGGATCACCGACATGTACAGCCGGGACTTACGGAAGCGGATCTTGAACGGCAGGCCGTGCGTCCAGCCATGCTCATGCAGCTTGCGCCGATGCCCGGGGCGGCCGCGCCGGCGCATGGCGCGCACGCTCTCCATCACCATCAGCCCGCCCACGGTGCCGAGGACGACGACGTAGAAGAACGAGACCGCGAGATCGACCTGGCCCAAGCGGCGCAGCAGGGCAAACAGCTGCACACCGAGCACGGAGCCGACCAGCCCGCCGCTGAACAGGACCAAACCCATCCGGTAATCGACATTGCCCCGCCGCCCCTGGGCGATCAGGCCCGAGACCGAGGCGCCGATGGTCTGGTTGGCGCCGGAGGCGACCGCGACCGGCGCCGGGATGCCGATGAGGAGCAGCAGCGGCGTCAGCAGGAAGCCGCCGCCCACACCGAACAGGCCGGACAACCAGCCCACGCCGAAGCCGATGCCGATCAGCAGGAAGGCATCCACCGACATTTCGGCGATCGGCAGATAAACCTGCATGAACGAAACCCGCACCGGCACGGCGTTGAAGGCCCAGCCGGTTTGAACCCCCGCCGTGGCAGGAGCAAGACGAAATCGCCGCAGCGCGGCGCGGCGCGACCTTAGCCGCCGGTCGGGCGAGCCGGGCGGCCCGAGCGGTGGTGGGCAGCCCGGCCCGGCTTGGCCCGGGCGGCCGATGGAGGCGCCGTGGCGGCGGCGGGCGCGGGGGGCGCCAGCGAATCGGTCCCGGCGCCGGGATCATCCAGGATGGTCGGGTCGCTGGCCTCGGTCAGGCCGATCTGGGCATTCCGGTTCTGTCGCCAGAGGCTTCGCATGCGGGCATAGGGGTCGAGTGAGCCGTTGCGGATTTCCGCCAGCGGCTCAATGTTTTGCGCCCGCTCATCGAGCCCCTGGAGCAAGCCGCGGCTGAGATTCCCGAAGAGGGGGATCGGCCAGCTCACCGGGTTCAGCCAGCCATTCACCACCTGCCCGGTGAAGTCGCGCGGCGTGGAGGGGCCGATGAAGGGGATCATCAGATAAGGCCCGTCCCGGACGCCCCAGACCGCCAGGGTCTGCCCGAAATCGACGATCTGCTTGGGCGGGCCGCCGATCGGCTGCAGGTCGAAGGCGCCCCCGAGGCCGAGGGTCGAGTTGACGACGAAGCGCATGACCGATTGCCCGGCCAGCAGCGGCCGGCCCTGCAACAGCCGATTCACCGCCACCCCCGGCTCCTGCATATTCTGCAGCACATTCCGCAGCCGGGTGCGGACCCAGCCGGGCACAACTGTCCGATAGGTCTTGGCGACCGGCAGCACCACCGCATCATCGAGGGCGAGCATGCCATTCAGCATGGCCCGGTTGGTCTGTTCATACGGATCCGCGGGGTCCGGCGAGGACAGCACCGGTGGCGTCGCGCCGGCCGGCCCCGCGGCTTGCTGCGCACAGGCGGACAGGGCAAGGGCGAGCAGGACGGCGAGGACGAGACGCGGCATGCAGCGGGACCGGTGGCAGGAGGCACGCTCTAGAGCAATATCCGCTCGAACGGAATCGTCCGGATGGCTGTCTTGCCCTGGAATATATCCCGTCCAGAGCGCCTTATCTCCGCGCCGATGGATCACCCGCTGATCCCTCAGGGCGGCGGCTCCAGCGCCCCGGCGGTGCCGGCGCCTCCCCAAGCGGCGGCCATCCGGTGTCCATGCTGACCCTGATTGGCGGACTGGCCGCGCTGCTGGCGCTGGCCGGGGCCGTGCTGGCGGTGCTTGCCGCGCAGGCCGTTCGCCGTCTGGCGGCCAGCCCGCCGGCCACCACGCCGGCCTTGCCAGCCAGTATCCTGAAGCCGCTGCACGGCGCCCCGCCTGGCCTGGACCGGGCGCTGGCCGCGACCCTCGGCCAGCACCACGCCGCGCCCTTCGAGGTGCTTTGCATCCTGCGCGACCCGGCCGATCCGGCCGGGCCGGTCGCCGAACAGGCGCTCGCCGCCGCCGCCGCCACCCCCGCCCGCCTGGTGCGCGACGGCCGGGTGCATGGCGCCAATGCCAAAGTGTCCCAGTTGATGAACCTGGAGGGCCTGGCCGCCCATCCGGTGCTGGTGCTGGCCGATGCCGATATGCGGGTGCCGCCCGCATGGCTGAGTGCGGTGACCGCGCCGCTGGCCGATCCCGGCATCGGCCTCGTCACCTGCCTTTACCAGGGAGAGCCGGCGGTGCCGGGGCTCTGGGCGCGGCTCGCGGCGTTGGGGATCGACTGGCAATTCCTGCCCAACGCCGCCTTTGGCGAGGCGCTCGGCAAGGCGGAGGGCTGCTACGGCGCGACCATCGCATTGCGCGCCGAGACCCTGGCGCGCCTGGGCGGCTTCGCCGCGGTCAAGGACCTGCTGGCCGATGATCACGCGCTGGGGGTGGCGGTGCGGCGACTGGGGCTGCGGGTGGTGCTGGCGCCGGTGCTGCCCTGCCACTTGATGGAGGAGCGCTCCCTGGGCGCCCTCTGGCGGCATGAGCTGCGCTGGCAACGCACGCTGCGACTGCTGAACCTGCCCGGCTATCTCGGCCTCGGGGTCACTTTTCCCTTGGTCTGGGGGGCGCTGGCGGCGGTGCTGCTGCCCGGGGGCTGGCCGGTGCTCGCCCTGGCCGCCGCCGCCCGGCTCGGGCTGGCCCTGATGGTGGACCAGACGCTGGGCCATGGGCTATCTCCTGCCCGATTGGTGCTTTTGCCGCTGCGCGACGCGTTGGGATTCCTTATATGGGCGGCAGGGCTTGCCCGCGGCTCGGTGGAGTGGCGGGGCCAAAGGTTCAGAATGCGTGCCGACGGCTCCATGGTCCCGGTGCGCCAGCGATGAGGATTCCTCCCGGGTGACAATGCGGACGCTGTTCCTCCAGGCACCTTCCTTTGACGGCTTCGATGGCGGCGCTGGCTCGCGCTATCAGGCGCGGCGGGAAATCAAGAGCTTCTGGTTCCCGACCTGGCTCGCCCAGCCGGCGGCGCTGATCGAGGGCTCGAAGCTGGTCGATGCGCCACCGCACCAGCAGACGTTGATCGATGTGCTGCCCATGGCCAAGGGCCATGACCTTGCCGTGCTGCATACCTCGACCCCCTCCTTCGCGTCCGATGTGAAGGTGGCGGCGGCGCTGAAGGCGGAGAACCCGAACCTGAAGGTCGGGCTGATCGGCGCCAAAGTGGCGGTGCAAGCGGAAGAAAGCCTGCGCGACGCCCCGGTGATCGATTTCGTCGCCCGCAACGAGTTCGACTTCACCATCAAGGACGTGGCCGACGGCATGGACTGGTCGGCGATCAAGGGCCTGTCCTGGCGCAATGGCCAGGGCGTGATCGTCCACAACACCGAGCGGCCTGTCCTGGAAGACATGGACAGCCTGCCCTTCGTCAGCCCGGTTTATCGACGCGACCTGAGCTACGAAAAATACTTCATCGGCTACCTGAAGCACCCCTATGTCTCGATCTATACGGGCCGGGGCTGCAAAAGCCGTTGTACATTTTGCCTCTGGCCGCAGACGGTGGGCGGGCATCGCTACCGCACGCGTTCGGTCGGCAATGTGATCGAGGAGATTCGCTACATCCAGGCGAATTTCCCAGGCCTCAAAGAAATCTTCTTCGACGACGACACCTTCACCGACGACCTGCCGCGCGCCGAAGCCATCGCTGCCGAGATGGGCAAGCTAGGCGTCACCTGGTCCTGTAATGCCAAGGCCAACGTGCCGCGGGAGACGCTGAAGAAGCTGAAGGATGGCGGGCTGCGCCTGCTGCTGGTCGGCTACGAAAGCGGCAACCAGCAGATCCTGCACAACATCAAGAAGGGCATGCGGATCGAGGTCGCCAAGAAGTTCAGCAAGGATTGCCGGGAGCTGGGCATCGCCATCCACGGCACCTTCATCCTCGGCCTGCCCGGCGAGACCAAGGAGACGATCGAGGAGACCATCCGCTTCGCGATCGAGACCAACCCGCACACGATGCAGGTCAGCCTCGCTGCACCCTATCCCGGCACCTTCCTGTTCGATCAGGCGGCGCGCGAGGGCTGGCTGGACACCGCAAACACCGAATATGTGGACGCGCACGGTGTGCAGATCGCGCCGCTCGCCTATCCGCACCTGAGCCACAGCGAAATCTTCGACAGCGTCGAGACCTTCTACCGGCGCTTCTATTTCCGCGCGCCGAAGATCGCGGCTATCTGCGGTGAGATGGTGCGTGACCGCCAGATGCTGGTGCGGCGGCTGCGCGAGGGCGTGGAGTTCTTCGGCTTCCTGCGCGAGCGGGCGAAGGCGAGCGCGCAACAGAAGGCGGCGTGAGCGGCATCTGTCGCCACCCGCCCGATGCCTGCCCGCCTGATCGTCAACGCCGATGATCTCGGCCTCGCGCCCGAGGTCAATGCCGCCATCGAACAGGCCCATCGCGACGGCATCCTCACCGCCGCTAGCCTGATGGTGGGCGAGCCCGGCTTCGCCGGGGGCCTCGCCATGGCCCGGCGCAACCCTGGCCTTGCCGTCGGCCTGCACCTGACGCTGACCGACGGCACGCCGACCCTGCCACCCGAACGCGTCCCGGCCCTGGTGCAGGCGAACGGCCGCTTCCGCGACGATATGGCCGGGCTCGGCCTGACGCTGGCCCTCTCCGCCGCCGCGCGGGCCCAGCTGCGGGCCGAAATCGCCGCGCAGTGCGACGCCTTCGCCGCGACGGGCCTGCCCTGCGACCACCTGAACGCGCACAAGCATTTCCACCTGCACCCGCTGATCGCCGCCACCGCCTTCGCCGAGGCGGCACGGCGCGGCATCAGCTGCGTGCGCATCCCCTGGGAGCCACCTGCGCTGGTCCCCGGCGCCGGCCGCGCGCTTTGGCCACTGACGCGCTGGCTGCGGCGGCTGGCCGCACGGTATGGGCTGCGAGCGCCGGATCGCGTGGTCGGGCTGCGGTGGTCGGGCCGCTTCACCGCCGAACGGCTGGCCAGCGTGCTGCCCCGCCTGCCCTGCGGCACCACCGAGATCTACCTGCACCCGGCGACCGTCGGTGGCTTCCCCGGCGCCGCCCCCGGCTATGCCTATGCGGGGGAGCTCGCGGCGTTGCTCGATGCCCGCGTGCGCGCCGCCGCAGCGCCCTATCGCCGCGGGGGCTACGCTGCGATGCTTGCGGCATGAGCCGGCTTGGCCTGCTGCTGGCGCTGGCGGGCCTGGCCGGCGCAGTCTGGCTCATCTCGCAGCAGGACCTGACGGAAATCCGCGCCCTGCTGCACATGGCCGGCTTCGGGCTGCTCCTCGCAGCGCTGACTCATATCCTGCCCATGGTGCTGAATGCCGAAGCCTGGCGCGTGCTGCTGCCGGGCCGCCGGCGGCCCGGGCTACTCGCTTTGACGGGCCTGGTCTGGATCCGCGAAAGCGTGAACGGCCTGCTGCCGGTGGCGCGCATCGGCGGCGAGATCGCCGGCTATCGCCTGCTGCGCGGCGCCGGGGTGGCGGTGCCGGCGGCGGCGGGCAGCCTGCTGGCGGATGTGGCGATTTCCGTCATCAGCCAGCTGGTCTTTGCCCTGCTCGGCCTCGCCTTGCTGGCCTGGGCGGGGGCGGGAATCGGCTGGGGCGCCATCGGCCTCGCCATGGTGGTCGGGTTGGCCGCCGCTGGCGGGTTCATCCTGGCGCAGCGGGCCGATCTGCTGTCCCGCCTCGCAGCCCTGCTGAACGGCGTCGCCGCCGGCCGCTTCACCGTTTTTGCCCAGCAGTCCCGGCGGATTGATACGCTGACCCGGCGCCTGTGGCGGGTCCGCCGGGCCATTGGCCTTTGCTTTCTCTGGCAGCTGCTGGGCTGGATTGCCGGCGCCGTCGAGGTCTGGGTGGCGCTATATTTCCTCGGCCACCCCGTCGGCGTGGCGGAGGCGCTGGCGATCGAGGCGCTGGTCCAGGCGGTCTCCTCCGCTGCCTTCCTGGTGCCCGGCGCGCTGGGGTTGCAGGAGGCGGGGTTCCTCGGCATCGGCCTGCTGCTGGGCCTGCCGGCCGAGGTCGCGACGGCGCTGGCGATTGCCCGGCGCATCCGCGACCTTGTCATCTACCTGCCGGGGCTGCTGGCCTGGGTCTGGGCAGAGCGCCGGCTGGCCGCCGCCTGAGGACCGTGGCAGGCTGGCGGCATGAACGAGATGGTCGAGGTCCCGCTGCACGCGGTCGCGCATAGCCGGGCGGGGGATAAGGGCAATCGCGCCAATCTCTCGCTGATCCCCTATGACCCCGCGCTTTATCCGCTGCTGGCCGAACAGGTGACGGAAGCGCGGGTGCTGGCGCTGTTCCGGCATCGCGGCGCGACGCGCTGCACCCGCTATGACCTGCCGAAGCTGGCCTGCTTCAACTTCGTCGTGGACGATGTGCTGGAGGGCGGGGTGAACGGCAGCCTCAACCTCGACGGCCACGGCAAAACGCAAAGCTTCCGCCTGCTCGAGCTTACCGTGCAGGTCCCGCGGAGCGCAGTCCGCGGCTGATCCCAACGGCACGCGGCAAAGCCGTGCGCCGAGTGCCCGAACGGACGCCTCGGCCAAGGCGCGCAGCCAAGGGGATCGGAGGTCTCCGCCCGGCGCCTCAGGGCCAGAAAAAACTGATCCCAACCGCACGCGGCAAAGCTGCGTGCCAGGCCCCCGCCTGGGCAACGCGGCCAGTGCCGCGCAGCCCGGGCAAACGGAGGTATCGGCCCGGCAATGGCAGGCAGGGCAAAGTCCTATTGCAGCGGCGAGACGGGCAGCGGCAGGCAGATCGTCGACCGCATCTCGTGCAGGCAGTCCGGCCCGCCCTTCGGCGGCCAGATGCCCCGCGCCACCACATCGGCGCGGATCGCCGCGCGGTCGTTCAGCGATGGGTAGGGCCAGATATGGGTGAAGCCCGGCGCGCCATCGGCCTTGTACATCGCGCCGACCAGCGGCGAGACGGCGACGCGCCCCGGCAACTGCGTAGCCCAGCCATCGAGCGTCGGCTGCAGGCCGCCAGTCTTAAAGATGTAGCTCCGCACCTCATAGACCGGACCGCGCTTGCCGGTGGCGATCGGCGGGATGTTCGGGAACGGGATGTAGCTGTCCATCGACAGCGCGGTCAGCCAGCCCTGGGCGTTGAAGGGGCTGGCGCTGGCAACCGCGCGGGCCCGCTCGGCGGCCAGTTCGGCCTCGCTCTCGAAGCCGCGCAGCACCAGGATCTGGTTCAGCAGGCCGATATCGCTGGCCAGCACGCCCAGCAGCTTGCCCTTGCCGGCCTTGGCCCAGGCCTCGATCGCCGGGCCCGCCTGGGCGGCGGCGCCGATGGTGGTGGAGAGCGTGGCGATCTCATAGCGCTGCATGGCGGTTCTCTTCCCTGTTGCGGGCGGGGCGGATCGGCCGTGGAATGGGCCGCGTCCCAGTCAGAGTGCCATCCCGCGATGTCCGAGACCATCCCCGCCCCCGACGGCGCAACCAGGCTGTTCCTGATCCTCGGTGATCCGATCGCCCAGGTGAAGGCGCCGGGCGGCATCTCCCTCACCTTCGCGGCGCGGGGCGTGCATGCGATGCTGCTGCCGCTGCACATCGCCGCCGCCGATCTGCGGGCCTGCGTCGCCGGCCTGTCACGGGCGCGTAACCTCGATGGCCTAGTCGTCACCGTACCGCACAAGATCGCCATGGCCGGGCACTGCGCCACGCTCAGCCCGCGCGCCCGGCTGCTCGGCTCGGTGAACCTGCTGCGGCGCAATCCCGATGGCGGTTGGCATGGCGATATGAGCGATGGCGAGGGCATGCTGGCGGCGATCCGCGCGGCCGGCGGGTCGCCGCGCGGGCAGCGCGCGCTGCTGGTGGGCGCGGGCGGCGCGGGCAGTGCCATCGGCCTCGCCCTGGTCGATGCAGGGCTGGCCGCGCTGGCCATCCATGATGCCGAGACCACCCGCCGGGACCGGTTGGTCGCCCTGCTGGGCGGACGCGGCGCCGCGGTTGGTGCCGGCGGCCCCGATCCGCGCGGCTATGATCTGGTGATCAATGCGACCCCCGCCGGCATGCGCGCCGGGGACCCGCTGCCGATCGCGGCCGAGGGCCTCGCCCCTAGCACTTTCGTTGCCGATGTGATCACCATGCCGGAAGAGACGCCCCTATTGGCCGCTGCGCGCGCGCGCGGCTGTCCGACGGCGACGGGGGTCGATATGTTCAAGGCGCAGCAGGCGCTGATCGCCGATTTCCTGCTCGGCGCCTGACACAGCGGCGGAGGAGCCCCATATGTCTGCCATGACCCCGCTTTCAATCCTTGACCTTGCCCCGATCCCAGAAGGCAGCAGCGCCGGCGATGCGCTGCGCAATTCCATGGATCTTGCCCGCCATGCCGAAATGCTTGGCTTCAACCGCTATTGGATGGCCGAGCATCACAATATGCCCGGCATCGCCAGCGCCGCGACCAGCGTGGCGTTGGCGCATGTGGCGCAGGCGACCAGCCGCATCCGCCTCGGCGCCGGCGGCATCATGCTGCCCAACCACGCCCCGCTGCTCATCGCCGAACAATTCGGCACCCTGGCCGCGCTGCATCCCGGCCGGATCGATCTCGGTCTCGGCCGTGCGCCGGGTTCGGACCAGGCGACGGCCTATGCGATGCGTCGCAGCCTGGCCGGCGATAGCGACGATTTCCCCCGCGATGTGGTGGAGCTGATGCGCTATTTCGCACCGGCCGAGCCAGGCCAGCGGGTGCAGGCGGTGCCCGGCGCAGGGCTCGAGGTCGCCTGCTGGATCCTCGGCTCTTCGACCTATGGCGCGCAGCTCGCCGCGCTGCTCGGCCTGCCCTATGCCTTCGCCTCGCATTTCGCGCCGCAGATGCTGATGGACGCCATCGCCATGTACCGCGACGGCTTCCGCCCGACGGCGGCCGGCCAGACGCCGCATCTGATGCTGGGCTGCGGCGTGGTGCTGGCGGAAAGCGATGAGGAGGCACGCTTCCTCTTCACCTCGCAGCAGCAGAGCTTCGTCAATCTGCGCACCGGCCGGCCGGGCAAGCTGCCGCCCCCGGTCGCGGGCTTTTACGAAAGCCTCGATCCGCGGGCGCGGATGATGATCGACCACTCCCTCTCGTGCTGCTTCGTCGGCGGGCCGTCGACGGTGCGGCGGATGCTGGAGGAGTTCATCGCCCGTACCGGTGCGGATGAGCTGATGGTCACCTGCAACATCCACGACCATGCGCTCCGTAAGCGATCCTATGCCATGCTCGCCGGGCTGGCCGATGGGCTGCAGGCAGCGGCGTGAGCCTCGCCCTCTCGGCCGGGCTGCCCCGCGCCGCGACCGATGAACTGGCCCGCTGCGTCGCGGTGCTGGAGGGGACCTCGCTGCCGGTGCGGCTTGCCGCACTGGTGGGCGATTCGGTCGAGTCCCTGAAGCGCCGTCTGCCGGCCGCCCTACAATCCCGGCTGGAGGGCGCGGTGCGCCTTGCCCTGGCCACCGCGCTGCGGGCGGCGCTGGCCAGCGATCCGGCGGTGGCGCAGGGGGCCTGGCTGCATCGCGGTCTGTTGGGCGCCTCGGGCGCAGTGGGCGGGGCTTTCGGGCTGGCCGGCACGCTGGTGGAACTGCCCATCTCGACTACCTTGCTGCTGCGCCAGGTGGCGGCGATCGCCGCGGCTGAGGGCGAGGATCTGGACGATCCGGCGGTGCAGGCAGAATGCCTCAAGGTCTTCGCCTTGGGCGCCCAGGACAGCCGCGATGATGCCGCCGAAAGCGGCTATTTCGCGCTGCGGCTGACCCTAGCGCAGACCCTGCAGGGCGCGGTCGGGCGCAGCCTGGGCCAGGTCATGCCGGGGCTGCTGGCGGCCGTCGCCGCCCGCTTCGGCGCCCCGGTTGGGGTGAAGCTGGCGGCGCAGGCGGCCCCGGTGGTCGGCGCGGCCGGCGGCGCGGCAGTAAACCTGGCTTTCCTTGAACATTACCGCGCCGTGGCGCGAGCGCATTTCGCGGTCCGGCGGCTAGAGCGGACGCATGGCACGACGGCGGTGCGGGCGGCCTATGAGCGGCTGAAGGACGCGCCCTTCGCGGCGGCTTGAGGCCATGCGGCGGATGGCTTCCCCGGCGCGCCGATCGCCCGCGGCAGGCTCGCCAAGCCGGCGGCGGATAAGGCTCTAGCCCCTCGCCCCCCGGGGGGCTAAGTCAAAGTCATGTCGCGCCTGCCTGCCCGATTTCTTGCCCTGGCCGCCGCGCTGGCGCTTTTTGGCGCGCCGGCGGCGGCACAGCGTGCGCCGCGACCGCAACCCGCGGCCAGCCAATCCGAGACTGCCAAGCCAGCCCAGCCGCCGCTCGCCGATCTCAACCGCATCGTCGCCGTGGTGAATGGCGAGGTAGTTTCGAAGGCCGATGTGGTCGGGCGCTCCCGCCTCTTTGCCGCCAATGCCGGCCTCGGGGTGGATCAGGAGACACTGAACCGCCTCGGCCCGCAGGTGACCCGCCTGCTGGTCGATGAGCGGCTGCGCCTGCAGGAGGTGCAGCGCCGCCGCATCCCGGTGGCCGATAGCGATATCGCCGATGCGATCGGCGAGTTGGAGCGGCGCAACAACCTGCCGAGCGGCGCACTGCGCCAACAACTGCTGCAGATTGGCGTGCAGCCGCGCGTGCTCTACGACCAGCTGCGGACGCAGATCGGCTGGTCCCGCCTGCTACGACTCCAACTCGGCCAGGGCGCCCTGCCCAGCCAGACCGAAGTGCAGGACGCACTGAAGCTGGCCAGCGCCCGCACGGGGCAGCCGGAATACCTGGTGGGCGAGATCTTCATCCCGGTCGACGACCCCACCGCCGAGGCCGAGGTGCAGCGCTTCGTCGAGGAGGTGGTGACGCAGTTGCGCCGCGGGACCCCCTTCACCATCGCCGCCACCCAGTTCAGCCAGGCGCAGAGCGCACTGCAGGGCGGCGATCTTGGCTGGGTGAAGGCCGAGGATCTGGAACCCGCCGTCGGCACCATCATCACCCGCATGCCGCCGGGGGCGATCAGCAACGCCATCAAGGTGCCGGGCGGCTTCACTATCGTGACCCTGCGCCAGAAGCGCGAGGCGGGGCGCGATTTCGCCACCCTGGTCAGCTTGCGACAGGCCTATTTCCCCTTTGAGGGCCAGCTCGACCCGACCAACCCGACGCCGCAGCAACGGGCGCAGGCCGAGAAGGCGCAGCGGCTTTCCACCAGCGCCCGCAGCTGCGCCGATATCGAAGCGGCGGCGAAGACGACCGGGGCCGACCGGCCGGCCGATCCCGGACCGATTCGGCTGGAGACGCTGAATCCACCGCCGCTGAAGGCGCTGGTCACCAGCCTGCCGCCCGGCAAGGCCTCCCAGCCTGTGCTGACGCCAGACGGGGTGTTGGTGATGATGGTATGCGCCAAGGAGCAGAAGAACCTCGCCGAGCTGACGCCGGACGATATCCGCAACCAAATGCTGCGCGACCGCGTGGAGGCGGCCTCGCGGCAGGTGCAGCGGGATCTTAAGCGGCGGGCGCAGATCGAGATGCGCAACTGAGCGAGAACCCGCCCAGCCTGCCCAGCCTGCGCGAGACGATCGCGCGCCATGGGCTCGATGCCCGCAAATCCCTTGGTCAGCATTTCCTGCTCGATGCCGCGCTCTGCGCGCGGATTGCCACGCTGGCGGGCGATCTCGGCGGGCAGCAGGTGCTGGAGGTGGGGCCGGGCCCGGGCGGGCTCACGCGCGCGCTGCTCGCCGGCCCGGCGGCGGCCGTCACCGCCATCGAGCTGGATCGCCGCGCGGTCGCCGCGCTGGCCGAACTCGCCGACGCCCATCCCGGCCGGCTGCGGGTGCTCGAGGCCGATGCGCTGACGATCGACCCGGTGGCGCTGCTGCCGGCGCCGCGCCGCATCATCGCCAACCTGCCCTATAATATCGCGTCGGTCCTGCTGGTGGGCTGGCTGCGACAGGCGGCGGCCTTCGAAGGCATGACCCTGATGTTCCAGCAGGAGGTCGCCGAACGCATCTGCGCCGCGCCGGACACCTCGGCCTATGGGCGACTGGCCGTGCTCGCCCAATGGCGCTGCCGGTGCGAACTGCTGCTGCGCCTGCCGCCCGGCGCCTTCAGCCCGCCGCCCAAGGTCTTCTCCGCGGTGGTCGGCTTCACCCCGCACGCCGCCGATCCGGGGCCGGCCTTGTTCCGGGCGATGGAGCGGCTGACCGCGGCGGCCTTCGGGCAGCGGCGGAAGATGCTACGTGGGGCGCTGAAGACGCTTGGCGACGCGCCGGGGCTGCTGGGCGCGGTCGGCATCGCCGGGGAGCGGCGGGCGGAGACGCTCACGGTCGCCGAGTTCGACGCGCTGGCCCGGGCGCTGCTCGCCAGGGGTTGAGCGGAGACAGGCCGCTATGAAGGTTTGACTTGCTGCCCCTTTGCCCTATCTCAGTCGGTAACCGCCGGACGCACAGATGCCCGACACCCCCCTCGACCATATCCGCAACTTCTCCATTATCGCCCATATCGATCATGGGAAATCGACGCTCGCCGACCGGCTGATCCAGTCGACCGGCACCGTCGCCGCGCGGGAGATGAAGGAACAGCTGCTGGACAACATGGAGCTGGAGCGCGAGCGCGGCATCACCATCAAGGCGCAGACCGTTCGTATCCTTTACAAGGCCAAGGACGGCGAGACCTATACGCTGAACCTGATGGACACGCCGGGGCATGTGGACTTCGCCTATGAAGTCAGCCGCAGCCTAGCGGCCTGCGAGGGCAGCCTGCTGGTGGTCGATGCCTCCCAGGGGGTCGAGGCGCAGACGCTGGCCAATGTCTACCAGGCGATCGACGCCAATCACGAGATCGTGCCCATCCTGAACAAGATCGACCTGCCGGCCGCCGAACCCGCCCGGGTGAAGCAGCAGATCGAGGATGTGATCGGTCTCGATGCCTCCGACGCGGTCGAGATCAGCGCCAAGACCGGCCTCAACATCGAAGGGGTGCTGGAGGCGATCGTGACTCGCCTGCCGCCGCCCCAGGGCGATGCCAAGGCGACACTGAAGGCGCTGCTGGTCGATAGCTGGTATGACAGCTACCTCGGCGTTGTCGTGCTGGTGCGGGTGAAGGACGGGCAGCTCCGCAAGGGCCAGCGCGTGCGCATGATGTCGAACGGCGCGGTCCATACCATTGAGCAGGTGGGCATCTTCACCCCGAAGATGATCGCTGCCGACAGCCTCGGGCCGGGCGAGATGGGCTACATGACCGCGGCCATCAAGATGGTCTCCGATACCAATGTCGGCGACACCATCACCGACGACCGCGCCCCCGCCGCCAGCGCGCTGCCGGGCTTCAAGCCCTCTGTCCCCGTGGTGTGGTGCGGGCTCTATCCGGTCGATGCCGATGACTTCGAGAAGCTGCGCGACTCCGTCGGCAAGCTGCGGCTGAACGATTCCAGCTTCCATTATGAGGCGGAGACCTCGGCCGCCCTCGGGCTCGGCTATCGCTGCGGCTTTCTTGGCCTGCTGCACTTGGAAATCGTCCAGGAACGGCTGTCGCGGGAATTCGGCCTCGATCTGATCGCGACCGCGCCCTCGGTGGTCTATAAGCTGAAGAAGACCAATGGCGAGGAAATCGAGCTTCACAACCCCGCCGACATGCCGGACCCCAGCGTGATCGCTGAAATCCAGGAACCCTGGATCAAGGCGACGATTATGGTGCCGGACGATTATCTCGGCCCCGTCCTCACGCTCTGCAACGAACGCCGGGGCCGGCAGGTGGAGCTGACCTATGTCGGCAACCGCGCCATGGCGGTGTACCGGCTGCCGTTGAACGAAGTGGTCTTCGACTTTTACGACCGCCTGAAATCGATCAGCCGCGGCTATGCCAGCTTCGACTATCAGGTCGATGGCTACGAAGCGGGTGATCTGGTCAAGATCAGCATCCTGGTGAACGCCGAGCCGGTGGATGCCTTGTCCTTCATGGCGCATCGCGGCCAGGCCGACCGGCGCGGCCGCAGCATCTGCGAGCGGCTGAAGGAACTGATCCCCCGCCAGCTCTTCAAGATCCCGATCCAGGCGGCGATCGGCGGGCGCGTCATCGCGCGGGAGACGATCAGCGCGCTGTCGAAGGACGTCACCGCCAAGTGCTACGGCGGCGATATCAGCCGCAAGCGCAAGCTTCTGGATAAGCAGAAGGAAGGCAAGAAGCGGATGCGGCAATTCGGCAAGGTCGAGATTCCACAGAGCGCCTTCATCGCGGCCCTGAAGATGGATGCCTGAGGCGGCCCCGCCCCGACCCCCATCAACCAGGTCGTGATCTGGACAAGGCGGCTGGCCGCGGCCGCCACTATGCTTCACCCCACCCGTACTGCGCGCGCCTGCCGCCCCCAACGCGCTGTGTCCGCCGACGAAAGATGATACCGATGCCGCTTCGCCGCGCCCTGCTCGCGCTGCCCGCCCTGCTCGCCCTTGGCGGCCCCCTGGGCGCCGAGAGCTACCCCACCCGCCCCATCGCACTGGTGGTGCCCTTCGCCGCCGGCGGTCCGACAGATACCGTCTCCCGCCTCGTCGCGGAAGCGATGGGCCGGGACCTGGGCCAGACCATCGTGGTCGAGAATGTCGGCGGCGCCGGTGGCACGCTCGGCGCGCAGCGCGTCGCCCAGGCGAAGCCCGATGGCTACATCCTGCTGCTGCACCATATCGGCATGGCGACTACGCCGTCGCTCTATCGCAAGCTGGCCTACGACCCGGTCGGCGGGTTCGAGCCCATCGGCCTGGTCACCGAGGTGCCGATGACCCTGGTCGCGCGCAAGGATTTCCCGGCCAATACGCTGGCCGAGGCAGTGGCGGTCATCAAGCGCGACGCCGACAAGCTGAACTACGGCAATGCCGGGATCGGCGCCGCCAGCCATCTGTGCGGCCTGTTGCTGATGCAGTCCGTCGATACGGCGATGACCACCGTGCCCTTCCGCGGCACCGGTCCGGCAATGCAGGAATTGCTGGCCGGGCGCATCGACCTGATGTGCGACCAGACCACCAATACGACCGAGCAGATCAATGGCGGGACGGTGAAAGCCTTCGCGGTGACGACGCCGGAGCGGGTGGCGGCGCTGCCGAAGCTCGCCACCTCGAAGGAAGGCGGGTTGCCGGGCTTTGAGGTGACGGTCTGGCACGGCCTTTATGCGCCGAAAGGCACCCCGGCCGAGATCGTGGCGCGGCTGAGCAAGGCGCTGCAAACCGCGCTGGCCGATCCCAAGCTGATCGCCCGCTTCGCCGAACTCGGCACCGCGCCGGTGCCCGCGGCGCAGGCGACCCCGGCCGCGCATCGTGCCTTCTGGCAGGCGGATATCGCCAAGTGGCGACCGATCATCCAGGCGGCCGGGCAATACGCGGACTGAGCCGAGGCGGGCCAGGCGCCGGCCATTTGTCATCTGGCCCGGGCTTTACGGCCGCGCCGGCCCCATGCCACGGTTGCGGCACAGTGAGGAGCAGAAGAGATGCCGGATCGTCGTCGGGTAATCGCCGCCGGGTTGGCCGGACTGGCCGGCGCGGCCATGCTGAAGGGCGGCGGCCATCCGGCCTTTGCCCAGGCCCCGGCAGCAGCGCCCGCCCTGCCCTATCGCCGCCACACGATCCGCACCCCGGATGGGCTGGACATCGCCGCCTATGAATACGGCAACCCCCAGGGCCAAGCGATCCTGCTGATCCATGGCTATCAGCAGGCTGCCCTGTCCTGGGACCGGCAGACCCGCGACCCGGAACTGGCCCGCGATTTCCGCATGGTCGCCTATGACCTCCGCGGCCATGGCATGAGCAGCAAGCCGGAGGGTGATCAGTACTACAAGCCCGGTCAGGTCTGGGCCGATGAGGTCAAGGCGGTGATCGAGCAGACCGGCCTGGTGAAACCCGTGCTGGTCGGCTGGTCCTATGGTGGCCGCGTCATGGGCGATTACCTGAACGCCCATGGCCATGCGGCGCTGGGCGCCATGGACTGGGTGGGCGCCACCTCCTCGGTCGCCGATCCGAAGCGCTTCGGCCGCGCCGGGCGCTTCAATACCCCCGCCGCCGGGCTCAGCGCCGATCCCGCGACGGCGATCCGCGCCACCATCGCCTTCGTACGCGAATGCTTCGAACTGCAACCCAGCGCCTCTGACTTCGAGACGATGGTCGCCTTCAACATGATGGTCCCACGGCATGTGCGCATGGCGTTGCAGGGCCGGCCGCTGGATATCGATGCCCGGCTGCGGGCGCTGGATATCCCCGTCCTCGTTACCCATGGGGAGCTGGACAAGGCGGTCGATGTCTCGATGGCCCGCTTCACCGCCGGTATCGTCCCGAATGCCAAGCTGTCCGTCTATGCCGGGATCGGCCACGCCCCCTTCTGGGAGGATGCGCCGCGCTTCAATCGCGAGCTGGCCGAACTGGCCCGGTCCGCGCGCCGCGGCTGAGGCGCCTGCGCCGGCACACCGCACGGCAGTCGCTGGACGGCCGGGCGGGACCGTGCGAGCCTCGCGGTCGCTCGCGTAGTCCGGCCCCGCCGGCGCGCCATTGCCGAAGGGAGAGAACCGTCATGGACGGCATGACCAAGATCGCCTGCCCCTGGAGCCGTTCGGCCGAGAATCTCGGCAATTCGGTCGAGCTGCAGCACGTCAACCTGCGCGTGCCGAACCCGCTGCACGCCACCGCCTTCTACATCTCGGCGCTCGGCTTTGCCCGCGATCCCTATCTGCTGACGGGCATCGAGAACATGTGGGCCAATGTCGGCGTCAGCCAGTTCCATCTGCCGACCGGCGAGGCGCAGGTGCTGCGCGGCACCGTCGGGCTGATCATTGAGGACCGCGAGCTGCTGCTGCACCGGCTGCAGACTGCCCGGCGCTGGCTGGACGGCACCAAGTACGGCTTCAAGGAACATGACGACCACGTCGCCGTCACCTGTCCCTGGGGCAACCGCTTCCGTGTCCATGCGCCGGATGCCGAACGCTTCGGGCGCGTCCGGCTCGGCATCCCCTATGTCGAGTTCAACGTGAAGCCGGGCGCGCCGGCGGGCATCGCCAAGTTCTACAAGAAGTTCGTCAACTGCCCCGTGAAGATGGTGAAGGGCGTGGCGCATGTGCTGGTTGCCCGCGACCAATACCTGACCTTCAAGGAAACCGACGCCAAGCAGCCGAAATACGACGGCCACCACATCCAGCTGGCGCTACAGGATTTCGGCGGCACCCACGCGAAGCTGGCCAAGCACGGGCTGATCAGTCAGGAAGACAGCCAGCACCAGTACCGCTTCATCAAGGTGATCGACCCCGACAGCGAGGAAGTGCTGTTCGAGGTGGAGCACGAGATCCGGTCGATGACCCACCCGCTGTTCATGCGCAAGCTGGTGAACCGCAACCCCGCCATCAACAACATGAATTTCGAGGCCGGGCACGAGGCGTACGCCTACACCATGCCGCCGGCCTGAACCGGCGGCATTCTACCAGCGGTCGACAGGCTCGACCGCTGGTATGGGCTTTTTGGCCTTCAATCGCCGGGCGGACACTCCGGCGTCCTGGACTGCGCGGCAAAAAACCGCCTCCCGCTGGGATCAGCCCTCTACCGCCGTAGGCGCGCCGCCGGCTGCCACGGATTTCACCACCGCCTCGAAGGTCGCAACATTGGCGATCATCTCAGCATAGGGCACCGGGTAGGGCGCGGTGCCCGCGATGGCGGCGGCGAAGGCCTCCAGCTCCGCCCGCAGCGTGTCCACTTCGGCAAAGCGGATCACTTCGGGCGGCTTGCCGTCCTCGCGCAGCACGATCTCGGTATCATCGGTCGTCTCCAGATTGGCCTTGTCGCCGAAGACATGCACCCGCCCGTAGCGGGGGGAGGCACGCACCGCCGAGAAGGTGCCGGACATCCCATTGGCGAATTCCAGCATCACCGTGATGGCGTCGCGCGCATCCGGCGCCGTCTTCTGCACCACCAGCTGCGTCGTCACCCGCTTCGCCGGCCCGGCGAGGTTGGTGAAGGCATCGATCACATGCACCCCCGTGCCGGTCATGCCGCCGGCCGGGCTTTCCCGCGGATCCGCCCGCCAGGCGGCGAAGTTCTGCGAGGAGTTGAGGTTGCTCGAATGCCCTTCGATATGCAGCAGCCGGCCGAGCCGGCCTTCGGCGATGATCCGCTTCATCGCCTGGATGGTCGGCAGGAAGCGGCGGTTATGCCCGACCGCGAGCGGGACCCCCGCCGCCTGGCAGGCCTCTACCGCCGCCACTGCCTCCGCCCGCGTCAGGGTCAGCGGCTTTTCGCAGAAGACGGGATAGCCTGCCGCCGCCACCTGGCGGATCAGCGGCAGGTGGGTGCTGTGCGGCGTGGCGATCACCACCGCCTGCACGGCGCTGTCCTGGAACATATCCTCGACGCGGCCGGAGAAGCGGATGCCGTGCCGTTCGGCGATGGGGCGCCCCGCCTCCTCGTTCAGGGAAACGCCGTGGACGAAGCGCAGCCCACCGCTGGCCGCCCCGGCCTTGAGGAGCATCTGCCCCCACCAGCCCATCCCGATGATGCCCGCTTGCAGCATGCCGCCCTCCTTGCCTTGATTTCCGCGGGATGGTCGGCCGGGGCGGCGGGGCTGGCAAGGTGGCGGGCGGGCCGCTATAGATTGGGCTGTTGCGGGCGTAGTTCAGAGGTAGAACGTCAGCTTCCCAAGCTGAATGTCGGGGGTTCGATTCCCCCCGCCCGCTCCAGTTTCCCGCGCATCCAGTCTAGACCGTCCGAAACCGGAACTGGGGCAGATCCGCCATGCTCGCCACCACCGCCGCCGAAGACATCATCTTCGGCCTGACCCGCATCATCGACCTGCCTGGCCTCACCGCCGCTGCCGGCGCGCCACTGGGCGCCGAGGATATCGCCGCCATCGTGACCGAAGCCGACCGCTTCGCGCGGGAGATGCTGTCGCCGCACGCCATGGCCGCGGACCGCGCCGGGGCGCAGTTGGAAAACGGCGTGGTCCGCACGCCGGATAGCTACAAGCCCGCCTATCGCGCCTGGATCGAAGGTGGCTGGCAGGGGCTGTCCGCACACCCCGAAGTGGCTGGCGTCGAGATCGGTGGCCAGGGCCTGCCGCAAGCACTCGGCATGGCCGTCTCTGAACTCATCACCGCCGGCGACATGGCCTTTGCACTCTGCCCGCTGCTGACCAAGGGCGCGATCGAGGCATTGTCGCGCTTCGCCACCCCCGCCCAGCAGGCGGCCTGGCTGCCGAAGCTGGTCAGCGGGGAATGGACCGGCACCATGTGCCTGACCGAACCGGCCGCGGGCTCTGACCTCTCCCAGGTGCGGACGCGGGCCGAACCGGACGGGGCCGGCGGCTACCGCATCACCGGCCAGAAGATCTACATCACGTATGGCGACCACGACCTCACTGACAACACCCTGCACCTGATCCTGGCGCGGCTGCCCGATGCCCCGCCCGGCACGCGCGGCATCAGCCTGTTCGCCGCGCCCAAGGTGCAGGCAGATGGCAGCCGCAACGCGCTTCGCTGCGGCGGGCTGGAAAAGAAGCTCGGCATCCACGCCTCCCCCACCTGCGTCATGCTGTTCGAAGGGGCGACGGCGGAACTGGTGGGCGAAGCCAATCGCGGCCTGAACGCGATGTTTGCGATGATGAACTCGGCCAGGCTCGATGTCGGCGTGCAGGGTGTGGCGCAGGGCGCCCGCGCCCTGATGCTGGCCGAGGCCTTTGCGGCGCAGCGCGTGCAAGGCAATGGCCGGACCATCGACCGCCACCCCGATGTCGTCCGCATGCTGGCGGAGATGCGCGCCATCACCCTGGCCGGCCGGCTGCTCTTCCTCGAAGCCGGCGCCGCGCTCGACCGCGCCCGGCTGCTGGACGATGCGCGGGCGGCAGAGATGGTCGCGCTGCTGACCCCGATCGTGAAGTCCTGGTGCACCGATCGCGGCGTCGATGTCGCCTCGCTCGGCATCCAGGTGCATGGCGGCATGGGCTTTGTTGAGGATACCGGCGCCGCCCAGGTGCTGCGCGATGCCCGCATCGCCCCGATCTATGAAGGCACCAACGGCATCCAGGCGCTCGATCTGGTGTTCCGCAAGCTGTTCAAGGACCAGGGCACGCTGATGCTGACGCTGCTGGCGGAGGTGGGCGCCGCCGATCCCCGCCTCGCCCCGGCGGCCGCAGCGGTGGCCGGCGCGACCCGCTGGCTGGTCGCCCATGCCGCCGATGCCCGGGTCGCCGAGGCCGGGGCGGCTGCCTATTTGGATGCCTCCGGATGGTTGCTGGGCGGCTGGATGCTGGCCCGTGCGGCCGCGGCCGATGCCCGCTACGCCCCGCTGGCCGCCTTCTACCTCACCCGACTGCTGCCGCGCGCCGCCGCCCGGGTGGCGGAGATCGAGGCGCCAGAGGCCCTGCTGGCGCTGCTGCCGGCGGCATGACCCACCGCCGGATCGGTAAAAACGGTTCTGCTTGCCCAGGGTTGGGCCTTGCGGTTACGGCTGCGGTAATCATCTGGCAAAATGTCGCTCTCCTGCCCAGGATCATGTCGCGCGTATGAATGCCCCACTCGCCTCCCCCGGACTCCTGGCTGGTCGTCCCCGCATCTCCGTCATCGGGGCCGGCCCCGGCGGGCTTGCCATCGCCATGGTGCTCGCCGCGCAGGGCGCGCGCGTCACCGTTCACGAGAAGGCCACGACGGTCGGCGGGCGCACCCGTAGCCTGCGGACGCCGGAAGGCTTCACCTTCGATCTCGGCCCGACCTTCTTTCTCTACCCCCGCATCCTCCAGGAGATCTTCGAGGCCTGCGGTGGTCGGCTTGAGGATGAGGTGGAGCTGAAGCGGATCGACCCGCTGTACCGCCTGGTCTTCGAGGGCGCGGCGTCGATCGACGCGACGGCTGATGAGACGCGCATGGCGGCCGAGATTGCCAAGATCTGCCCCGCCGATGCCGATGGCTTCAGCGCCTTCATGGCGGAAAACCGGCGCAAGCTCGCCGCCTTCCGCCCGGTGCTGGAGAAGCCCTTCGGCAACCGCCGTCGCTTCCTCCACCCGGAGGTGCTGCGCAGCGTCCCCCTGCTCAAGCCGCACACCACGGTCGATCGCGACCTCGCACGGCATTTCTCGGACCCGCGCATCCGCTTGGCCTTTTCCTTCCAGACGAAATACTTGGGGATGAGCCCCTTCCGCTGCCCAAGTTTGTTTACGATCCTGAGCTTCCTCGAATACGAGCACGGCGTCTGGCACCCCATCGGGGGCTGCGGTGCGGTCTCGGAAGCCATGGGCCGGATGGCCGAACGGCTGGGCGCCGAGATCCGGCTGGGTGAGGCGGTGGAGGCCATCGCCTATGAGGGTCGGCGCGCCGTGGGTGTCGAGGCGGGCGGCCGCCGCCACGCCGCCGACGCCGTCGTCATCAACGGCGATTTCGCCAAGACCGTGCCGCAACTGGTGCCCGATGCGCTGCGCCGGCAGTGGCCGGACCGCAAGATCGCGCAGGCACGCTACTCCTGCTCCACCTTCATGCTCTATCTCGGCATCGAGGGCACTCTGCCCCTCGCCCACCACACCGTGCTGCTGTCCGAGGATTACCGCCGGAACATCCACCAGATCGAGGTCGGGGAGATGCCGGACGCGCCCAGCCTCTATGCGCAATACGCGACCGGTACCGATCCCTCTCTGGCGCCGCCGGGGCATTCCACGCTCTATGTCCTCGTACCGGTGCCAAATATGCGCGACGCCGCCGAACACGGCTTTGACTGGAGTACTGAGACGCCGCGCATCCGCGCCCTGGCCATGCGCCGCCTCGCCGAAATCGGCCTGCCCGATATCGAGTCGCGCATTCGCTATGAACGCATCGTCACCCCAGCCGACTGGCGCGACAGCTACGATATCGGCTTCGGCGCGACCTTCAACCTCAGCCATGATCTCGGCAACATGCTCTGCTTCCGCCCCCGCAACCGCTTCGCCGAGATCGAGGGCCTCTATCTCGTTGGCGGCGGCACCCATCCCGGCAGCGGGCTGCCGGTGATCTACGAAGGTGCGCGCATCACCGCGGGGCTGCTTGCCAAGGATCTCGGCCTGCGGGGGATGGCGCTGGCCGGCGACGGCATCGGCACCTTCACGCCGGCACTCGGGGCGACACGTTCGTAACTGCTAGACGGGGCGCGACCCCAGGGGAGTAGGCCATGGCGCATGTGGTGGTCATTGGCTCGGGCCTTGGCGGACTCGCGGCCGCGGCGACGGCGGCGGCGCGCGGGCACAAGGTGACGGTACTCGACAAGAACCCCTGGCTCGGCGGCAAGGCCGCGGTCCTGCACCTCCAGGGGCCAGAGGGCCGTTATCGCTTCGATATGGGTCCGACCATCCTGACCGTGCCGCGCGTGCTGCGCCGGATCTTTGCCGAGGCCGGGCGCGACCTGGTGAAGGAACTGCCGCTCATCCGCCTCGATCCGCAATGGCGCTGCTTCTTCGAAGACAATACCCAGGTCGACCTGCTGGAAAATGTCGAGCAGATGGCCGCACTGATGGACCGCTTCGCCCCCGATACCGGACAGGGTGCCGGCTATCGCCGCTTCCAGCGGGTGGCCGAGAAACTGCACGAGGTCTCCGAGAAGTTCTTCTTCTGGAAGTCAGTCGAGGGCTTGAGCGATACCATCGACATGCGCGCCAATTTCAATCCGGACACGATGCGCGACGTGATGGCGCTGCGGATGGGCAAGACGGTGGCGAAGGTGATCCGCGGCCATGTGCCCGATGCCCGGCTGGCGCAGATGCTCGACCATTTCTGCCAATATGTCGGCTCCAACCCCTATCAGGCGCCGGCCGTGCTGTGCTCGATCGGGGATATGCAGGCGACCGAGGGCGTTTGGTACCCCGTCGGCGGCACCCGCGCCGTGGCCGAGGGGCTGGCCCGCCTCGCCGGCGAGCTTGGCGCCGATCTGCGCCCGAATACGGAGGTCACCGGGTTCGATGTGGACGGCGGGCGGGTGCGGGCGGTCAAGACCGCCTCCGGTGAACGCATCGCCTGCGATGCCGTCATCTCGAACATGGACGCGATCCGCACTTATGGCGAGCTGGTAGGCGGCGATGCCGGCCAACGTTACGTCAATAAGGGCTATGAGCCCGCCTGCTCCGGCGTCGTGCTCTATCTCGGCCTGAAGAAGCGCTACGACCACCTCGCGCATCACTGCTTCGTCTTCTCCCGCGATGCCGAGGAGGAGTTCGACGCTATCTACCGCAGGGGCGAACCGGCCCCGGACCCGACCGCCTATCTCGCGGCCACCTCGTGTTCGGACGATACCGCCGCCCCGCCGGGGCACGAGGCGCTCTATGTCCTCGTGCATACCCCCTGGCTCAGGCCGCACCATGACTGGTCGAAGCTGTTTCCCTGGTACCGCCAAGTGATCCTCGACAAGCTGAAGCGCACTGCTGGCATGGAGGACATCGAGGAGCGGATCGTCGTTGAGGATCGGCTGACGCCAGTCGATATCCACGAACGCTACAAGGTGCTGAACGGGGCGATCTACGGCCTCGCTTCACACGGCGCCTTCCTTGGCGCCTTCAAGCCGGGCAACCGCGCGAAGGCGGTGAAGGGCCTCTACCTGTGCGGCGGTGCGGCGCATCCCGGGCCGGGCATGCCCATGGTGATGATGTCCGGCTGGATCGCCGCCGATGCGCTGGATGCCGATCTCGGTGGTCGCGGCATGTCCGAGGCAGCACGCCTCGCCGGCCAGCGCGATGCGCCCCAGGTTGAGGCCGCCGAGTAGCAATGGCCGAGGCTTCGCCGGTCGCACTCTTCTCGCCGGCACGCTTCGCGTTCTTTCGGGTGATGTTCCACGGCTTCGCCCGACGCCATCTGCGGGCGGTGCGCGTCGCCCGCTGGGGCCTGCCGCCGGCCGATGATCCGGCCCGGCCGCTGGTGGTCTATGCCAACCACCCGAGCTGGTGGGACGGCGTCGCCTTCATGCTCTATTCGACCGCGCTCTTCCCAGGGCGGCGGATGTTCAGCCCGATGGAGGCCGCGGCGCTGGACCGGTATGCCTTCATGCGCCGCCTCGGCGTGTTCGGCGTGGAGCAGCACTCCACGCGCGGCGCCGTCGCCTTCCTGCGCACCGCGAGGACAGTGCTGGCGACGCCCGGCAGCATGCTCTGGATGAACGCCCCCGGCCGCTTCATGGATGTGCGTGAACGCCCGGTGACGATCGCCCACGGGCTCGCCCGGCTGGCGGAACTGGCTCCCACCGCACGCTTCCTGCCCATGGCGCTCGATTACCCTTTCTGGACGGAACGGGGGGCGGAGATGCTCTGCGCCTATGGCCCACCGCTTGACGGCGCGGCGCTGGCCGCGCTGCCGCGCGAGGTGCGCGGGGTGGCGCTGGCCCGGGCCTTGGAAGGGACAATGGACCGGCTGGCGGTGGATGCGCTGGCCCGCGACCCCGACCGCTTCCATGCTATCGTCGCCGGCAAGGAGGGCATGGGCGGGGTCTATGAGCGCTGGCGTCACCTGCGGGCGATGCTGCGGGGTGAGGCCTTCGATCCGCGCCACGACCGCGGCCCGAGAGGCGAAGTAGGCTGATGGACTGGACCTGGTTCTGCCTGCCTCTGGCCGCGCTGCCCGCCGCGCTCGGCGCCATGAACCTGCTGCGGATGCCGCGCCTGCCGCCCGCCAGCCCGGCGCCTGGAAGACTGGTCTCCATTCTGATTCCGGCGCGCGACGAGGCGGCGAATATCGGTCCCTGCGTCGCCGCCGCGCTCGCCAGCACCGGGGTTGCGACCGAAGTTCTGGTGATGGATGACAGCTCCTCGGACGGCACGGCGGCGATCGTCGCCGGCCTTGCCACCAATGAGCCACGCCTGCGCCTACTGAATGCCCCGGCCCTGCCACCGGGCTGGACCGGCAAGGTGCATGCCTGCGCCCGGCTGGCCGAAGCGGCGCGCGGCACGCATCTGTTGTTCATCGATGCCGATGTCCGGCTGGCCCCCGAAGCCGCGGCCCGGCTGGCCGCGCATGCCGCCGAGCGCGAGATCGGCCTCGTCTCCGGCGTGCCGCGGCAAGCCATCGGCTCGCTGGGGGAGGCCATGACGGTGCCGGCCATCAACCTGCTGCTGGTCGGCTATCTCCCGGGCGGCGGGCGGGCGGGAAGCGGGCGGGCCGACCTTGCCGCCGCCTGCGGCCAACTGCTGCTCGCCGAACGCGGCGCCTATGAGCGGGTCGGCGGGCATGGCGCCATTCGCGGGGTGATCCACGATGCGCTGGCGCTGGCCCGCGCCTTCCGCCGCGCTGGGACGCGGACGGAGGTGGTGGACGGCGCCCCGCTGGCGGCGTGCCGGATGTATCGCAACCTTGGCGAAAGCTGGGCCGGCTTCGTCAAGAATGCGCGGGAAGGGATGGCGACGGCGCTCGGCCTGCCGATCTGGACCGTGCTGTTGGCCGGGGCGCATCTCTGGCCCTGGGCACTGCTGCCGCAGCCGCAGGCTGTCGCAGCCATCATGCTTGGCTTCGGGCTGCGCGCGGCGATCACGGCGCGGGCGAGGGAGCCGTTTTGGACGGTACCACTGCACCCGCTGATCGTCGCCATGGCACTCGCCATCCAATGGTGGGCGCTGGTCCTCTGGGTGCTCGGCATCAAGCCGGGCTGGAAAGGCCGCGCGGTTTCCGCCACAGAGACGGCATGACCTCCCATGTCAGCGCCAGCCCCGCTGTCTCGGCCCGCCCGAGCCGTGACCATGACGAGGAGAATTTCCCCACCGCCTCGCGGCTGCTGGCCAAGCCGCAGCGCGCCAAGGTAATGGCCTTCTACCGTTTCGTCCGCACCGCCGACGATATCGCCGACAGCCCGGACCTGCCGCCCGAGGCCAAGCTCACCCGGCTCGACGCCATGGCGCGCGCGCTCGATGATCCCGGCACCACCATGCCGGAAGCCACTGGCCTGCATCGCAGCGGCGCGGGGACGGCGGAAGCCGGGCTGATGCTCTCGGCCTTCCGCCAGGATGCGGTGAAGCGGCGCTACGCCGATTGGGCAGAGCTGGTTGATTACTGCCGGCGCTCGGCCGATCCGGTCGGGCGGATGCTGCTGCGCCTGCACGGCGATGCGGACAACGCCCCGGCCAATGCGGCCGCCGATGCGCTCTGTACCGCTCTGCAGATCCTCAATCACCTGCAGGATCTGGTGCCGGACCGGCGCGACATCGACCGCGTCTACCTGCCGCAATCCTGGCTCGCCCTGGCCGGCGGCGAGGAAGCCTTCTTCGACCAGGCCAACACCGCCCGCCGGCGCGAAGTGCTGGATGCCGCGCTCGACCGTGTCGAGGAACAGCTCGACCGCGCGCAGATCCTGCCGCGCCTGCTCGCTTCCCGCCGTCTCGCACTGCAAAGCGGCATGACCATCGGCTGCGCGCGGCGCCTGCTGGCGCGGCTGCGTGCCGCTGATCCGGTGCTGGGGCGGGTCGCGCTCGGCAAGGCGGATTTCCTCGGCGCGCTCCGCGAAGCGCTGGCCGGCGGGCCCGGCGATGCCAGCCTCGTCGCCGCCCGGGTCTCGCGCGCCGGCTCCTCCTTCGCCCGCGGCATGGCGGCGCTGCGTGGGGAGCGACGGCGCGCGCTCTGGGGGGTCTATGCCTTCTGCCGGGCGGTCGACGACATCGCCGATGGCGCCATGCCGGAAGCCGAGAAGCGCCGCTTTCTGGCCGATTGGCGGGCCAAGCTGACGGCGCCTGATTGCGTGCTCTCCCGCGAACTCGCCTTCGCCCGGCAGGCCTATGGCGTGCCTCTGGCGGAATGCGAGGCGATGATCGCCGGCATGGAAACCGATGCCGGCGATACCGTCCGCTTGCTGACCGAGGCCGAGCTCGATCTCTATTGCCGCCGCGTCGCCGGCAGCGTCGGCGCGATGAGCGTGCGGATTTTTGGCGCGCCAGAGGCCGAGGGCTTCGGGCTGGCGTTGGGCCATACCTTCCAGCTCACCAATATTCTCCGTGACGTCGATGAGGATGCGCTGCGCGAGCGGGTCTATGTCCCGCGCGACATGCTGGCGGCGGAAGGCATCCCCGAAGGCCCGGCCGCCGCGATCGTCGGCCACCCCCGCTTCGCCACGCTCTGCGAACGCCTGGCCAAGCGCGCCGAGGCCGGCTTCGCCACCGCGGCGCAGGACATCAAGGCCTATCCGCCGAAAGCGCTGCTGCCGGCCGGAGTGATGATGTGGGGCTACCGGCGGCTGCTGGAGCGGCTGATCGGGCGTGGCTTCGCCCTACGCGGCAGCCGGCCACGGCTGACCTCGCTGGAAAAGCTGCGCATGGCCTGGATGGCGCTCGGCCTCGGGCCGCCGGGATGACGGTGCATGTGATCGGCGCGGGCGTCGCGGGGCTGGCCGCCGCGCTCGCCCTGGTCGAGGCGGGGCGCGCGGTGGTGCTGCACGAAGCCGCGCCGGGCGCCGGTGGGCGCGCGCGGTCGCTGCCGGACGGCACCGATAACGGCACTCATGCCCTGCTCGGCGCCAATCACCGCGCGCTGGCCTTGCTGGCACGGATCGGCGCCCGCGATGGCTGGGTGGAGCCGGAGCCGGCTGGCTTGCCGGTGCTCGACCTGCGGGACCACCGGGCCTTTCGCGTCGCCCTCTCGCCACTCGGCTGGCGCGACCCGGCGCTGCGCCCGCCGGGCTTGTCGTTCGGCGCGCTGGTCGCGCTGGCGAAGCTCGCCCTGCCCGGGCGGGACCGGGCGATCGGACCGGCCATGGCCGGGTGGCCGGAATTCCATCGCGGCTTTGTCGATCCCCTGGTCATCGCGGCGCTGAATACGCCAAGCGAGGAAGCCTCCTCTGCCCGGCTCGGCG
>Ga0114960_10000675_pt1 | contig 28557 bp, 21 predicted proteins | sample C_130625_MF_Meta_FD_92637 | JGI IMG/M metagenome (GOLD analysis project Ga0114960, IMG submission 92637) | Freshwater microbial communities from Lake Croche, Canada to study carbon cycling - C_130625_MF_MetaG | ecosystem: Environmental > Aquatic > Freshwater > Lake | place: Lake Croche, Canada... | reverse complement strand
TTTGTAATAGTGTTAATTCATTAAATTTAAGGAGAAAATTAAATTCTTTTGTTTCATATCCTTTAACTAATAATGCAATTTCAGCATCTATTTTTTCTTCTTTTGCCTTTTTTATATCATCATTAATTTTTTGATTGACTAATTTTGAATTTTCAGTTAATAATTGAGATGTTTGTTTTTGTATTTCTTCATCTTCTGCTGTTATTTCTTCTATTTTTTTATCTTCAAGTTTTCTTTTAATTTCATTTAAGTTTATTATTTCTTCAAATATTTTTTTTATTTCTTGATCAATTGTTTGATTTTGCCTTAAATATTCATTAATACTATCTAAATAAATACTATCTTTTATAACATTTTTAGTTTCATCATAACAATTTTTAATTTTTTCATATATATTTTTAACATCTTTATCAAATATTCTCATTTTTGCTTTTTTAACTTCAGCTTCATTTTTAGTTTTTATTTCTGCTTCGGCTTCTTTTTCTTTATCTTTTTTTTGTTTAAGTTCATCATTTTTTTCGTCATTTTCTTTTTTCTTTTTTTCTATAATTTTTTCACTGTCATCAATATGATCATCAAAAATAGCTTTTTTACTTTTGATATCAATATCATTAACTTTTTTAAATGGCTCTGATACTTTTAATACATCATCGAATGATGATTCGAGAGCTATTATTAATGGTGAAATTACAACATTTTCTAAATACATTTTAGCAATATTTTGATTAGGATTTTCTGCAGAACTTGTTTCTAATAATGATGTAATTCCGGAAACAATATCTTTAATAGCATTATCATTTTCATCAATAATATGTTTAACACTATTTAAGACTGTTATATAATCTCGTGCAATATTACTACCTGTAGATGTATTACTTCCATCACTTGATCCATAAAAATATTGATGAAGTTCAATTAATCTTTCTTTATCATCATCTGACATTTTATTACGAATTTCTTCATTATCATGATATTTATCAGATAATTCTTTAATTATTCTTAATTTTCTATAATCTTTATAGTTATTTACAATAGTCTGATCAGAATATTTATTTGGATATCGACTTTGCAAATAATGTATAATAAATTCGGATATGAATATATCCCTATTTGTTGCATCCATCTTAATTAAGATTAACAATTAAAATTTAAATGCAATTACACTGGTTAATATCCATATTACGAATGAAAAATTTGAGATTGAATTATATATCTCTGATTTCTTTTTATAGTCAAAACTAATATTTGCATCATATTGTTCTGTGAATTTCTTATCTAATGATAATATGAAAGGGATAAGCATCAAAATTGATAATATAATTATATGTAATATGAGACGATTATAACCATTAAAATGAATATAGAAATAATATAATAGATTTGGAAGAGTTGCTAATGAAAGATTTGTAAATAATTCAGTCACAGGATAATAGAAAATTACATTAACTAAAGCAGTAATAAATAGGAAAAAAATCATATAAATTATGCAATAATAAATGAAGGCTGTTTGAAAATTATTAACTAAATTTGAATTTAAAGACCAGTAAATTAAGGATAATGCTATCATACGAATAGCAAATGTAATACCTATAAATACTCCTCTATCCGCCATATTTATCTGAACTCTATCTGGGCTAATTCTCGGAACTTTTTGAAATGTTTGATAAATTCCTTTAACTTTATTGACATCAATAGGGCTAATTTCTTTAACTTTATCAAGATCTCCTTCTTTATCTTGAGTTAATTTCTCAACAACTTCATCAATATTAGTTCTTGGTGTTGTATGAAGTAAAGGTGCAACTTTATTAATTTGATCTAAAAACATTTTCATAGGAGCAAGAGGTTTATTAATTACATATTTATCGGGTGTTTCTTGAATATCCTCAAATTTAGCACCACCTAATTTTTTATTAGCTTGATAATTTTTAATTACATTAAATAATTTTTCATATTTATCACTATCTAAAAATTGTTTTAAATTCTCAATAACTTTTGCTCTATCTTGTGCTGAAATTAATTGAAGACCTTTGGCTATTTTTGCAATCTTTTCTTGCATTTCTTCATTATAAACTTTAGCATCATTTAGAGTATATAAAAATTTATGTAATACTTCTGGATCTTTAAGACCATTAATGAATTTGATATAAAAATTAAATCTTTTTGGATTAAATTTTCTAACAACGGAATCAGGAATAATCAATGAGCTTAAATTAAAAATAGGGGTGCTTGGATTTCTAATATTATTCAAATCTCTAAAACCAAATAATAATTCTGCCATTTCTATTATAATGTTTCATTATTTATGTATATAAACCATATACTGCCAATTATTATTAAAAATAATATAACTCCTCCTAATATATATGTGTATATATGATAATAATAAATAAATAATACTCTCATTAATAATACTAAAATTGCAATAATAATAATAAGAACAGAAATGAAAATAGGATAAATATTATAACTATTATAAATTTTCTTATTATCATTTAAATTATTGAGATTGGCTAAAAAATCATCATCGTCTGATTTTGAACTTAAAGTTGGATAATAACTCAAAAGAATATTATCTAAAGGAATATAATTTGTATCAAAATATTTTAAAATTGATAGTTGTCGAATATCTTCTTTATTACCTATAAAAAAATGACTTATAGTGTTGTCTTTACAATTAATAGAGGGATCAGCACTTATATCGTTATTCATATTAATTATATATTAAGATTTTATAAATAAAGGTTCTCCTAAGAAGATCAAAAAAATAACAGCCAAAACCGGAAAATTATATGAAACTATATCAGCATTCATTTTCATTATTGATAATTGTTTTTTATCAACATCATTATATTTATTATAATAATTACAATTGATTGATACTTCTTTTTTCAATTCATCTAATTTAATTTCATCTATATCATCGGGATTATAAAATTTATAATTAGAAATAATAGAATTCATAATTCCCATAAGAGATAAATCTGTTGTCTTGTCCATATTAGTCTTCAATAAATAGATGCAAATATTGAAAAAATATATGCAATTTTTGCTTATTTGAGTAATTATAGCTTTTTTATCTGTTGTTAATAAAGCTGTTGCTACAGCCGTTGGAGCGGTTTCTGGTGGTCCTGCTGCTCCGTGTGTAATATTAAAATATTTATTTATGACTGTATTTAATGTTGTTTCTATTTTATATTTTGTTGCATTATTTGGCATACATAAATCACTATCAAATGATGGTTGTTCTAATCTATATTTAATCGTTTTAATGAAAATAGAATATAATTTTATTATAAATTTAACAATAAAAATATTCTTAAGATATTTAGTTATTAACTGACTATCATTTGATTTATTGATTTTAAATTTAATTGTTTTTAATTTATCAGTTGTTAAATTTTCATCTGTATAATTATTAATTTTATAAGAATTTTGATAATATGAATATACACAATATTCAATAATATCATTTATTCTATTTTCATCATAATTATAGATATTATACAATAATATTATAAATGACATATAGTTGGGAGATGATACTGATGTATTTAAATAATCAGTACTTGTTGTATTATAACCAATATCATCATTTGTCGATGATGTAAATAATGTAAAAGAAGAAGAAGATGAAAATGAAGTAAATTTTTTTATTGTAGAACAAATCTCATCAGTTCCAGATCTAAAAACTGCACATAAATCTGGATTTTCAAAATTAGCAATAATATAAGTAAGATTATATTCAAATGCTCTTAATATAATATTCATCAATATTTTTTTATTATCATCAGTCTCACCATTATCATAATTTAAATTAAATGGATATTCTTTTATTATATCAACACTTGTAGTTGAATATATATGATTTGTATTATCGTAATTATATGTTATACTCATAATATTTGCACTTTCATATTTTTGTTTTATTGTAATACGATCAGAAACATTATTATCTATTTTAACAATAATATTAGATGCAGATAATGCAGTTGATGTAATATAATATTCATTATTATTATTATCGGTGATTTTATAAGGCAACTTAAATCCTTTTGTTTCAGTAGTACCAGTATAAAGATAATCAGAACTAAACATATTATTTTCAGGAATATCTAGTGATTGTTTAGAAGTAATTGTAATTGGAGTAATAGTAGTAAATATTGTATTAGTATTATCATAAACAATTTTATTTGAAGAAATATTAATATTATTTAAAGTTAATTTTACTGTTATATCATCACTAATATAATAACTAGATGTAATTTTATTAAATTCTGTTTTGATAAATGTTTCATATATAGCTATAAAATTATTAACTGGAATATCATTTGGTGATTTTGTTATAGTATTAATATTACTATTAATATTTTTTATAGTATCTGAATTAATATCTTCTGTTGTAAAATAATTATTTTGAATATCATATAAAGTTGTATAATATTTTTCTTTCAATTTACTAATATATCTATAATTTAATTGTTCTAATTTTTCAAGTAATTTAAATAATTGGTATGATTTGCAATAAATATATGCTTGATGTAATTTTAAATAATTTGGTGTTATTTGATATTTAATATTATTATTATAATTGAGATATAAAGTGGTTGTGGGATATCTATAAAAATTAATTCTTTTTATAGTTGCAATCTTACTAATAAAATCATCATTTATTTTTGATGTGGATGATGATTGTTTAACATAAAGTTCATATTTTTCATGTGGAATATTATTATTATCAGCAATTGTTAGTTTTGTTAATTTATTATTGATAAATTTTAATTGATTTTGATCATCATCATTATTAATATTATCAATTACATCATTTGATATAAGATTGCGAATAATTGAATTTATATTTTTTTCATTTATAGTAAATTCATCAATATCAGAAGAAACATCTTTAGTATTTGTAAGATAATTATAAAAACCTTCTCCATTTGTTGGATCAAGTAATAAATTTAATTTTGTATTTACAGTTGCTATATCACTTTTATAATGTGCTGCTGGTTCATAAATAATATATTTATTAAGATAAGTATTATAATATTGAATACAATTCATAATAGTCATTATTATTAAAATTGATATCATATAAATCATACACATATATATCATATCATCTTTATGAAAATAGTAGTAGAAAACTGCAAAGAAAATGATAAATCCGATAATAATAAGATGAAGATAATTATTTAATCCAGTTATATTTAAAAAGATATTTACAATATTAACTTTCTCTCCTAAAGCATCTGTTATAGACTTCTTATAATTATCATATCTTTGATTATAATAATTTAAGTCTGCTTCATAAGTTTTAACAGAACTATAATAATTATCAACAATCTCTTTTTTTCTTTTATAATCAGCAGAAGTATTTTTTGGATCATATGAAAACTCACTTAAAATCGATGGTTTAACTGGAAGAGATGGTTTAATTGGGGGAGATTGTTTATAAATATCATTAAAAACAGTAATATCTTTTATAGAATTCAATAATGGATTATCTGTATATTTTTTATAGATGTATTTATAAATATGTCCTGATAATATTAAAACAATGGTTGCCGTAAAATAACTAACAATAATTTTAATTTTTTCACTTGTTTTGCCAGTTGAATTTGAATAGAGTTCATATGTATATTTCAATAAAAGAAGGATAAATATTATAATATAAACTAATCCAAATACTGTACTTTCTGTTGTTGGTGTAAAATCAATATTATTAAACAAACTTTTTATTAAATAAGATAATGGAATTACAATAATTAATATAAATGAAATAAAATAATTTGATGTGCAATTAGGTATCATTTCATGGCATTTGTCGCATAAACATTTCAATGCTTTTTTTATAAAAGTGTCAGCAGTTTCAACATTACATTGAACTGGCATATTAGTTATAAAATTTTCATAATAATATATACCATATGCAATAACAAAAAGAACTGTTATAAATGTTATTGCCACCTTCATCAAAAAATTGAAATAAGACTTATTAAAAATGTCTTTATATAAAAAATCAGTTTTATTATAGACATTAAAACGATTAGTTTCATATTCAATTGTTTGTATGTTATTAAAATTTGAATTGAATGTGCCATAATTATAATTATATGTATAATTCATTGCAAACACACCCATATTATAAATTTCATCAACAATAAGAACAATAGTAAAAATGAATGTTATTATAATTGCAATATTCGTAATAACATTCAATTTATTTTTTGAGTTCATTTTCTATATAATAAATACACATTATAATAATTATAATATGTCCTTATGGAATACTTTTAAGAATAATTTTAAAAATATTATAGCGAACATAGAAGAATTTAATATTATTTTGAATGCTTATGCAAAGATGGATCACAATCTTTTATTATTTTCTTATATCGGATTTCCAATTGATTTATTTATTGATGAAATTATTAAATTAAGGTTTGGTATCATTAATTTAAATAAAAAAGAATTGTCATGGAATAAGAATATTATTTATTATGAAAATCAATATTTCTTAGAGATTGATTTAAATAATCCAAATATGCCAAATGACTATACTTTTCTAACGGATATGATTTTATTTATAATAAAAAATAGACCAATGATTAATAATAAACATCTGATTGTTATTAAGAATATTGATAAATTAGAAGAATATGCATATGCATTTCGAATAATCTTAGAAAGATATTATAATAATGTCTATTTTATCTGTAGTACTAATAAAATTGCAAAGATCGAATCACCAATTAAAAGTCGGTTTTCATTAATAAGATTACGATTATTTAATGTTAATGAAATTGATGCAATCTTTCATCATTATTTCAATTATCAAAATAAAATTAAGATAAATACCAGAAATATTATTTTCAATATTTTTTTATTGCAAGTTTATATGAATGAGCCATTATTATTAACAGAAGAATTTTGTAAATATAATTATCCGCCTATTTATGATTTCATTAATTCTAAATATGATTTGACAGAAATAAGACAATTTGCATATAAATTATCACAATTTAATTTGAGTATTGTTTATATTATTCTAGATTTATTAAAGATACATGCAAATAGTGATAATAATAAGAAAATGGAGATAATAAAAATAGGAGCTGAAATAGACTATTTATTGAGTGTATCAAATAAAGGCAGAGAACCTATATTCATCGAAAATTTATTATGTCAAATCTTAATATAAAAAAAATGATAATATTAATTAAATAACAATCAGAAAGAAAATGAATTTTTGTGAAGTATGCAATAATATGAAATATATTAAAAGTAATAATGAAAAAAAACTTGTTTATTATTGTAAGCACTGTTCATTTGAGAAAGATGAGGAAAGTTCAACAGCCATTAAAATTTCAGAGACAATCTACACTGAAGACGAACTTTTATATAATCAACATGTCAATAATTATTTAAGATTTGATCCAACCTTAAGAAGAATTAAGGATGAGACAATTAAATGCACAAAATGTGATATTCCAGATGAAAAAAGACAAATTATTCCAATCAAATATCACCCTTCTCATATGAAATATTTCTATGTTTGTGATAGTTGTGGTTTTACCTGGAGAGAAAATAAAAAATGATTTTAATTATATAAGAGAAACAATCAAAAAACATTATTATGGCGAATGAAAATAAAATACCATTTGATGATTGTGTAAAAGTGTTTTCATCATTAGAAAATAAAAAGATAAGTAAAATGATTATGACTAAATATGAATTTAATTTAGTCATCAGTCAAAGAACGGTTCAATTATCACAAGGACATCCTCCATTTGTTGATGTTGAGAAAAATGTTAAATCAAATATGGATTTAAGGAAAATTTCATTGGAGGAGTTGAAACAAGGAAAAATCCCTTTTATTATTAAAAGACCTTTGCCAAATGAGAAATATGAATTTGTGAGAATTAAAGATTTAGATTTGAGTGCTGTTAAATATATGATTGATTTATAAAGATGGATGGGGATATAAAAATATATCATGAATTATAATTAATGTTATATTCTATTATTTTAGCATGTACCTTAGATGGAGGTATTGGACAACATAATAACATTCCCTGGGATATAAAAAGTGAGATGGAATTATTTAGACAAATCACATTAGAAGGATCAAATACTTATAAAAGAAATGCGGTTATTATGGGAAGACGAACATGGGAATCATTAAGTTTCAAGCCTTTGAAAAATAGAGTTAATATTGTCATTGGAAATATAGTTGATTATGATTTAAGTTTTATGAATTTAGATGATGCATTTGAATATTGCGAAAGAAGGGTAGATATTAATAATGTTTTTGTAATTGGAGGAAAACAACTTTATGAGACTTGTTTAAAAGATTATGCAGATACCTTAAAATTCATATATTTATCAGTAATATATAAAAATTATATAACTGATACAAAAATAGATATTCGCCATATTCTTCAGAATTATGAGGCAATTAATAATACTGTCTATTTTCATCCACAATATTTGCATATGAAGATGATTAAAAAACAAGAAAGACAATTGCTTTTAACTCAAGGAGAATAAATACTTGTTTTATTAAAACAATCATTGATATCATCTTGACAAAATTTATACATATTAATAGAATTATTTAAGATCTCATTGAATTGTGGGATATATCCCTCTTTTTTTTTGAATTGGAATACGGCATCCTTGATATATTCCATTGCTTTGTTATAATCATTTCTTTTATAATACATAAGCCCCATAAGATGTAAAAATTCGGAATTATCTCTACCAAATTTATTGAAATGGTCTAGAGCTTTTTCAAACACCGAATTATCAGTATCATAATTATTATAATATTCAATCATTTTCATATAATTATTATTTTGAATTTGAAAATTGGATGAATTTACAACAGATGAAAACACCCCCATCTTTGAACCTTCAATAAATGTATGTTTATTTAAAATATATGATTGTAAAGTATTTTTATTATCAAAAACAAATTTTGCCAAACTTGTTTTTATTGTAAATCGAATTATTTTAAAATAATCATATAATTTTGATGCCATTTCAGAAGTTAAGAAATATGAACTTTTTGTTGGTAAAACTTTAAAATGAATAGTTGATAATTCTATATTAATCTTTTTTGCATGTTCATTATTATATGAAATACAAGTAAATAAGATATCATATTCAATATTATTTAATAATTTTAAACAATTATTAAAATTATCATAATGTTCTTCTGGTAATAAAACATCATCTTCAATAATAAGATTATGCTTATTATTTGAATTTTTAATTAATTCATATGCTTTCTTATGTTTCAATAAATTTGATAATTGAGCTAAATTAAATTTTGATTGTAATTTTTTAAAATCTTCATCTTCAACTTCTTCATTCAAATTGATAAGATTATTATATTCAGCAATATTTTTTTCAATTTCTTCAACTGATGGTGATGTAATATTAATAACTGCATATTTCATTTTTTGCGAATTAATAAAATTTCCAATTTTATTTACAGTTATATCAATAGATTTCCATCGATTTTGAAGATGTTCGGATTTAATAACATATATATTTATCATTATATAAAAATAATAATTTCATATTCTTAAATCAATCTTTTCTTTAAGAATTGTTTAAACTAGCAATAGTTAGTTCTAATGCAGATAATCGTTGAGTAACATCAGGACGACCTTCAACTGCTGAAAGACGGCTATTAACATCATCTAAATTAACTTCAGGGCGACCTTCAATAGCTGAAAGACGGCTATTAACATCATCTAAATTAACTTCAGGGCGACCTTCAATAGCTGAAAGACGGCTATTAACATCATCTAAATTGACTTCAGGACGTGCTTCAAGAGCTGAAAGACGGCTATTGACTTCATCTAAATTGACTTCAGGACGTGCTTCAAGAGCTGAAAGACGGCTATTAACATTATCTAAATTAACTTCAGGTCGGGCTTCAAGAGCTGAAAGACGGCTATTAACAGCTTCTTCGATTGAAGCTAATTTATTTTCTATAGCTGAAAGACGATTATTAATAGGATCTAAATTAACAGAAGGAACATTTGCTAGTTCGGAATTAGGAGTGGATGAAACACCCCCTCCATTTAATTCTACTTGTCTTAGACGATTATCTAAAGAAGCTAGTAAGCGCAAAACATGTAAATTCTCCATTTAATATAAATAAATAAAAAAAAATGATATAATTATTATATACGCAATTATAAATATGATTATTCCAATTCGTTGTTTTACTTGTTCTAAGGTAATTGCTGATAAATATGATTATTATCATCAGGAAAAAAACAAATTAATTGTTGCGGCTAAAAATGATGATAAAACAACAGATGCAGATTTAAAATTTTTTAATGATATTCACACCAAAGAAATTTTAGATAATCTGGGATTAATTCGATATTGTTGTCGTCGCAGTTTAATGTCATCTGTTGATATGATGGATGTAATATAAATAATGTCTATATATAAGATAAATGGATATTACTGAGTTGAATATCGGAGTAATATATAAAAATACAATGCAGACATTAATAGATGTTATTAATGAAATTATTTTGTTATATGATTATCGGATGAATTATAATTATAAAGATTTTATAAACATCTTATTCAAAAAAGAACGCCAATTTTATATCGGAATTATTTTTATAATATTATCTTTTGTTATATATTTTATAGACGGAGTTTCATTATAAAATATGTGGTTTTATAATTATTATATTGCAGCAATAATATTATCCCTCATCTATTTTATAATATCACGCCAAAATTTAAGCATATTGATATCAATTATCATAATTATAATAATTTCATATTTTTATATTAATAAAATTAATAAATATGATAATGATAATAAAAAAAATCAGAAAAATCAGATTTCGGAATTGAACAAAGATATTCAATATAGACAATATATATCAGATAGTAATAATTATTATTTAAAAAAATTTCCGGATGAGATTAAATATTTGATTAAAGACAATACATTATTAGATATTATTTTGAATATAAGATATACAAAAAGATATGATCTTGAAAAATACACAAATATTCTTTTTCATATTGATAAATTATATAAAATTTATATGTTTATTCTTAGCGGTAGATATGATATAAATAAGTATTTTGATATTTTTGTTGATTTGAGAAATACGATTATCCGAGAAATGTATGCAATTTATGTAATTTTACCTGTAGAAATGAAATATTATTATGGATTTAATTCATTTGATGAACTTAAAAAAAGTATTGAAACTTTTATGAAATATTCACGAAATATGATTAAAATTCTTGAAAGGTATGGATATCAGGAAAAAGGAGTTTATTATCTTAAAGACATGAAATATAAACCATATGAAAATAATAACTTAAATGAAGTTTTTTAAGTAAAACTTCTATCAACAGCTGCTGCTAATGGAAAAGGATATGGATTAGAATAATTTAAATCTGAAAAATTGTATGCTTGTGCATATTCATCAACCGCAGAACTGCCTCCGCTTTGATATGAATATAATTTTTTTTTCTCAAAATCCTTTTTAAATAATTTTAAAAGAATTTTTATAAATTTACGCATCGAAATTATATGTTTTTTATTTGAAATAATTTCATTACCACCACCCATAACAAGAGCATTATTAAAATAATTCATATCAATCAGACTATTCATATTTGTAGATCCTAACATTAATATTCTATAATATATAATACTTTTTTATTATTAGTAGATAATATAATGTCTGGCATTAGTCCTAATATAACTCCTAAAATAGTAGTGGATGGTTATACATCAAATGAACCGTTTGTAAAATTTACGCAGTTATATGATTGGACTTCTAGTAATTATTGTTTATCTGTAAATAATGGATATACTAATTTAAATGGTATTATTATTAATGGTGCAAATGGCAATAATAATATTTATCAAAATAATGTTAATATAAATTCTAATTTGACTTTTGGTATTAATGGCAATGGTAATCCAAGTTTTATTTTTAAAAATGGAAATTCTGAATTAATGAGAATTAATAATAATGTTGGAATAGGAACGACTAATCCAAATTATAAATTAGATGTGAATGGAAATATAAATTCTATTTTAATTTATAAAAATAATATTGAATTGGATAATATCTATTTACAAATTAAAAATAATTTTTGGTTATTGAATAATAATAATATTTATATTGATTTATCATCTAATATATCAAATGTTGGTATTGGCAATTCTCAACCACTTGGAACATTACATTTAGGATCAATGACAACTAATAGTGATGGAACAATAGTTATCACAAAAAATATTAATAATAATGTAAGAAATTTCAAATTTGGATATGATGATAGTTTTAATTTTATTATGGGAGATTTCGGTGATGCATCATCTTCTAGAAGTTGGAAATATCAATTTTATATAAATCAAAATGCACCCGCAAATTCATTATCTATTTCAAGTAGTGGTAATATTAGTATTGGAACAACTGATTATACAAATAAATTAAATGTGAATGGAAATGTGAAGGCTTCTTCATTTATAGGTGTTGGTTCTAATATTACAAATTTAAATTATGCTAATATTACAAATCCACCAGATTTGCGAAATAAAGATAATTGGATATTTGTTTCACCTACAACCCAAAATGGTGCATATTTATATAATACATCGGTTAGATCAATTTCAATTGGTAAAACAACAAATGATTTTAATTATATGTTAGATATTCAAGGATTATTAAATGTATCTGATGGTATAAATGTAAATAATATTAATATTTCAACTATATATTTAAGTAAAACGGATGCTACAACAACTTATTTAAGTCTTGAAAATGCTAAAAGTTCAAATACATGGATAAAAAGAACTCTTGAAAATAATCAAGCTGTTAATATTATTCAATTCAATTCAGAAATTGAATCAACGCATAAACTAAATATTGGTCCTGTAAATTTATATGAAACAGGAAATAAAGTTAATGTTTATGGTGAATTAAATGCAAATAAAATTATAACAGAAGATGGATCAGGAATTAAACTTATTTCATGGGGTAATATTCAAAATTATCCTCCATTTTTATTAGAAAGCACAGCAAATAATTTATATCCAACTTATACTTATCTCAATAATACATATAATTCAACTTTATTAACATATATTCAAAAAACTTATAGTACTATTGCTACTGTTGATAAAATAAATAATGATTTTACAAATATTTATTCTACTATTAGTCCTCAATTAATTAATAGTGTAGCTCAACAATTGAATTCTAATAATATTTCTGTCTTTTATTGTAATCTTACAGCTATTCCATATAATTATGATAAAAGCACATCTACAACAAATACAACATTTGGATTTGGAACAAATTTTACAACTGATAGAATAACTATTAATGGAACAACAGTTTCAACTATTTTTAGAGCAACCAGTAATATTTATGAAAATAATAATTTATTAAGAAATATATATATATCATCAAATGTATTATTAAATAATATTCTTCCATTATATGATACAATTCTTGATAGAAAAATAGCTTCATTTACTTCTTCAAATTTATATCCCCCTCCTTCATTAACTATTGATAGAACATATTTTGGAATAATAAATAATTCATCCAATGGAAATGGAATGTATGGTATTATAACATCATCAAAGCCAAATAATGATTTAGAAATTACAAGTAATCTTTTTGTATCAACAACCACACCATGGATATCTCCAAGTACTTATAATGGCACCAATGGTTTATATAATGGTTTAAATTATACATTAATTTATGTATCAGTCGGAAATAATATTCAAATAAATGGAGAATGGATACAATTATATTATTCTGAAGGGTTTATTTTATCTCAATTTGATATTATAGGTGAAATAAATACTGCTTCTTTACCACAAAATATATCATTGGTTGCAACAAATGATAATGTAAATCTTGATATTAGTATTAATAAATATTCAATTAATGCATACAAATGGGATATATTATTAAATAATTATACAATTAATCTAAATAATTATACTATTATATCTACTAATACTTATAGATCTGTAACAATCACTTTACCAACTAATATAAATTCATATAAATATTATCGTTTGATTATTGGTCAAGTTTATTTACCATCTTTTGCAAAAATTTATCAAGTCAAATTTAAAGGATATGAATATAAAAGGGAATGGCTACATTCTGGAAATAATATTTATAGTTATTCAAATATTTCAATAAATACAATTGATAATGCATCACCTTATGCATTAAATGTTAATGGACATATTTATTCTTCATCTAATTTATATGCAAATTCAAATATAGGAATTGGAACAACATCACCAATTGATAAATTACATATTTCTGATGGATCTATTGTTATTTCTAAAATCAATAGAGTTTTTAAATTTGGTTATGATGATAATTATAATTTTATTATGGGAGATTATGGTAATATAGGAAATCAAGTTTGGAAATCACAATTTTATATCAATTCGAATGCACCTCAATATTCTTTAATTATTGATAGTAATGGAAATGTAGGAATAAATACAAATTCAACATCTTCTTATAAATTAAATATAAATGGTTCATTTTTTCAAAATGGCGATAGCAATTTAACATCAAATGTTTTTTCAGGAAGTTTATATTCATCTAATTCTATTTCTGCACAATCAAATTTAAACATTGGAATGAATATTATAACTTCAAATTTATATACATCAAACATCATTTATAATTATGGTATTACGAATTTAATTGGAAATGTTGGTATTGGAACTTCAACGAATTTAAATGGAACTTTGACAATAAATTCTGCTTCTGGTAATTATGGAATTTGGAATGCAGCAAATTTAAATGCAACTGAAACTATTAAAAGTTTTATTGGAAAAAATAATTCAAATGGTTTTATCACTACTTATTATTTTAATTCTGATTTGAATGTAAATAATTATTTATCTTGGTCATCTGCTGGAAATTCAACATCTATTTTAACACTCACTGCAAATAATAAAATAGGAATAGGAATAACTAATCCTAATGGACTTTTTCAAATCGGAAATGGTGGAAAATTCAGAATAGGATCAACTGATAATGATTATTCTATATTTGGTTTGATTGATGTTGATAATGATAATAGTAATACAAAAATTCATTTAAAAGGAGCAAATAAATCAATCAATTTTTATTCAACTGGGGGATATTTTTTTAATATAGGTTCATCAGAAAAAATACAGATAAATAACAATGGAAACATAGGAATAGGAACAACAATTACTGATAATTCATATAAATTAACAATAAATGGTTCAATGTATTTATCAAATTTGATCAATGTTAGTAATGCTGTTAATATTGGTTCTATAACTACTCAAAGCGATGGTAATTTGACAATTGCAAAAAGAGATATTTCGAATAATTCATATATAACTAAAATTGGATATGACAATGATTTTAATTTTATAATTGGAGACAATACAACAACTTGGAAAAAACAATTTTATATTAATAATAATGCAAATGATAATTCATTATTAATAAATTCTGCTAGTTTTGTTGGTATAGGAAATACAAGTCCATTAGGACTACTTCATATAGGAAATACATATGCAACAAATAATGCTAGTTTGATTATATCAGGTAGAACTGGAGCAAATGTATCAAGAAATTTTAAATTTGGATATGACACTGATTTAAATAATTTTATTATGGGAGATTTTGGAGATGCAAGTTCTCAAACTTGGACACAACAATTATTAATATCAAAATATGCTCCACAAAATTCAATGATAATTGATAATAATGGTAATGTAGGAATTGGAACAACATCAGCATCAACACAAAAAATAACAGTAAATGGAAATACAACAATTCTAGGATCTTTAACACAAACAGGAGTAGCTACAAGTAATATTTTTGCAGGTATTGTTGGAATAGGAACAACAAATACAGAAGCTTATAATTTAAATGTTAATGGAACCGTAAAATTAAATAATTATTTATATAGTCAAAATATTTCAAATCTTGGTGTAATTGTTCAAAAAGGAAATGTAAAAATTGGATCGGGAGTTAATGAAATATCAGGAAATCAAAATAATTTTAATGTTTATATTAATTCATCAGTTGGCATTGAAGGTCCGATTACTTTTAAAAATTCAACTATAAGTCATGAAGGAGGTGATTTAACATTAAATTCAACTTCAATAACAGCTTCTTGTCTAACAACAATTAACAATAATTTGATTATATCATCGACTGTAGGAATTGGAACAACAATTGCGAATAATATTTTACAAATTGGCGATGGAGGTAAATTAAAAATTAGTAATAATTTAAATGATTTTACAGTTATTGGAACAAATGATATTATAAACTCGGCTACTAATACTAGAATAGTAATTAAAGGTTCAAATTATAATCCGTCTGGAAGTGATCCAGGAAATATTGAATTTTATGGAACAGCATCTGGAAATTTTATATTTTATAGTGGTGGTTTAAATACAAATGAACAAATGCGAATATCTTCAACAGGAAATGTAGGAATAGGAACTACAAATAATGGATTAAATAAATTGGATGTAAATGGAAATTCAATAATTAGAGGAACTTTAGAAACAACTGGAATTATTAAAGAAAATAGCAGTAGTTTATCAGATATTTATGTAAAATTAAAAAATTTGAGTAATTTATCTATTAATAATTTCAATTTAAAGAAAAAATTTGGCTATAATTCAACTATAATTTCTTCAAATCCAATTACATTTAATAGCATTACTTATTATAAATATGAAATAGATTTGAGATCTATAACACAAAAATTATCAAAATCAAATTCAATACCGGCAACAGTTAATTATCGAATATTTAATATTAAATGTTTTTCTTCAGATGGTATATTTGAAAATCCAAGAGGAAATATTAATGGATATATGAATGTATTGAATTATGATGTGTTTATGTCAGATTATCCATTAATACCAACTACAATAATAAATGCAGGAACTGAAACAAGTGAAATAATAAAAGGAGTAAATATTACAGCAACAGGAACTCCTGAAAATTTATCTTTAAATAATATACTTCCAGGACTAATATCATTAATACGAACATCAACAATTGATTATTTATCTATTATTTCAAAATATGCAAATTTAAATGTATCTTATATTATTGAAGATTATTTGGGATAATAATATTTAGATATATTAAATTAAGAATGGTTATCATCATTTTTGTGATAATATTAATAATATTAATAATTCTTTTTATTTTATTGAAAATCAGTAAAAAAATAGAAAAATTTGTTAATTATAGTCATGATAATGTTTTATTTGATTTAAGACCTCGTTACTCAGATATTAATAAATTTGAATTGGTGTCTTATAATAATAATTATGTTATTATTAATAAAAAAATAGTATTATATGGACTTCCAGTTTATATATATGAAAGTGTTGATATGCCATCACCATCTGATTCAATATATTCAGTATTTAGTTCTTTTGTATTTAATAATAAAAGTCAATATTCACCAGGAAGAAGTTTATTAGCAACAACACATTCAGTATCACCTTTATCAGTTCCATTAAAAGATTATGAAGCTTTGAGTAAATATGGATTTAATTATATTTTTTTTAATTTTCCAGATGAAATAAAAACTAATATTTTTACAAGATTTGAAATTAATTTTGCTAATCAAAATGGATATGATGCAAGTAATTTTAAAATTTTATGTTTTGACAATTCATCATTAAATAATAAAATTTCAATGAAAACATTATTAAAAATACCAATAAATAGAATAAATGCTGGAATTAATAAAACAATAACATTTGATGTTTATTCAGAATTTACAATGGAAAAATTAAATTTAATATTATTTATTTATAATTTAACTGAAGTTGATATTTCTTCAATTAAAATTTATTTTAAAAGTCCTATTGTTGGAGATGATAGCCAACAAACTCCTGTAGTATCTCCTAAAATATCTTTACAAACTATTTCTGAAAATAAAGATGAGCAAATTGATATACAAGGTATAGATATTTTCAAAACAATTGAAAATGATCATGAAGAAGAAACAGGACAATTATATTCATCAGTAGGACTAACTCAAAATATTAATTTATTAACAAAATTAAGAATTCCTTGGGGTATTTATGATGCAAACAGTGTTTATCAAAATAATAGTTCTAATATTGTTGAATTATTAATGGGAGGATGTAGAAATGCTAAAATTATTGGTAAATCATCTATTGAAAAAGATAATATTTATTATATAAAAGGCGGTGTGAATACTTCAATTGAATTTCCAGATGATAGTTTGCCTACAACTTATACAATATGTGCAATTACTAAATATGAAAATCCTAATGCAAATAAATTAGAAGTATTAAAGACATTAAATAATCCTAAAATTGTTATTGGACATTCACAAAATACTCGTGGTATTGTAACTAAAAATGATGGTAGAGGTGATATAAATTATACAAACCAACCATCTGATGATTTTAGATCAAAAGGTATTAATGAATGGGTTATTACTTGTATTAAATCAACTGGAAAAGATGTTAAAAAAACAATTATTATTAATAATGAAAAAAGAGGATCAATACAATTAGGAAATTTGGGACAAAGTAATAAATTAGGTATAAATTCGAATGGATTTGATAAAAGAAACTGTTCTGAATTTGGATTTGCATATATGATAATTTGGGATCAAATATTAAGCGATAATGAATTAGTCATGGTTTCAAACATATTTAATATTTATGTTAATGATACTTCAAAGAAAATTGATATAGATAGATCTTTAATAACTATTAAAGATGGTTCATCCGAGGATAAAGCAGCTGATTCAGCAGTTGATATTATGAGAAATTTTTGCATAAAAACAAATGGAAGATATTGGATTAAATCCCCTACTTCAAGTGATGCATCTGCTGCAGAATATATATATTGCATAATGGATCAAAAATGTAAAGGAGGTGGATGGATGTTAGCAATGAAAGGAAGTAGATATAATAATGGCACATTTAATTATAATGCAGACCATTGGACAAAAGCAACAACAGTAATACCAACTAGAGGAAATGGAGATTATGATATAGAACCAAATAGTATATATATGGAAACTGAACTTGATGCAAAATATAATATTTATAATGCAGTTAAAGCAACAGAATGTTTAGCAATGTTTGATCCTAGAGATTGTGGAATTGAAAATAAACCAGAATATTATTATGATTTTTATAATTTTAAAAAATATGGATGGCTTTGGCATGAAAAAAGATTTAATAATGGTGTTCCAAGTACATTATTAAATTTTTATCAAAGTGATAAAAAACAATTTTATTATTCAACACCAACAACTGGAAATGAATTAAGTTTAAAAAATTTTATGAATACAAATTTTGATAAAAATTATGTTAAATTTTTAAATTTTAATGCTAATACTGATGGTATTTTGTCAAGATTTATATTATCAATTTTATTTGATACTACTGGTAATCATGATTGGTATTATTATATAAGTTATTATCCTGATTATAAAGGACCATGTAATTTAAAAATATGGTCTAGTCAAAATCAATTTTATTCATTTGGATTTAATGTTGGACCAGTCGTAGCGAATGAAGCTTCTAGAGGTAGTTGGCCGCATAGAGTTAGATGGGGATGTTCATTTAATGAAAATAATGATTCTCAGCCTACAACAAATGATGTTTCTGGTGGTATTGGAATGGAATGTAGAAATTATAGTGCAGGTGATGCGATTGGTTGTTGTCAAAATACTGTAGGACAAAATAAAAATTTTAGTTTTAAATGGTTTATTCGATAAAAATAAATATAAGAATAATTTTATTATTATATAATTAAAAAGAAATGTTTGGTGATATTCGAAATTTTATGAGTTTGAATACAAATTCAACAAATTTAGATTGTATTCAAAGTTATGTTCCATTAACTTCTAAAAATGAAGAAGAAATCAATTATTTTTTGGATCATCGAATTTGTTTGAGTAATTTAATTTCTGATTCTTAATTTTTTTTTATTGTTATATTAAATATAATGATTATTCCGCCGACGCCAACATTTGACCCCTTGCTCTTATTATCAGTAATATTAATTCAAGTAGGCGCAAGACACTTAGATTTAGAATTAACAGAATTTCAGAAGAAATTATTGAAAAATAAGATAGTTCAAGCTGTTATTTTATTTGGATTGATATATATACCAGTAAGAGATATGAAAAAAACATTAGTTGTTTTAGGAATGATTTATTTATGTATTTATGTTATTTTTAATGAAAATAATAATTATAATTTATTTTCAAAAAGATTTTTATACAAAGAAGGAATAATTAATGAATTTAATGATATTAAGAAAAGATATTATGATAATTTGGCGTCCATTTTTTAAATTAATAAAAAATGATTTTATTTATTTAAAATTAACTTATATAATAAATAGATATGTCAATATACAATGAATTATCCTACAATTCGCAAAAAGTTATTATTGAAGAAGTTAAAGGAATTCAATTTAGTGTATTAGGACCTGAAGAAATTATTAAGCGTTCTGTTGTTAAAGTAACGAAGACAGATACTTATTCAGGTAGTGATCCTATTATTGGAGGTTTATTTGATCCGCGAATGGGTGTATTAGAACATAATAAAGTTTGCACAACTTGCGAACAAAAAAATGTTTTCTGTCCTGGTCATTTCGGACATATCGAATTAGCAAAGCCAGTATATCATGCAATGTTTTTTGATATTGTTAAAAAAATATTAAAATGTGTATGTTTTCGTTGTTCTAGAGTGTTAATTTCACCACATACTCAAATTGAAGAATTGAAAAATGAGATGATAAGAATTATGGCTATTAAAAATAATCAGAAACGATGGGAAGCTTATTTTAAATTATGTAATACAACTACTAAAATTAAAGTTTGTGGAGATGATAAACATATTGGATGTGGTAGTAAGCAACCTGATAGATATAATAAAGAGGCTTCAATGAAAATTATAGCAGAATGGAAAGATAAAACAAAAGAAACATCATTGCAGCAAGAATTTACAGCAGAAGATGTATTAAGAATTTTTAAAAGAATTACAGATGAAGATATGGAATTGATGGGATTTAATCCGAAGTGGAATAGACCTGAATGGATGATTTGCACAGTTCTTCCTGTTCCTCCTCCTGCTGTTCGTCCAAGTATTATTGAAGAAAATGGGCAAAGACGAGAAGATGATTTAACTCATAAGTTAAGTGATATTATCAAAACTAATAATAATATTTTTGATAAAATTACAAAAGGTTCTAGTGAAGAAACTATTAAATTAATTACTATGGTTCTCCAATATCATGTCTTTACATTTATTGATAATCAGATCCCTGGGTTGGCACCATCTCAACAAAGAAATGGGCGTCGTCTTCGTTCTGTTTGTGATAGAATGAAAAAAAAGGAAGGTAGAATTCGTGGTAATTTAAATGGAAAGCGCGTTGATCAATCAGCTCGTTCTGTAATTACTCCAGATCCTTATATTAGTATTGATGAATTAGGAGTTCCTATTAAAGTTGCTTTAAATATCACATTCCAGGAAGTTGTGAATGAATATAATATTCAAGAAATGAAAAAGCTAATTTTAAATGGTTCAAATAAGTGGCCTGGTGCTAAATATGTAAAGAAATTTAATGAAGTAGGACCAGTAAATTTGAAATATGCTGATTTAAATAAAATAGCAAATGAATTGAGATATGGAGATATTGTTCATCGTCATTTGAAAGATGGGGATTATGTTTTATTCAATCGACAACCATCACTTCACAAGATGAGCATGATGTGTCATAAGGTAATTATAATGCCTTATCAAACTTTTCGATTAAATGTATTAGATACACCACCATATAATGCAGATTTTGATGGTGATGAAATGAATTTGCATTGCCCTCAAAATATTCAAACTATGAGTGAATTGAAAGATTTAGCAGCTGTTCCTTATCTAATTTTAGCTCCAAGAGATGGTAAGCCAAGTATTGAAGTTGTTCAAGATACTCTTGTTGGCTCTTTCAGAGCTTCAAAAGATTATGTTGTTGTTGCTGATAAGCAGATGGCAAATTTGCAAATGTGCAATAGTTATTTTAAAGGAAAGTTGCCAAAAGCAAAGACCTATACCGGAAGAGATATGTTTTCAGAAATTATGCCTCCATCTCTTTTCATCGAAATGAAGAATAAGAAAGATGAGAAAGTTATTATTAATAATAGTAAGTTAATTTCAGGAACATTAGATAAATCAGTATTTCATAATATTACGAATGGTTTAATTCCTGTTATTTATCATGATTATGGACCTGTTGAAATTAAGAAATTTTTAGATAATACTCAGCGTTTAATTTGCAGATGGCTATTAACATCGGGTTTTAGCATTGGTATTAGTGATTTAGTTACCGATACTTCTACTGACTTAGAATTGAATAATAAGATTAAAGAGATGAAAGCCAGTGCTTATAAAAAACTTGAAGATATGAGAAAAGGAGATATTGAAAATAATTCAATCTTTTCAAATGAAGAATTTCTTGAAAGAGAAATTATTGGAATTCTTAATCAAACTACGAATGAAGTTGCAACAATTAGTTTAGCTAAAATTGACGAAAGAACTAATCGTATGTTTAATATGGTTAAGTCTGGTTCAAAAGGAAAGGAAACGAATATTGCTCAAATTATGGCATGTGTTGGACAGCAAAATGTGGATGGACGCCGAATTGCATATGGTTATACAGATCGAACTCTTCCTCATTTTACGAAATATGATGATGGTCCAGAGGCTCGTGGATTTGTTGAAAATAGTTTTATCAGTGGTCTATCACCTCAAGAAGTATTCTTTCATGCTATGGGAGGTCGTGAAGGTCTAATTGATACAGCAGTTAAAACTAGTGAAACTGGATATATTCAACGAAGATTGGTAAAAGCTATGGAAGATGCAAAAATTAATTATGATAATACTGTAAGAAATGCAAATGGTTTAATTATTCAATTTATATATGGAGAGGATGGAATGGATGGATGTAAAATTGAAAATCAGATATTGCCAACTATTGAAATGAAGATGTTAGAAATGGAACAGAAATATAATCTAACTGGAGCTGATAATTTAAATATCTATCTAACTCCAGAAGTATTCAAGACAGTTAATAAAGATACTTATGATAGATGTTCTGAACATTTTAAATTACTTGTAGATGATAAACATTTCATTATTAATAAAGTAAATAAAAATAAGAAAGGAAGTTTAATTAAATATCCAATTCCATTTAATCGTATTATAACTACTTGTATTAAAAGAAGAGATACAACTGGAATTAAAGCAACATTATCTGATCTAAGTCCTGATTATGTTCTTGATAAAATTGAAGAAATGATTAATGATTTATATATCAAAGATATTGAGCAAGGAATGGTATATTTTCATATCTTACTGCGACTTTATTTATCACCTAAGAAACTTATAATTGAACAACATTTCACGAAAGCGATGTTTGATTGGGTTGTTAGTCAAATTTATGAATATTTTAAAGAGGCAATTGCACAACCTTCTGAAATGGTTGGAATTATTGCAGCACAAACAATAGGAGAAATGGGAACACAGATGACATTGGATTCATTTCATGTTTCTGGAACTGCAGCAGCTGTAAAGGCTACTAGTGGTGTGCCTCGTTTGAAAGAAATTTTGAGTGCAACTAAAAAGACAAAAACCCCAACTTTAATTATATATATGAAACCTGATGTAGCTTCTGTTAAAAATCCGATTATGGCTGAAGATGGAATTGCTTATAATGATGATCGATTAGAACAGGCAAAAAATATAGCTATGGCAATTAAAAATTCAATTGAGATTACAACATTATCGAATATCTTAGAATTTAGTGAAATTTTCTGGGATGCTGGAAAATTAGAAACTACTATTGAAAATGATAAAGGATTGTTAGAAATTTATAAGAAATTTTCAGTGTTAGATATGAATGCGAATAAATGTCGCAGCGATTCACCATGGGTATTGAGAATGAAATTTAATAAAGATAAGATGAATTCATATGGATTGCGAATGATTGATATTTATACAAAACTTAACAAGGCTTATAATAAATATATTGATTGTGTTTATAGTGATGATAATGCAGATGAATGCATATTTCGAATTAAATTATCTGATTATGCATTGAAAGATATTGATAGTAAAGATGAAATTGCAGCAATAAAAGCAATGGAACATAACATTGTCTATCAAGTATTATTGAAAGGAATTAAAGGTGTTAATAAGGTATCTTTAAATAAAACAAAATATGATATTTATAATTCAGAAGAAGAGAAATTTGAAAAGGTTGTTGAATGGGTTTTAGATACTGATGGAACAAATTTATCTGAAATATTATCAAATCCTAATATTGATGCAACAAGAACTATTTCGAATGATATCAGAGAAATTTATGCAGTTTTAGGAGTTGAAGCTGCAAGAAATGCATTATATAATGAATTGGTTAATGTAACTGGAGAAGGATCAATGAATTATCGTCATCTTTCATTATTGATAGATACTATGACATTTAGAGGAAATCTGATGTCTATTGATAGACACGGCATTAATAGAAATGCGAGTAGTGCATTGAGCAAGTCTTCATTCGAAGAAAGTGTTGATATGCTTATCAATGCAAGTATATTTTCAGAATATGATAATACAAGTGGTGTTTCTCCTCAGGTTATGTTAGGAAAAGTGCCAAATTGTGGTTCAGGAAACTTTGATATTATTTTAGATGAAGAACATTTGATGGAATTATTGAAATCAATCAAAGAAACAAAAGAAAATAAATATAATTTAGATGAGATTGATGAAGAGGATGAAGATGAAATTGAATGTTTAGAAGAAAATCTATCATTTAATATGCCAAAAAATGAAATTGACAAATGTTATACAATTGATACCCCTCAAATCAAGATTATGAAGTAATTGCACCAATCATTTCATCCCAACTATCTGTAATAAATGACATTTTTTTTATATTAGGTGTTTCTATTTCAATAAGAAATTCCTTAAAAGGAAGTTCGACGACTGAATATTCAATCATTTCTTCATTCTTAAGAACTTTAATAATAGCTTCTTTTGACATCTTAATAATCATGTTCAATGATTTAAAATAAAAAGAAAAAAATCATATTTATATTTATTTACTTATACTTTCTTACTTTTTCTTATTGAAACAAAAACATTTTGTTTTAATAGCTTTATTTATTTTTACAGCTCCTGAAGAACAAATAATAATATTTTCAATAACATCTGAAATCATATTATTAGAATTGAGATTAGCAAGATTATTGATAACAGAAAGATTATTATTTTTAATAAAAATATTATTATCATTTGTTAAGAATTCATTAATGATATCAATAACTTTTCCTTTTTTTTCTCCGCCTTTTAGACTAATATCGTGTTCTACTTCTTCCATTATTAAGGATATTAATTCCATAACATTCATATCAATCTTATTTGCAATTTTCAAATCTAAATTCTCCATTGATTTATTTGCAATTCTTAATTCTATATTTTCCATAATATTATTTTTATTGTTTATTTTTTAAGTGTTCATCAATCAAATATCTTATAGCCAATGGAACATCTAATATTCTCATATAAATAGATTTCTCTCCGATTGGAGTAATATTACTATCAACAATGAGATTATAGATTATATGATTAGTATTTGTATATTTATATAAAATTAATAATGGACGATTTAAGAAATTTGCAGTTGGTGCATTATAAAAGGTTGATGATAATAGAAGATCTTCAATATCGCCTCTAATAACTTGCTCTTCTTTATTATTAGCTCCATATTTGCTGCGATGAATAGTAATAATATTAATATTTAAAATCTTACACATAGCAATAATATAATAATCATTTGGAAAGAATGGTTCTTTCATAGAAGAAATAATTAATTTTAATAAATCTTTATTTTCTTGAATAGTATTATTAAAATAATATTTATCCCAAAAAATATTATAATTTGTAAATTTCTTTCCAATAATTTTAGTCATAAGATTATTAAAATAAGGATCATCAAATAATTCTTTTAATAAAGGTTTTATTAGGTCATTATTTTTTGCACTAAAAATTGTCTGAATATTATTCAAAGCTGCAATTTCTAAATCAGAATATGAAGTTTTTATATTTAATAATGATGCTAACCATAGATATAAATCTTTTAATGAATTTCTGGTATAAGTAGATGTTTTTATATAAAGCATATTACTCCATTTTGATTTCTTGTGCATAATCCATTTACTATTCAATTTTTCTAAAGTTCCTGTGAATAAACTTGGCAATGGTTCTTCTTCTATTTTTTCCTGATTATTATAAACATAATCTTTAACATTAGAACCATTAAAAACAGTATTTGGTGTTGATGGATGATAAATTAATAACTTAGATGGAATTTCGGATTGAATGGCAACTTGAGAAAATAAAAATTGTGTCTTAGTCTCTTTTATGATAGGATTTAAGAAATCATATTTATAATAGATAATAAAATCATTCAAAAATTTTTTGATATGTTTTTTTGAAATAAATGGTATTTCTTCAAGAATTATTCTTAATTTTGCTTTTTCTGGATTTTTCTCTAAATTGAGTTCTTTAAATAAGATTTTTATTCTTATTTCACTATTCATAGCAACATAAGAATTAAATTTATCATTTGGAATATTTAATATTCTTAAATAGATCATTAATTGTAGTTGATACCATTTCTTATTTTTATTATGATTAATCAATTGATATTTATATAAATCATCGATTATTTGAGAATGGATAATATCATTTGTTAATGGTAGTTTTTTTACAATTAGATTATAATAATATTCAGTGGCTGTTGTATTTGTCAAATCTCCAAAATCATATCTCAAATTCAATGATTTGCATTTTTCAGTAAATGTTTTATAATCATTGATCATAAGATTAATATTCATAGAATTTCCAATAATATCATCATAAAATAATATTTCTTTTATTTCTAAATCTATGATAATACGATTTAAAAAACTAACACTAATTTTATCACTAATAATAAAAAACCCTTCATCTGTAATGAAATGGGTTATTGATAAATCATTATTTATAACAACAGTCGAAATAATGAATTTATCTTTTATTCTTAAATTACTTGTTTTAATCCAAGTATGTAAAGAATAGATATTATTAAATATAGAATAATTTTCATTATAAGAATTCTTTAATAAATTGCATTCTTTGAATAATTGTTTTATATGTTTGTATTCATTTAAATTTATTAATTTTTCACCATCGCTTCCTTTTAATTTCAATTCAACTGGTTCATAATAATTTTTTTCTTTCATTAACATTAGAACCTCATTGTTCAATTCCATAGAAGCAATTAAATCTTCAAAGCTTGTATAATAAGGACATAATAATGATGTAGTTTCTCCTTGTTTTTCCCAGATAACTAAAAGGACATTATAAATAATGCTAGCAAGAGAATATAAGAAATATGGGGATTTTCCAGTTGGGAAATCATTGGATCTTAAATATTCTATAAATTTCTTATAACTATTAAAAATGCTTAAAAGTCTTGATAATTTATAATTAACTTTATTTAAATTACTAATTTTTGAATTAAGATTAAATTTAACGAGATGTTCTTTTAATTCATTAATCATATCTTTATTATTTTCAGGTATAATTGGTAATCTATCAATAAAAGCTTTGCAAACATTACCATTTTCTAAGCTTAGAAAAGTTATTAAATCTAATTTCTTAATAACATCATTTATAAAATTATCTTTTGATGCAAAATTTAAACCATGAGCAATAGCATTAATGATGCTATCAACTTGAGCATTTTTAATTTTCTTTGTGGTTTTATGGATAATACCTTTTCTGACTAAACATTTATCATTTTTATTTAACATCTTTGAACATAAAGCAAATTTAACATTTGGAAATAGGAGTTCATGAAGTGATTGTGGAATTGCTCCATATCTTCCAACTTCAATTGGAGTTGTATTGACAAGATAATTTTCATCTTTATTTATAGCAATTTCAGGCGCTTTATTATCATTATAATATTTACATTTATTCAATTCTTCTTGTTTAGGTGGTTTTTTAAAACAACAAGGAACACAAATATTATTTTCATCAGGTTTAATCAATTTTACAAATCTTTCTTTCTTAGGATCATTATCAAAAAACATTTCCATAGGTTCTTCATTATCAATTGGGCATTTTGCATTTGGTTTATTAGGATCTAATGGTATTTTTGATTGAGGACACCATAGACGAGGGCAAGCATAAACATTTTTAATATTAGGAGAACTTCCATAAACAAGTTCATTATCAAAATGATAATTTCCGTCTTTTTCTAAAATCTTTTTATATTCTTGAGTAAATACAATAGGTTGATTAACAGCCTGGCATTTAGTTCTAGCATAATTATTTTGAAATAGATCTTTATCAGCTTTTTGAAGAAGATTGATAAAATAGCTATGTTT
>Ga0114960_10000670_pt1 | contig 28642 bp, 26 predicted proteins | sample C_130625_MF_Meta_FD_92637 | JGI IMG/M metagenome (GOLD analysis project Ga0114960, IMG submission 92637) | Freshwater microbial communities from Lake Croche, Canada to study carbon cycling - C_130625_MF_MetaG | ecosystem: Environmental > Aquatic > Freshwater > Lake | place: Lake Croche, Canada... | reverse complement strand
TCAATTTAGATGAGCCTTCCTATACAGGTTTTTGGAGGAATTTTGATCAGCAGCATAATTTCCCCGAGCAAGCGGGAAAGAAAATTAAAGCGCACTTTGATTTCAACCTAAAAGCAGGTGAAAACGTTCAATTTAAGGTTGGAATTTCCCCGGTAAGTATTCTCGGAGCTATTGATAATATTAAGCTTGAGATTCCACATTGGAATTTTGATAAGGTAAAAGCTGATGGTATTCAGAAATGGGAAGATCAACTGCATCTGATTGAGGTAAATACGATTGACCCCTTAGATAAAATTAGTTTTTACACTTCCTTGTATCATTGTTTTTTAGGCCCAACGATTTACATGGATCATGATGGAAACTATAAAGGTTTGGATCAAAATGTGCACCAAGCTCTTGGTTTTGTAAATTATACCACCTTCTCACTTTGGGATACCTATCGGGCTTTGCATCCACTTTTGAATATTATTCAGCAAAAGAGAAGTTCTGACATGATTAATTCTATGTTGGCACATTACGATCAAAGTGTTCATCACATGTTGCCTGTATGGTCACATTATGCTAATGAAAATTGGTGTATGATAGGATACCATGCAGTTCCTGTTATCGCCGATGCGATGGTAAAGAATATCGCGGGATTTGATTACAATAGAGCGCTCCAAGCGTCCTTAAATACCGCTAACAATGATTTTTATGAAGGTTTAGGGACTTATAAAGCGATGGGATTTGTCCCTGAAGATATTAGTGGAAGTTCAGTTTCCAAAACCTTAGAGTATTCTTATGATGATTATTGTGTTTTACAAATGGCACGATACCTGAAAAATGATTTCATTACTGGTAAATTTGAACTCCGCGCTACAAATTATAAAAATGTCTTTGATGCAAAACTTGGATTCATGCATCCTAAGTTAAGTTCGAGTAAGTTTTATCTTCCTTTTGATCCATTAGACACCCATCAAGCTGGATTTATTGAAGGTAATGCTTGGAATTATAGTCTTTATGTTCCTCAAGATCCAAGAGGGATGATTCAGTTAATGGGAGGGGAGCAAAAATTTATACTACATCTTGACTCACTTTTCACCATGAATCTTCCGGCGAAGTATTATGAAAAAACAGAAGATATTATGAAAGAGGGAATCATTGGAAATTATGTTCATGGCAACGAACCATCGCACCATGTTCCCTATTTATACAATTACACCAATCAATATTGGAAAACGCAAGAGAAAACACGCATGATTTTACCGAATCAATACAAGGCTAGTGTTGATGGCTTGAGTGGAAACGACGATTGCGGTCAAATGAGTGCTTGGTATGTTTTTAGTGCTTTAGGTTTCTATCCCGTTTGTCCAGGTTCTAATGAGTATGCTGTAACGAGTCCTTTGGTTTCGAGTGCAAAGATTAATCTTGAAAACGGAAAAGTAATCGAAGTAAAAACGAAAAACCAAGGAGTTAAAAATGTTTACATCCAAAAAATAAGTTGGAATAACATTCCGCTTGCGAGCCCCTTTATTACTTACGATATGATCGTGAATGGGGGAGTGCTTTATGTTGAATTAGGTCCTAAGCCTAATAAAGCTTTATTCAAAAGCAAATAAAAAATCCAACTAATAATTTTGAAGCCCGTGAGGGCTTGAATGTCAATAGCTGGATAAAATCTAGCGAAAAAACAACGAAGGAATTTCTTTTTGGCGTGTATTTTTAGTTAAAATCATGACAAAAAGAGTTCGTGGCAAGAGAGCAATCTTTCAATTCACATATTAGAGAATAATAAATCAAATTATTCGTTTAGAAAAAAAAAACAATTATGAAATATAATAGTTTAGTTTTCACGCTCATCCTCGTATTGTTTTCGTGTAAGAAAGAGAGTATAAGTAAAATTGAGGAAATCCCAGTAAAAGAAAAATTTATTTCTGAATTCACTAATTATCAAACACAATTAGATTTCCATTTCACATGTTGGGATGGTGGTTGCGGTACAATAGAGAGTTATCAAACATATAAATTGAGGCTAAAGGCTGGCTTTGAGACTGGTGAAAAATATTTCTATGCTATTGAAACAAGTTCTTTGTTTACTGGCCCTTGTTTTTTACTCAATACGCCTTGGATACAAATCGAAGGCTACTATAGATATTCATTTGATGAGAAAAAAGCATTGTACTATCAAGATGTTAATGATCAAAATCCAAAGGTATTGATGGATTTTAACTGCCATGTTGGAGATACAATTATAATGGATCAATCAAGTTTCACATCAATAATTGTCACTTCTATTTCAAGCGAAACGATACAAAATATTATTTTTCCAAAAATTATTGGTCGTGTGGTTTCCATCAGTAAAACGGGTCAACCAAATCCTGAATTCAAACCCTCTGACGCAAATCCTCACAAATTATTAGCATTAACGCCATTCTCTTGTAATCCATTTTGGTACGGATTTAATTTAAATGGCATATTACACGATGGGTGGTATCCACCCGGATTTTGTATCAGTTTTACTACCCCCAACACTTTAATTGAGGCTGCCATGTCATGCAATAATACGCTTACCAATTCTGTATATTATTGGCATGGTCTTTATGTTGGACCGAATTAAACTTGTCTCCAAAAATATTTGAACAAAAAAAAGCCTCACATTTCTGTGAAGCTTTGTGGGAGATACAGGGTTCGAACCTGTGACCCCCTGCTTGTAAGGCAGGTGCTCTGAACCAGCTGAGCTAATCTCCCTTTTTTAATTTAGGTGTGCAAATATAGGTACTTTTTTTAATTCAAAAATGAAAATGAAAAAAAAATTAAATGTTTTTCATTTCTTCAATTTTCAAAAGCACATCGTCCAAGCCTTCTTTAAATTTTTCAAAGTCTTCTTTGTAAAGGAAAATTTTATGTTTTTGGAAATTATCGTTCCCATCTTCACCATAAACTTTTTTACTTTCCGTCAGGGTAATGTAAAGATCATTTCCTTTGGTAGCCTTAATATCAAAAAAATAAGTTCGTTTACCAGCCCTTACCACTTTTGAATATATTTCGTTCTGCTCACTATTCATGTCTTATGGATTATAGTTACCCAAATTTGCTTATTTTATTTTAATTTTCAAACTTCTTTACCAAATAAATTAACTTGACCTAAAAGGACTTTATGGTTAGTAACTATATTAAGCTTATCTTAGCATAACTAATTGATGTTCATGAATATAAAAATCTTATATTTTACAGTGACGCTTCTTATTATAAGTGCATGTCAAAATGGAGCAAAACCTTTTTCTGCAAGCTTAGATTTAAAGCAAATTCTTAAGAAAGGTAAATTGACTGTATTAACCGAGAATAGCTCCATGTCCTTCTTTGAATATCGGGATAAAAAATTAGGCTTTGAATATGAAATTCTTGATTCTTTCGCTAAAACTCTAAACTTAAAATTAGAAATAAAAGTTGTTGAAAATAGTGCTGATTTCCCAAGATTATTAGCCAACGGTGAAGGTGATATTGTTGCTCAAAATTTAGCAATTACTCTGTCTAATAAGAAATTAATGAATTTTTCAGAACCTTACTATTACACACATCAAGTAATTGTTCAGCGTAAACTTGCTGATAGTTTATTAATAAAAGACGCTACTGCCTTAGGTGGAAAAAAAGTTTATGTAAGGAAAAGATCATCTTTTGATATTCGTTTGGCCCATCTTTCTGATGAAATTGGTGTTAAGATCAATACAAAGTACCCGTCCAATCCTACTTCAAATGAAGATTTAATTGAAATGGTATCCAGTGGAAAAATCGATTATACCATCGCCAATGAAAATTTGGCTAGAATTAGTAATGAATTGCATCCGAATTTATTTATTTCTACCATCGTTTCTACCAAACAAAAGATTGGTTTTGGATTGCGTCCGAATAGTGTTGATTTAACCAAAAAATTAAATTCTTTTCTTCTTTCTTATTGTAAGTCTGATTCTTATAAAAATTTAAAGAAAAGATACTTCGATTATATTACGGAGTCCCCAATTGAAACTACTTACACAAAAGGAAAAGGTGATATTTCTCCTTTTGATGCCTACTTTAAGAAAGCGGCTGAAAAATTTGGTTGGGATTGGAAGATTCTAGCGGCGGTTGCTTTCAAAGAGTCTCGCTTCAATCCTAATGCAAGAGGTTTAGGCGGTGCCTTTGGTTTGATGCAGTTTATGCCAAGTATTGGAGCCCATTATGGCGTAAATCCAAGTTCAAGTCCGGAACTTCAAATTAAAGCAGCGATGAATTTATTGGACAGGGTTTATGTTTCTTGGTCAAGTATTCCAGATGTTGAGCAACGTCTTAAATTCACTTTGGCTTCCTATAACGCAGGAAAAGGTCATGTGGATGATGCGCAGCGTCTTGCAGTAAAATACGGACTCAACCCAAAGATTTGGGATGGAAATGTTCAAGCAATGGTTAAGAAATTATCCGATCCTCTTTATTATCGCGATGAAGTGGTTAGATGTGGCGCTTATCGTGGACCAGCCTCCTCATATGCATCCTCAGTTTACAATCAATATATGGCTTGGAAGTAATTTTCCTTGGACTTAAAGATTGCTTAAAACAATGATCAATTCTATCGCGCTCAGCTTGATTGTCTTATATTTGTTTTCCAAAATATATTCAATTTACCACACTAATATTTCGTTTGTTCTTCAGTGAAAAAAAATCTAATCATAATTCAAGGAACAACTGCCTCTGGTAAGACCAGTTTAGCGATTGATTTAGCTAAATATTTTTCTTGTCCAATTATATCCGCTGATGCACGTCAATTTTATAAAGAAATGTCAATCGGTACCGCAAAGCCCAGTAAAACAGAGTTAGAGGAAGCACAACATTTTTTAATAAACTCAAATTCTATTCATAAAGACTTTACAGTTGCTCACTATGAGAAAGAAGCGAGTGTATTATTAAAAGAACTCTTTATCAGTAATGATTATGTTATTTTAGTTGGAGGTTCAGGATTATTCATAGACGCCTTGGTATTCGGATTAGATGATTTGCCAACAGATAAAGCTGTTCAAGATAAATTACAAGAGAAATTAGTTGACCAAGGTTTGCCCTTTTTATTGGAACTATTAAAAATAGCCGATCCTATTTGTTATGATGTTATTGACAAAAGTAATTCCAGAAGAATTCTGCGGGCACTTGAAATCATCGAATTAACAGGAGAAAAATACAGTTCACTTAAAACTGGACAAAGAAAAAACAATGAATTCAATACTTTTAGATTTTCGATTGAATGGGATCGAGAATTGCTCTATAAGAGAATTGATGATAGGGTAGAACTCATGCTTCAAAGTGGTTTAGTGGAAGAAGCTAAAGAATTGTATCAATATAGAGCGTTAAAAGCGCTCAATACTGTCGGTTATGCTGAATTATTTGATTTTTTTGATGGACTTACATCTTACGAGAAAGCTGTTGAACTGATCAAACAACATACTCGGAATTATGCGAAGCGACAATTAACTTGGTTGCGCAGATATGATGATTTAATCATTTTAGACCCTTTAAGGGAAACATCTTTATTGAATCAATCCCTTAATGCTTTCAAAAAGTTATGAGTTAGAATTATAGAATTCCTTTTCCTTTGGTATATTTGCTGCTGAATTTATATTAATGGTTAAATTTTTGTTAAAATGAAACTGCTTATTTAATTTGGCCGTCAAATTGATCTAAATTCACTCAAAAAAATGATTTATATGAAAAATTTTGTTCTTCTAATTTTATTTATCTCCTCCTTAAGTTTTATCAATGCTCAAAAAATACACATCAAGGTATTGAATGAGAAAGATACTGTGGTTCATTTAATTAAATATTTCGGTAAAGGCTTGTATTACGCTGATACTGCAATGATGAAGAATGGTGAAGTTACTTTTGATGGAACGAAGCAAAAGGCAGGGATTATGGGTTTATTGTTAAACGGTCAGCGCTATTTTGAATTTGTTTACAATAATGAATCCATAGACTTAGAGACCAGTGGTCCAAATTTCATTGACAACATGAAGGTTAAAAAATCAGAAGAAAATAAAATATTTATTCCTTATGTTAATTTCATTACCAAGAAAAAAACAGAAGCTGCTCAATTGGGTGATGAACGCAATAAGTTAAAGCCAGAGGATGCACAATTCAAAATTTTAGGAGAAAAAATAGACGGATTAAATAAAGAAGTTGAATTGTATCAAAATAATATCATGTCGCAGCATAAAGATAAGTTGGTTGCGAAAATTGTTAAAATGTCTACTGAAATTGTAATTCCTGAAGCACCCGTGGATACCAAAGGAAATATTCTTGATTCAAGTTTTCGTTTTCACTACTACCGTCAACACTATTGGGACAATGTAGATTTATTAGATGAACGCTTGGTTAACAATCCTGTTTTTCACAATAAATTAGAATATTTTTTCAGCAAAAACATGATGATGCAACATTGGGACACTGTTCTTTATTATGCATTTGACTTTTGTGATCGACTTGATCCTAAAACTAAAACCTTCGAATATGTAGTAGGATGGCTTACTTCTACTTATGGCAAGAGTCAGATTATGGGAATGGATAAAGTTTATTTATACATGCTTGATCGCTATTACTGCAACAAAAATGAATCTGGTCAATCGCCTGCCTATTGGGTAGCGGAAGATAAATTCAAGGATTTGTGTGACAACATCAAAAATAAAATCAATCTTGTGGTGGGTGTTCGTCCTCCAAATTTAATTTTGAAAGATACCACTGATAATCATTGGGTGAATATGTATGACATTAAAGCTGATTATACTATTCTTTATTTTTGGGATCCAGAGTGTGGACATTGTAAAAAAATCACTCCAAAAATTGAAAAACTTTATACAGAGAAACTTAAAGCAAGAAATGTTGAAGTGTTTTCCGTAGGTAAAGCAGTGGGTAAAGATTTTGAAGGATGGAAGAAATTCATTAGAGAAAATCATTTAAGTTTCATCAATGTAGCTGTAACAGATAAGCTATACAATTTAGCCAAAACTGATGCTGGAAGTCTTGTTCCTGTTTTTCCAGGAGAAAAAGGGAAGCCTACCACCTTAGAGTCTTTGAATTACCAAACAACTTATGATATCTTTTCAACTCCAAAAGTGTTTGTTTTGGATAAGGACAAGAAGATAATCGCGAAGAGTATTTCTATTTCTCAAGTGGAAGATCTATTAGACAAATTACAAGGTAAAACAGATTCCGTTAAATTATTTCCTCCAGACGCTGAGGAAGACGCTCAAATGCAGAAAAAAGACTAAGAATGACATATGAAATTAGTGCCCTTAAACAAATAGTAAGCACTACAAAAAAAGCAATAATACTAGCGCACAAATCTCCCGATGGTGATGCTGTAGGAAGTTCAATCGCTTGGAATGTTTTTCTTAAGAAATTAAATATAGAAACACTAGTTGTTTTTCCTGACCAACCCGCACCTTTCTTGCAACCGTTTTTAGAAGGGGTTGAAGTGCTTTATTTTGATGAAGACACTGAAGCAATTAAAGAATTTGCTACAGAAGGAACCACCTTATTCTGTCTTGATTTTAATACAGAAAGTCGTGTTGGGATAGAGGCAGAATCATGGATTTCAAATTATTCTGGAAAGAGAGTAATGATAGACCATCATCCATTTCCTTCAGATTTTTGTGATGTAACCATTTCTAGAACTAAAGTTTGCTCTACAGCACAATTGATTTATGAATGTATTGAAGAAATGGGCTATTTAGATTTAATGGATTCAAATTTAGGGCAGGGGATCTACTTAGGGATTATGACCGATACTGGTTCTTTTCGCTACCCATCTGTAAATGCAAAGACACACCTTATCCTAGCTCATTTAATGCAACTGGGATTGCAACATTTCAAAATCCATGAAGCAATCTTTGATGTCAATACGATTGATCGTTTGCAATTAAGAGGTTTTGCAATCGCAGAAAAATTAGTTTGTATTCCTGGCAAGCCCGTTGCATATATGAGTATGACAAAAGAAGAATTGGTTCGGTTCAACTATCAAAAAGGGGATACAGAAGGTTTGGTGAATGTCATTCTTTCGATTGAAGGATTTTCAATAGCTGCTTTTTTTATGGAAACGAATGATGGGGTTAAAATTTCATTCAGATCAAAAGGAGATTATTTTGTAAATGAATTTTCTTCTCGAAATTTCCAAGGGGGAGGACATCAATATGCTGCAGGAGGATTCAGTCCGGATAGTCTAGAAAAAACCTTAGAAAGATTTGAATCTTTAACTGGAGAACTAGCATGAGGACTCCGCTTTTATTAACTTGTTTAATATTTTTTTCTTTGCTTTCCTGTAAAGAGGAACCCAAGTTAATCATTAAAAAGCCTCAATGGTCTAGCGCTCATTCAGTCAGCTATCACCAAGAAATAAACGAAAGAGAACAAATTAAAATTGCTTTGTTTTTAGAGCAACATCCAGAATTACTGATGACGAAAACAGAAACCGGTTTGCGTTATATGATTTATAAAACCAATGCTAATTTAGATAAAGCACTTCCTGGTCAACGGGTTAAAGTTGCATTAATCATTAAATTATTAGATGGGACAACTTGTTATACAACAACAGAAGATCCGGAAGAATTTACCGTAGACAAAACTGATATAGAGTCAGGACTCAATGAAGCGGTAAAGCTAATGTCGACAGGAAATAAAGCAAAACTAATCCTTCCAAGTCATCTGGCTCTAGGTTTAGTGGGCGACCAAGATCAAATACCACCATTGGCAATTTTATACATTGATATGGAACTTTTAGAAATTAAATAATATGAGCACTACCTTTACTATTAAAAGATTGACATCTTATATATTCCTTTCCGTTTTGTTTTTTCTATTCTTGCTCATTTCTTGTGAAGACACCGATAAGGGTAAAAATACTTCTAAGAATAAGCAGGACAAGCATTTAGTAAAACAAGGTAAGCAAGTTAAAAAAGCAGATTCATTAAGCAATGATCCAAAATCAAATTTGAAGAACTTTGAAAAGGGAAAAATTGAGAACACCTTAGCCATGGAGAATGGTTTAATTATTAAGTGGTTGACTAAGGGTAAAGGAGAGAAAATTAAAAAAGGAGAAGTTGTCTTGTTGGAATATCGATTAGCACTTCCAGATGGTAGAATAATAGATGGGAATCAACGCATTAAAATGCCATTCATTCCCTTTATGGTTGGGTATAATATGCAAACTAAGGGCTGGGATTTAGCGCTTTGTGAAATGAAAGTAGGGGACTTTGTGAAAGTTGAAATTCCTGCTGACTTAGCAAGAGGTGAGCAGGGAATACCCGGTGTAATCCCACCAAATTCGGCCAATTGGCTCTACCTAAAAGTACGCGCACGCGTTACTCCAGAATACAATGAAGGTGGTGTTCAGGTTTGGACCTTGATGAGGGGTGAAAAAAGTGATGCCGATCAAACCATGAATAAGGAAATTAAATATCACGCTATAGTCACCACAGCTTCAAATCCATCGGTAATGAATACCTACGCCGCGCATTTTCCATTAAAATATTCTCCAGGTCAAAAAAATGTAATTCCTGGATTGCGGAAAACGCTTAATAATGCCAAAAAAGGCGAAAAGATTTTTGTTTTGGTAGATGCAAAACAAGCTTACGGATCAAGAGGTTATGTGAATCTAATAAAACCTAATGAATCCGTATTCTTCAATCTGACTATTAAAGATGTTAGGCCTATTTAAATCGAATTGGTTATATTTGACCTTCCTTAAAAATCAAGTGTGCGATTTAAAATATTCTGTGTTGGATTAATTCTACTTTTTAGCTTAGCTTCATGGGCTCAAAAAGCTATTGATACTGTAGATACTCCAATGGGTAGGATTGTTATTTTTAATAATCGCACCTGGAGCTTATTGAATGAGTCGAATTTCAATGGCATCTTAAATACGCGCGTTCATCAGGAAGTACAAATGTACAATCCTCCGTTTAACCAAGCTTGGAATAATGAGTCTTGTTTTACAGGTAAAAATAATGATTTGTCCAGATTAACAGATACCATCATTTTAAATCTGAACTATAAAACGGAAGATGATTTTACCATTCCTGTAAAAGGAGTCGTGACCTCAAGGTATGGTTTCAGAAGTGGGCGAAATCACAATGGTATTGATTTAGGTTTGAATATTGGAGATACTGTTAGAGCGGCTTTCTCTGGTAAAATAAGATATGCTAAATTCAACGATGGAGGATTTGGAAACTTAGTGATCATAAGACATCATAATGGTTTAGAGACATTTTACGCCCACATGAGTAAACTTATCGTAGTTCCGAATCAAGATGTTAAATCTGGCGAACCTATTGGTTTAGGAGGGAATACAGGTAGATCCTTTGGTCCTCACTTGCATTTTGAAGTTCGATTTTATGATTCACCTATGAATCCTGAAGAAATCATCGACTTTACTGTCAAAGAATTGAAGAGACCAGAGTTGACCGTAAGTAAAGTCTTGTTCAGACCAGGAGCTAAACCTTCGGAGAACTTTGAAGTAGATCCTCTGGTTGTGAATAGCAATGATACACTCGTTAATGTTCAACCCATATTGAAGCCTGTTACAAAGACTCCGGTAAAAGTACCGACGGTACAAATAAAATATTATAAGATTAAATCAGGTGATACCCTTACGGAAATAGCCGCAAGAAATAATACTACCGTTTCAAAGTTATGTCAATTAAATGGCATCAAACCCGGAACACCGATTCAAGTAGGACGCAGTTTAAGAGTTAAATAATGAAAGAGAAAAATAAGTATTTAGTATTGGTTTTGATCTCATTCCTTCTTGGGGCGTGTTCCAACTACAATCAAATTATAAAAGGAGACGATTATCAAGAAAAGTTTAGACTAGCCAATGAGATGTATGAAGATAAAAACTATGATCGTTGTATAATTCTTTACGAGCAAGTATATCAGCATTCTCCTAAAACAGATGAAGGTGAAGTTGCCTATTATAGATTGGCTAAAAGTTATTACCAAATGGAAGATTTCTATATGGCTGGTTACTATTTTAGCGCCTATATTCAGCGTTTTCCTTACAGTGTTAAAAATGAGGAAGCATTGTTTTTAACTGCTTTGTGTAGTGTTCAAAATTCTCCACAATACTCTTTAGATCAAACAGAAACATTAACTGCCATTAATAATGTGCAACAATTTGTTGATCGTTATCCGAGTTCGAACTTGGTGGATTCTTGCAATCATGTAATTGATCGTTTGAGATTGAAATTAGAACTTAAAGAATTTGAAAAAGTAAAAGCCTATTCAAGAACACAATATTTCCGCGCAGCTGTGACTGCAGCAGATTTGTTTTGTGCTAATTTCCCTTTATCAAATTTTAAAGAAGAAACCATCTATTTAGCGGTTAAGAATTGTGCTTCTTTTGCCTTAAATAGCATTGATAGTAAAAAAAAGGAGCGAATTGAGGAATCTATAGAAAGATATCGTAACTTTGCATTCGAATATCCCGATTCTAGGTACATCCGTGAATTAGATGTTCTCAATAGAAAAATTGAATCCGAATTAAAATTACTTACCGAAAATTAAAGTAAAATGAGTTATAGAAACACCAACGCAGAGAAAACTACCATTACCCGCGACACCATCTTAATCGAGGAAAAGACAGGTAATATTTACCAATCACTTGTAGCAATCTCAAAGCGCTCTAATCAAATTAGCACTCAAATTAAAGAGGAATTAACTGCAAAATTGCAAGAATTTGCAACTACTACCGATAATTTAGAGGAGATTTTTGAAAACAGAGAACAAATCGAAATCTCTAAGCATTACGAAAAAATGCCAAAGGCAACAGCAATCGCTACTCAAGAACTTCTTGATGATAAAATTTACATGAGAAATCCTGAAGAGGAAATCTAAATCATGCGCATAATTATAGGAGTTAGTGGTGGAATTGCAGCATATAAAATTCCATTTCTCATTCGTTTATTAAAAAAAATAGGGGCAGAAGTCAAATGTATTATGACTCCTGCCTCTTCTGATTTTATAAGTCCCCTAGTACTTTCAACACTTTCTAATAATCCTGTAGGGATTGATTTCTGGGATCCAAAAGATGGAACTTGGAACAACCATGTTGCCTATGGTGAATGGGCTGATTTACTTGTTATTGCGCCCGCTACAGCGAATACTTTAAGTAAAATGGCGAGTGGAACATGCGACAATTTACTTTTAGCAACCTATCTTTCCATGCGTAAACGCACACTTGTCGTTCCAGCCATGGATCTCGATATGTACGCACACCCCAGCACAAAAAGGAATCTCAAGCAAGTTGAACAAGATGCTTGTTGTGTAATTCCTGCCAAAATAGGGGAGTTGGCAAGTGGCTTGGTCGGAGAAGGTAGAATGGCAGAACCAGAGGAAATAGTGTCTGAAATTTTACGCATACTGCAAATAGAGCAACCTTTTCTGAATAATAAAATATTAATTACGGCAGGTCCAACACAAGAAGCAATTGATCCTGTGCGATTTATTGGAAATAATTCAAGCGGTAAAATGGGCTTTGCCTTAGCCGAACAAGCACTGAATCTAGGAGCTGAAGTTCATTTAGTAAGTGGACCTACCTCCTGTACTTTAAAACACGATAAATTATTCAACTATTCTGTGAAAAGTGCTAATGAAATGTTTGAGTGTGTGAAAAATCTTTGGGATGACTGCAACATGGGGGTTTTTGCTGCCGCAGTAGCCGATTATCGTCCCGTAAATGTTTCGGAACTTAAGATTAAAAAATCAGAAGATACCTTACAAATCGATTTAATTAAAAATCCAGATATAGTAGCTTGGGCTGCAGCACATAAAAACAACAAGCAACAAGTCATTGGATTTGCTCTTGAAACCAATAATGCCAGAGAAAATGCGTTAGCAAAAATTAAAGCAAAAAAATTGGATGCAATTGTTCTCAATTCTTTGGGTGAAAAAGGGGTAGGTTTCGAATCGGATACCAACAAAATAACTATCTTAGATTCCAAAGGAAATTCAGTAGATTTTGAATTAAAATTGAAGTCCCAAGTTGCAAAAGATATATTTGAATTTATTTTAAAATTGGAGAAATGAAAATAACTTTTCTTGTATTAATGGTTTTTCTTATTGGTGCGGTCAATGCTCAAGAACTTAATTGTCAAGTTTCTATAATTACTGAAGCCAAACTTGAGGTGAATAGTACGGAACAAGATGCACTGACTCAACTAAAACAAACGGTTACAGATTTAATGAATAATACCCAATGGACAAAAGATAAGTTCAAAATAGAGGAGCGGATCAATTGTAATATACAATTCCAAATTAATAAAATCCCAAGTCCAGGAACATTTTCAGGGGCCATTCAAATTCAGTCTTCCAGACCCTCCTTTAACTCTTCTTACAATACGGTTTTATTAAATTACCAAGATGATGATGTGGTATTTGCTTACTCAAGAAATTCCATGCTGATCTATGCACCCAATCAATTCCGTGACAATCTCTCCTCCATCTTAGCCTTTTATGCTTACTTTATCATAGGATTGGATTATGATTCTTTTTCTCTGAAAGGTGGGACCCCATATTTTAATGAAGCACAACAAATCGTTAGTAATGCTCAAGGTTCTAACATGATTGGATGGAAATCAAATGAACAAGGAAAAAGAAATCGTTATTGGCTGGTAGATAATATTTTGCAAACAGCCTTCGAACCATTAAGAGAATGTATCTATAGCTACCATAGAAAAGGAATAGACCAACTGGGAGGTGATAAAGCAAAAGCAAGAAAAGCGATTTATGATGCTTTAGCGAAATTACAACCGGTTGCTCAATCGCGTCCTAATAATTTAAATGTCCTTAGTTTTTTGTCCTCTAAAAGAAATGAAATCAAAAATTTAGTTTCAGATGCGGATTTAAAAGAAAAAACGGATTTTGTTAATTTACTTAAGAAACTAGATCCTGCCAATACTTCAAAATATCAAGAAATTCTTAACTAAATGATCCAGCTACTGCGCATCGATAATTTTGTCTTAATCGATCGGGTAGAACTATCACTCGATAAAGGTTTTACCGTTATAACCGGTGAAACAGGTTCTGGAAAATCCATCCTGTTAAATGCACTCAACTTACTCATCGGTGAGAGAGCTGACTTTTCTGTAATTGGTCCTCGATCCAATAAATCTATTGTAGAAGCGGTTGCTCAAATGGAAGACCGTTTAGTTCCTTTTTTCACACTCAATGATTTGGATGTGCAAAAGGAAGTGATCCTGAGAAGAGAAATTGTGAAAGATGGAAAATCAAGAGCCTTTATCAATGACACACCTGTTCCCTTGTCTTTATTGAAAACATTGAGTTCTTTTTTGATTAGTATTCACTCGCAATACAATACCTATGAACTTAAATCACCCTCTTTTCAATTAGATTTATTGGATGATTTAGCACATACCAAAAAATTAAGAGATGAATTCTCCATTCAATTTATAGAGCATAAAGCAAAAAAGAAACTACTGAATGAGCTACAGCAGCAGTTAATTGAACAAGAAAAGCAAAAGGATTACAATAAATTTTTATTAGAAGAATTAGGTCAACTTAAATTAAAAGATCAAGATTTCTCCACAATTGAAAAAGAGCTCTTGAAGTTAGATAACGCCGACAATATAAGGGAATTAGGAGATTCTTTTCAGGACATTTGTGTCGATAATGGTCCCTATGATCAATTGTATCATCTGTATGCTAAAATAGAAAAAAATAAAAATTTAGATGCTCAATTTCTTGAATTTTCCAATCGATTGAAATCTTGTTTAATAGAATTAAAAGAACTTTCTGAAGAAGGAGGGAAGTTGAGCAAGGATTTTGACGTCAGTCCGGAAGCACATCGGTCCTTGACCGCGAAAATTGATAACTACAATCATCAATTAAATAAACATCGTTTTACTTCGCAGGAGCAATTAATAATATTGTTTGATGCACTTGATTCGCAATTAAATGAAAATGATCTTTTGGAAAATTCGATACAGGAACTAAAAGATTTAATTGAATTGCAACATACTCAATTAATGCAATTGGGTACTGAGCTTAATATCAAAAGGACTAAAGCTATCCCAGAAATTGAAAAAGAACTGATATTGCTTTTTGATGCCCTTAAATTAAAAGAAGCCACCTTAACATTCTCCTTAATCAAAGGAATAGAATTACGGGAAAATGGTTTAGATCAATTGAGTATGTTATTTAGCGCCAATAAAGGTATGGAAGTGACTCCTATTGAAAAAGCAGCAAGTGGTGGTGAGCTGTCGAGGGTGATGCTGGCCTTGCAAAAGATGATTTCAGAAAAACGACAATTACCAAGCGTTCTGTTTGATGAAATAGATACTGGTGTTTCAGGTGATGTAGCAGAAAAAATTGGAGTATTACTGAAAGAAATGGGTAAAAATATGCAGTTAATCGCCATTTCGCACTTACCTCAAGTTGCCGCAAAAGCTGATTTTCATCTTAAAGTTGAAAAGAATAATAGTGGTAATAAAACAAACACTACCGTACTTTCTCTTACGAAAGAGCAGAGAGTAAACGAGATAGCCCGTTTGATGAGTGGAGAAATTATTACCAATGAAGCGCTATTAACCGCTAAAAGCTTGATGATCTGATGAAAGATTTTTTATTGCCGATTTCTATTCCGATCTCTGAAAGAAAAATAAGTCATCACGACTCAATAGCCCTCTTAGGCTCTTGTTTTTCTGATGAAATGAGTGCTTCTTTCAAACAAGGTGCTTTTCAAGAATTCAGCAATCCCTTCGGGACTATTTTTCATCCTTATTGTATTGCAAATCAAATAATTAATTCTATTAATTTAAACAAAGAAGTAAGAAGTGTTCAACACAATGACCTATTTTTTGACTATGAAAGTGGGGGGAAGCTCTTTGCGAAATCTGAGGGAGCGTTGATTTTACTAATTCTTGAAAAAAGAAATCTTTTACTTGATCAACTAAAGAAATGCACTCATCTCTTTATAACATTCGGTTCTGCATTTGCTTATAGACTAAATTCCGACGGATTATTAGTTGCTAATTGCCACAAGCAAAATACTGAACTATTTACGAAGGAGTTAAGTGAAACGGATGAAATGGTCAAGCATTGGAAGATGTGTTTGGATGCATTAAAATCTATTAACCCTAATATTTGTTTACATTTTACGGTCAGTCCTGTGCGACATTCCAAAGATGGTTTACCAGAAAACAATAGGAGTAAAGGGAGGTTAATCGATGTGGCCCATCAATTAGTGGATTATTCGCAAGGAAAGTATTTCCCTTCTTATGAAATTATGATAGACCACTTGAGAGATTATCGATTTTATAAACAAGATAGAATTCATCCCAACGAAGAAGCACTAGATTATATATGGGAACAAATTCAAGAAACCTATTTTTCTCCAGGAACTAAAAAGCTGCTTTTAAAAATATCAGCCTATCAGAAAGCCAAAGCACATCGATATTTTTATCCCGAAAGTGAAGAAGCGCAAGCACATAAGCGGAAATTGGAAGCAATAAAAGATCAGATCTTAGAAGAAAATCCTGCTATTCAATTGTAGAGAAATCTAGTTCCCATTCTTGTTTAAAGGAAGCTAAAAAATCCAACATTAGGTCATGTCGCTTGGATGCAATCTCTTTTGCTGTAGTCGTTTCCATTCTATCTTTCAGTAAGAGCAACTTTTCATAAAAGTGATTTACGGTATGACTTTTACTTTTAAAATAATCTTCTTGAGAAGTATGAAAAGTGGGATGCACCTCAGGAGTGTACAAAGGTCTATTGCGACTTCCTCCATAGGAAAAAGCCCTTGCAATTCCAATAGCACCAATGGCATCAAGTCGGTCAGCATCACGAACAATGGATACAGCCAAATGATCTTTTTGATCTTCCACCAAAGCACCTTTAAAGGAGATTTTGGAAATTATATCTGCAACTTCTTTAGCCAATAGAGTAGAGGCACCATGCTTGAGCAATATTTCTTCAGCTACTGTTGAACCGGCATTGAAATCACCTCCATTATATTTATGATCAGAAATATCATGCAGCAAAGCTGCCAATTGTATGGTTTCTAAAGATCCTCCTTCTTGAGATTGGATATAGGTGGCCATTTTATAAACGCGTTCAATATGAAACCAGTCGTGACTTCCCTCTAGATCACTAAAGCGTTCCTGTACTAAATTATAGATGGAATCGTGAAGATTGGACACTATTTTTTGATAAATTTTATTACAGAAGTAGCATCAGACGAACTTACTTTTGCATAGTAAATACCTGCCGTCAAGCTGTTAACATCAACTGAATTGGTGTTTGAGCTTAAAACGATTTGTCCAGAGCTCGTTAATATTTCAATCGACTCGATAACTAAATCGCTTGAAATGGAAATGATATCATTTGCTGGATTTGGATAAAGCATAAATTCTGATGGATCAACAATTGAAAGTCCTGTCACATCCTGTGAACGCATTTCTAAATCATCGATGTATAATTTGAAGCCATCATAAGTTACATTTACAAAAGCAATATATACCGTTTGGTTATCGTATCCCTGTTGAGTCAAATTAACTTCGCGATGCGTCCATTCAAAATTCTCTTGAATTATATAACCAATTGTATCTGTGAAACTAGCTATTTGGTTGGTTGTGGTTGAAATTAAAACTAAATAATCATCTGGATAAGAGGCGTCATGTGACTTAGCTTCCCAAGAAAAGTAATTTCCAAAAGCTCCCGTTGAAATAGGAGGAGTGATCAACCATCGACTAGCGGTGTCTTGTGGTGAGAAGAAGGAAGTGGATGCTGCTACTGTATCTAGACCATTGTTGGGATCCAAGGTGGTAATCCAAGCACTTGTAAATTCTTGAACATTGAAAGCGGGCATATTACCATCATTATCGACAATAGTAAAATTGGCTGGCATTCCAGTTTGAAAATTCTCAGTATAAACGATAACTTGAGCATTGCTGGTGAAACTAGAACACGAACAAAACAATAAAACTAAAATAACACTTTTAAACATGACATAAAATTACATAATTAATCGACCAAATTGATCAGAATATCTTTGAATTCTTGATAAAAAATATCAAAAGAGATCAATCGATCTCGAAAAAAAGTATGGATTTTAGTCCAATCTGCTTGATCATAGAAATTCACATCATCAAGTTCCCATGAAATTCGATCTAAAATTACACCTTCTTTATTTCTAATGGAACGGTTCCATTTCCCAGGGTATGACATTTGTTTTTCAAGCAGCACTTTTAATTCACCCATTTGTTCCCAAACGATGTCTCTAATTCCTTGATCTTTAAATTGAAAATCTAATTGTAAAGCCACTGAATTTGATTCACAGACCAGACGAATGTATACATGACGAAGATCAGATGGGTAATTCAGCCAATTAATTTTTCTATTGTTGGAGGATTTATCTCCTTGCATTATAGACTTGAAAGTGCCCCAAAAGACAATATTCCATTCCTTAGCCGCTTCTTTTGAAAGCATTTTAGTTATTGATTTCCTTTTGCATAATCTGCCAAAAACTGCTGTAAACCTAAATCAGTTAGTGGGTGCTTAGCTAAAGCTTTTATAGCACTCAAAGGACCCGTCATGACATCAGCGCCAATTTCAGCACAATTAATGATGTGCATTGGATGTCTAACCGAAGCCGCTAGAATTTGAGTATCGAAAGCATAATTATCATAAATCAATCTAATTTGACTGATTAAATCTAGTCCATTGGTAGAAATATCGTCTAAACGACCTATAAAAGGTGAAATATAAGTTGCTCCTGCCTTTGCAGCCAATAGCGCTTGACCTGCAGAAAAAACCAAGGTGCAATTGGTACGAATTCCTTTAGCAGAGAAATACTTAATAGCTTTTATTCCTTCTGGAATCATTGGTATTTTAACAACAATGTTTGGATGTAATTCAGCCAGTAATTCGCCTTCTTTTATCATCCCATCTCTATCGACACTGATCACTTCAGCGCTTACCGGACCATCAACAATATTACAAATAGCAACATAATGTTTTAGAATATTATCAGTTCCAGTAATTCCTTCCTTAGCCATTAAAGAAGGGTTGGTAGTTACACCATCAAGAACGCCGAGTTCAAATGCTTCTTTAATTTCATTCAGGTTGGCAGTATCTATAAAGAATTTCATATTTCAGATTTATTTTTTCTTATTTTTTATCATTTCCTGTTGTTGCTTTTGCATTTCCTCGAGCTTCTCTTGAAAACGAGATTTCTTTTTCACTTTAGGATTAGCTGAGGCAGTTGCTTTGCGAGACGCCATTTTTAATTTTAATTTATCCTCATTTACAAAGAACTGCTTTATAACCACCATGATCAAAATAGACACTAAGGTAGAGATGAAGTAATAATAACTTAAACCTGCGGAATAATTATTAAAGAAGAAAATCATCATCAGAGGAAATACATACATAATCACTTTCATGTTGGGCATTCCTGGCTGTGTTGGTTGCTGCACATTCCCAGAATTCATAAAAGTATACAATAGGGTAGTGGCAGACATTAACAAAGTGAATAGACTCACGTGATCACCATAGGGCCAAATATTAAAACCAATATCAAAAACAGAATCAAAAGAAGACAAATCTTCCGCCCAAAGGAAACCCTGTTGTCTTAAACCAAAGGTAGCAGGGAAAAATCTAAATACTGCTAAAAGAATTGGCATTTGAATTAACATCGGAACACATCCCGCGAGCGGACTGGCACCAGATTCTTTGTAAAGCGCCATCATTTCCACTTGCTTCTTCATAGCATCATCCTTATTCGGGAATTTGGCATTCAATTCATCAATTTCAGGCTTTAATATTTTCATTTTCACGGACGAAAGGAACATTTTCCATTGTACAGGCATTAAGATCAGCTTTAGAATAATCGTAAGGACCAAAATTGCCCATCCGACACCTAATCCACTAGAAATTATAACATTAAATATGGGTTGAACTGCATATAAATTTATCCAACGAAACACTCCCCAGCCATAATTAAGAATCGCATCATAATTAGAATCGTAAGATTTAAGCACTGTATAATCATTGGGAACAAAGGACCAAACCATACTAGAAATGTTGTCAGCATTGAAATTCAATCCTAGAGTAGAAACGTAATCTTTTAAATGAGTCTTTTGTTTTGCTTCGCCATCTTTATATACTTTAACACCAATCAATCCATTGGTTTTTGAAAAAGCGACTTTCGGTTTTAAAATCGCAGAAAAATAACTTTGCTTATAGGCAATCCAATTGATGTCATCACTAGGGTTTTTAAATTCACCAGATGTCTCACTTAAATAAGTGAATCCATCTTTTACTTGATCATAACAAACTGTACTCACGCGTCGTTGTTCACTGAATAATCTTTCAGTTTTTCTAAAAGCAGTTTTCCAATTCAATTGAACATGCTTCAGCGCTGAAGCATTAAATCCTATCAATTCAACATCATAATTCAAATCAAAACATTTGTCTCCAATAGAATATTTATACAGAACAGATCGATTATCATCAATTTGCATCTCGAAAGTCAATGCGTTTTTTGATACTTGAGTCGCTTTGCAAAAATAATTGGAGGTGTAAATTGTTTTCTCACCCAAAGGCATGACCAATTGATTGGTGGCGTCGCCAGTTTTGAACAAACAAAGCGCTTGATTATTTTTCTTAATGTACTTGGAGTAATAAGAAAGGTAATTCTTCAGATATACTGCTTCAACTTGACCGCCTTTTGAATTTAAATCAATGATTAAATCCTTATTTTCAATTCTAAAAGTTTCAGCTTTTGGAGTAGGCTGAGCAGATTTAATTTCTGTAGCAATTGGGGTATCATTTCCCGTATTTGCAGCTATTTTTTTTACTGGTGCTGCGCTTTCAACCTGCTTGGCTTTCTTTTCTTTAGCAGCAAGTTCAATTTTTCTTTCTTTAGCAGATATTTCTTTCTCGGAAGGTTGGTTAAAAACTGAAAATATAGTCAATACCAAACCAATAAGAACTAATCCTGTTATCGTATTTCTATCCATTATTTATTTTTTATTAATTAAACTAGCATTCACAAACGCCACGAAAAGTGGGTGAGGTTTGGCTACTGTACTTTTATATTCTGGGTGAAATTGAACACCTACAAACCAAGGATGTCCCGGAATTTCAACCACTTCAACTAAATTAGATTTTGGATTTTTCCCCGTCGCTTTCATTCCAGCACTTTCAAATGCATCGATATAGGCTGAATTGAATTCGTAGCGATGTCTATGTCTTTCTGATATTTTATCTGAATCATAAGCGGCAGCGACATTTGACTTAGGTTTCAATTGACATTTATAAGCTCCTAAGCGCATGGTTCCGCCCATATTTGAAATGGTTTTCTGTTCTTCCATCATTGAAATAACTGGAAATTTAGTATCCTCAGCAATTTCTGTTGAATGAGCATCCTCAAATCCTAAAACATTTCTCGCAAATTCAATTACAGCACATTGCATTCCTAAACAAATACCCAAGAAAGGAATATTATTTTCTCGTGCAAATTGAACCGCTTCTATTTTTCCTGCAATTCCTCTTGAACCAAAACCCGGAGCGACTATAATTCCATCTAAACCCCCGAGCAATTTATTGACATTTGATTTTTTAACCTTTTCTGATTGAATCCACTCTACATTTACTTTTGTGTCGTTGGATACACCAGCGTGAATTAAAGCCTCAGAAATAGACTTATAGGCGTCTTTTAGCTCGACATATTTTCCCACGAGTCCGATGGTTATTTCTTGAGAAGGGTTTTTAAGTTTATCTAAAAATGATCTCCATTGTGTTAAGTCTGGCGCTGTATTTTTAGGAAGACCTAATTTGTCTAATACAATTATGTCTAATTCCTCAGCAAGCATCAATAAAGGAACATCATAAATTGACTTGGCATCCCTTGCTTCAATAACTGCATTCATAGAAACATTACAGAATTTTGCAATTTTCCTTCTTAAGTTTAAATCTAATTCATGTTCTGTGCGACAACACAATATATCAGGTTGAACACCCAATTCAAGTAATTGCTTAACAGAATGTTGTGTTGGTTTTGTTTTTAACTCACCTGCAGCAGCCAAATAGGGCACTAAGGTAAGGTGAACCACTATGCAATCTTTCTCATATTCCCAAACCAATTGACGCACCGCTTCAACATAAGGTAAGGATTCAATGTCTCCAACAGTTCCTCCAATTTCAGTGATAACGATGTCATATTCACCATTTTTTGCAACCAACTGAATTCTGTGCTTGATTTCATCTGTAATATGGGGAATAACTTGTACTGTTTTCCCTAGAAATTCTCCTCTTCGCTCTTTTTCAATGACAGATAAGTAAATCCTTCCAGTCGTAATGTTATTGGCTTGAGAAGTAGGGACATTTAAAAAACGTTCATAGTGACCAAGATCTAAATCCGTCTCGGCACCATCATCTGTAACAAAACACTCACCGTGCTCATATGGATTTAATGTTCCTGGATCAATATTGATGTAAGGATCTAGTTTTTGAATGGTCACTGAATAACCTCTAGCTTGAAGTAATTTGGCTAGTGAAGCGGAAATAATACCTTTTCCTAACGACGACGTAACGCCCCCGGTTACAAAAATATACTTAGTTGAATTGGACATGAATTGTAAATTGTAACTACGGGAGTCAAAGTTAACAGATCCAAAGGAACTTTAATCAAAAAAGTAGAAAACAAGTCCTATTTGTTAATAAATAATTAATCAAAGTGGATTAATTGGAGTACAAAGTAGTTATTTCTGCCATTTTTGGTAGTTTACTGTTTGATTAGGACGATTTTCTTCTCTTTCAAGCAAAGGTTCACAGGGGAGGAGGGAAGTGTGACACAATTGAGGTAATTCTTGATAGAGTTTTGTTCCTTCCGTTTTCCAAGCAATCATATCATCAGAAACTTCCTTAATAATTTTAGCGGGATTCCCAACAACTAAACTTCTTTCAGGAATTTGCATTTTTGATGGAACAAAAGCAAGTGCACCAATAATAGATTCTTTTCCAACCTTAGCATCATCCATTAAAACAGCATTCATTCCAATCAAGCAATTTTCTCCTAAGTAAGCACCATGTATAATGGCTCCGTGGCCAACGTGAGCTCCTTTTTCAAAATTTACTGTCGTACCGGGGAACATATGAACCGTACAATTCTCTTGAATATTACAACCATCTGCAATGATGATGCTTCCCCAATCTCCACGCAATACTGCGCCGGGACCAACATAAACATCTTTACCAATAATTACATCTCCAATGACGCTTGCCAAAGGATGAATGAAGCTAGAAGGGTCAATAACAGGAACAAATCCGTTGAAAGAATAGATGGCCATTTTTATATTATGTTAAATAGAAATTAGCTAAACGTATATTTTATTAATTTAGACTTCAAATATACACTATGAAAACTATTCTTTTTTCAATTTCTTTTCTTTTCGTCCTCTTTCCTGTTTCAGCTCAAAAAGTAGTAGATCAAACAGAATTTAAAACCTTAATGAAAACAGAAGGAGCACAATTGGTAGATGTAAGGACAGCTAAAGAATATGCGCAAGGGAAAATCTCAGGAGCAGTTAATATAGATTATTACTCAAGTAGTTTTAGTACAGCAATATCTAAGCTTGATAAAAAGAAAATCATTTTAGTTTATTGCGCAGCTGGTGGAAGAAGCGCTTCGGCCGCTAAGGAATTCAAAAAGCTTGGTTTTAAAAAAGTATACGACCTGAAAGGGGGATACGATCACTGGAAAGATTAACGAGGATTAAAGCTGATGGATCATATTAGAATAGATTACTTGATAATGCTATTTAACATAATATTAATTATATGACAGAATAGTATTATTATAAAACAATTGCTTCGTTTAGCTAATGAATCTAAAAGTCTTTTTTAATATATTTGAGAAAAAATAAAAACAGGATGATTCCAGATCAATTTATAGAAGGTCCGCTTACCATGAGCATGGATCCATATATCGGAACTTGGACCAAAGAACAGGCGGCGCATCTTTTGAGAAGAACGACTTTTGGTTCAACGTTTCAACAAATTCAATCGGCAGTTAATTTAGGAATGGATGCCTCTGTAAATTCTTTATTACAAATTGATCCGACAAGCTTACCCTTAAGTTACGATCCTACAGAAACGATTTCTGCTTTTGGTACCACTTGGATAAATAGTGTTTATCCTGCAGATGCTGCCAGTTCACAAGCGCATGAAAATGCTCGAGTTAAGTCTCTAGGAGCTTGGTTGATAAAACGATTGAATACTGAAAACACCACCATAGCTGAAAAAATGTGTCTTTTTTGGCAGAATCATTTTGCTGCTGTATTAGCACCAGATGCTAGAGCTAGTTACCAATATCATTTATTAATACGCAATAGATCTCTTGGAAATTTTAAGCAGTTTGTAAAAGATATGACCATCGACCCAACGATGTTGATCTTTCTAAATGGTGCTTCTAACAATGTTTTCAGTCCAAACGAAAATTTTGCTCGTGAAGTTTTAGAGCTTTTTACCATAGGGAAAGGTCCTCAAATTGGCCCCGGAGATTACACTAATTATACAGAAAACGATGTCGCAGCTGGAGCTAAAGTGTTTACTGGTTATGCAGTTGACGGTTTAAGAAGCACTACACTCAACTCCCCTATTGTAACTTATTATGATCAACTGCACGATCAAACCACGAAACAATTATCAGTACATTTTGGAAATCAAACGATTGCGGCCAATGGGGCGACAGAATATGCTGATTATATAGATGTTATTTTTCAGCAGAATCAAGTTGCAAGCTATATATGTACAAAATTATATCGCTATTTCGTGAATTATGATTTAACACTTGATGTATTGACAAATATTATTCCGGTCATGGCGCAAACTATGATTGATAATAATTATGAAATTTTACCGGTCATGCAACAGTTATTGAAGAGTCAACATTTTTATGATATTGCTTTTCAAGGTGCTTTAATTAGAAATCCACTTGAACTTGTCTTCGGAATGTTTAATCCTTGTGATTCTGTGCCTAATTTTGATTTAGTGTCCAATTCTGATCTGTATGTGTCCCTATATTATTTTTGTCAATCTATGGGGCAATCCTATGGAGCACCTCCAAGTGTAGCGGGATGGATAGCGTATTACCAAGCTCCAGCTTTTTCTAAATTATGGGTAAATTCAACCACTATTAAAAATAGGTTTGATCTGGCGAATTACATCACCGTTTACACAGGAATTCCAATTAATGGTAATAATTTTAAAGTCAATGCGCTAAATTTAGTTGATGGTTTATCTGTTCCTGATAACGCAGTTGCAGTAATAGACGACCTATGTACGGTATTTTTCCCGAAACCTATTTCAGCAGCTCAAAAAACCTTATTGAAATACATATTAACTGGTGGACTGCCCGATTTTGAATGGACTAATGATTACAATGCTTATACTGCAGATCCAACAAACGCGGTTGTTTCAACACCTGTTCGAACGAAAGTGGAACAAGTTTTAGCACGCATTTTTCAAATGCCTGAATTCCAAACAATTTAATTTCCCGAAAGATGAAAAGAAGAAATTTTTTACGGAATATGACACTTGCATCTCTTGCGACTCCATTTGCGTTAAAAGGTGTTCATTATAAAGGTATCGCAAAAAAATTATTTAATTATTCCAAATCAGCAGAAGATCGTGTGTTGGTTATTGTCAGATTAAACGGAGGTAACGATGGACTCAATACCGTAATTCCACTGGATCAATATGGGAACTTATTGACGCAGCGTTCTAATGTAATCATTCCTCAGCCAAATATAATCCAAGTTACTCCAGAAATCGGTTTTCATCCTGTTATGACGGGGATGAAAAATATGTTTAATGATGGGAATCTAACAATAATTCAAAATGTTGGTTATCCAGAACAAAATCGTTCACATTTTAGATCTATGGATATTTGGTCCACTGGAATGACTGATATTTCTGAGACCAGAGGATGGTTAGGTCGCTATTTGGATAGTGTTTATCCAAATTACCCTAACGACTATCCAAATGCTGCAAATCCTGATCCTTTTGCCATTAGTATGGGTTCCGAAGTCTCTTCTACGTGTCAAGGATTAATGTCGAATTTTTCGAATGCCATTAATGATCCATTTGCTGCGGTTAGTCTTTTGAATACTGGCGCTACAAATGATGGTACCTATTTCGGTTCTCACATGGAGTATTTATCCATATTGATTAATCAAACCAACCTATATGGAGGTACTATAAATGCTGCGGCGAATGCAGGTTCTTCTCTATCTACTTTATATGATGTCAATAATCCGCTCGCTGTGCAACTTAGAAATGTTGCAAAAATGATTTCAGGTGGATTAAAAACAAAGGTGTATATTTTGAATGTAAATGGATTTGATACGCATGATGCTCAAGTCGATGCTAACAATACCATGATTGGAAATCATGCAGATTTATTAAAAAAACTATCTGATGCGATCAGTGCTTTTCAAAATGACTTAGGATTGTTGGGAATATCAAATAGAGTCGCAGGCATGACTTTCTCAGAATTTGGTCGTCAAATAGCTTCAAATGCAAGTCTAGGAACAGATCATGGTGACGCTGCACCAATGTTTTTGTTTGGTTCATGTATAAATTCAGGGATTATAGGATCAAATCCAGTAATCCCAAATTCAGTAAATTCACAAGACGCTGTTCCGATGCAAATTGATTTTAGAGATATTTATGCCTCCGTATTAAAAGATTGGTTTGAAGTTCCTGAAATAGAAATCCAACCTCTTTTTGAACAAGCAATTACCTATTATCAAGTTCTTGGCGCTTGTAATGTTGGATTAAACGAGTTAGTTGAGGAAAGAGATAAAGGAATTGTTTATCCCAATCCAGCTGTGAATAATGCTACAGTTCGATTTAAATGTCAAAATGAAAGGGTGAAAATTGAACTCTTAGACCTTAATGGACGCCTTATGAAAGACATTTTTGATGGTGATCTATCGTATGGAACTCAAAACATACCTTTTGATTTAGATGGACTTAAATCTGGACAATATTTCGTTGTTGTAGTTAAAGAAACCAGAAAAGAAACTATCACACTAACAAAAATTCATTAATTCTTTCGGTAGGATTAATACTTTTATTTCCTGTAAATCCTTATTGGATAAGAAATTAATAATTTATTATGACTCTTTCTAAACTTAATAAAATAATTATTGTTTTATTTCTTTGTTTAATATCATTCATTGGATTTATGATCAAACTACCTAGTGTATTTAGTCATCACGATAAAACCCTTCATTTTCTGTTTTATTTCAGTGCTGCTTTTGTCTTGAATTTTCTTTGGGCTAATCCAAATGAAAAGCTATCAAATTTTTTAAAGCATATAGCCATCGCATTTTTTCTTGGCTTTTTTGGAATTTTTATTGAAATAGCGCAAGAACTCTCCAATCATCTTGTCACCAAAAGAATACATGGCAATTTTGATCCAGAAGATATCTTTTTTAATCTACTGGGACTCATCTTCTTTTCAGGGCTTTGGGTAGTTTACAAAGTAGCGAAAAAGTTGTTCAATGTCTGACCTAAAACAAGTATTCGCAAGCGATAAGCAGACTCTTAAGGAATTAGAGTTTGATTTGATCTTAGAATGGTTGAATCAATTTACTATTGGTCTCACCGCTAAAAAACGGGTTGATTCTTTAATTCCAACGAATGATTTTAGCTCCATTCAACGTTATCTATCTGAAACGGAAGAATTAGTCAATATAAGGCGCAGACAATTAAGTTTTCCACCTTTAGATTTTGAGGAATTATTAGATGAAATAAAATTATTAGGCATCACTCAAGCAGTCTTAAGTGCAGAAGGATTTTATAGAATCGTTACTGCTTCAGATTTAGTGAATCGAATTCTTGAATTTTTTGAAAAATATCCTCATCATTTTGAATCTATCGCTGCATTTTTTGAATCTTGTTATCATACCAAAGAACTCATCACGATCATCTCAAAAGTGATAGATCGCAATGGTTTGGTTAAAGACGATGCTTCGAAATTGCTTTATGAAATTAGACAGAAAATCAAAACGCTTAAAAATCAAATTAATCGCAATTTTGACAAGGAGCTTCGAAAATTAAGAAAAGAGAATTTTTTAGGTGAAACGCAAGAAGGATTCATCAATGATCGCAGGGTTCTAACGGTTCAATCTACCCACAAAAGAAAGGTATTAGGAACTATTGTTGGCTCAAGTAAAACCGGCAGCTTAACTTTTATTGAACCACAAGTAAATACGGCCCTAAACCACGAATTGGATTGGGCAATTGATGATGAAGTTAAAGAAATCAGAAGAATTCTTCAGGCTTTAACAAAGGAACTTGCTATTTTTCTCCCATTAATTGAAGCGTATCAAGCAGCGCTGACACAATTAGATTTCACGAATGCTAAATCTAAATTGGCCATTGAAATGGATGCTGTTCTGCCTAGAATTCAAGATGATAAATCATTTGAATGGGTCAATGCCTTCCACCCTATTCTAAATAAAAACAATAAGCTTCAACTCAAAGAGACCATACCACAAAAAATTAGTTTGGATGAAGAACACAGAATGTTGGTTATTTCTGGTCCCAACGCAGGTGGAAAAAG
>Ga0114960_10000669_pt1 | contig 28660 bp, 26 predicted proteins | sample C_130625_MF_Meta_FD_92637 | JGI IMG/M metagenome (GOLD analysis project Ga0114960, IMG submission 92637) | Freshwater microbial communities from Lake Croche, Canada to study carbon cycling - C_130625_MF_MetaG | ecosystem: Environmental > Aquatic > Freshwater > Lake | place: Lake Croche, Canada... | reverse complement strand
GCAAAGGCGTGATAGCAGCCCTTGTTGGCACCGATCAGAGCGTCGAAGCCCTCGGTGTTCTGCATTTCCTTAATATCGACGCCGGCATTGAATCCGCGCCCCTCAGAACGAAGAATCACAGCCCGGACATTGCGATCGGCGCCAAGTCGGCGGATCTCGTCGCCGAGCTGGAACCACTCAGCCACGGTGAGGGCGTTAACCGGCGGACAGTTCTGCACGACCTCGGCAATGCCGTCCGCGCCGATGCTTACTTCGATACCCATAGGGTTTCGACGCTAGCCGGTGACCTCACAATCAGTCAGATGGGGGCAGTCATCTGAGAAGGCATCCGGGCCCGGTTGTAGGGTTCGCCCATGGCGCTTGAGATCGACCTCTCCGGACGTTCCGTCCTCATCACTGGTGGCACCAAAGGCGTCGGCCGAGGGATCGCTCAGCGGTTCTCCGATGCCGGCGCAACCGTCATTGTCTGCGCTCGCCGCGAGGCCGAGAACCCGCTTCCGGCCGACTGGCATTTCATCTCCGCCGACCTTCGTGACGGAGAGGCTGCTTACGCCGCCGTTGACGACGCCTTCGCCATCGCTGGTCGTCTCGATTGTGTTGTGAACAACGCCGGGGGATCACCTCCCGCTGATTCGGCCGAGGCTCCGCCAAAGTTCACGCAGCGAATCGTCGAGCTGAATCTGCTTGCTCCCTATTACGTGGCGCAGCGCGCCTTCCACCACATGTCGAACCAGGCCGGCGGCGGCTCGATCATCAACATCGGCAGCGTCGTCGCTAATCGACCCTCGCCCACCACCGCGGCGTACGGCGCAGCGAAGGCGGGTCTCCTGCAGTTGACGACCACCCTCGCCATGGAGTGGGCCCCCACTGTTCGCGTCAACACCATCACCGTTGGTCTGATCCTCACCGAACAAGCCGCCCTCTTTTATGGCGAGGGCGCGGAACGCGAGCGAATCGAGGCAGGCATTCCGATGGGCCGCTTTGCGATGCCGTCGGATGTGGGAGATATCGCCGTGTACTTGGCCAGCGATTTGGCTGGCTATGTCTCTGGTGCCGAAATCGCAGCGCACGGCGGTGGCGAGCGCCCGCCATTCCTCGGCGCCGACTGAGCGTATGAGCGAGCAACCGCGCCAAGACACTCAGCAGGTTCAGGTCTGGCTTGAAACATACTTCGGCGGCACTGTCACCTCGATCTGGCGTCAGCCGCGATGGCGGCCGGTGTGGTTCGCTGAAGTTGACCGCGACGGGCAGTCGCACTCACTCGTGGTGCGCGGCGATCGCACAGACATGCCGCTCATCTTTCCGTTGCGCCATGAAATGACGCTGCAGGCGATGTTGCACGAACGCGACATCCCCACACCAGCAGTGCACGGCTGGATCGATGAGCCGATGGCCTATGTCATGGATCGTGTCGGCGGCCAACAACATTTCGAAACTACGAGCGACGCCGATCGCGCAAGTGCGGTCGATGACTATTTGCAGATCCTCGCCCGCATGCACGCGCTCGACGTTGAACCATTCGCAGCAGCGGGCATCATGCGCGCGCAGTCACCGGAACTCTCGGGGCTCCTCGGACTGCGCCAATACGAGACCGTCTATCGCTCAACTAAGAACGGACCCGATCCGTTCATGGAGTTCTGCTTGGGCTGGTTACGTCGCAATCCCCCGGAGTCGAAGGGCCGCGAATCGGTCATCTGTTGGGATTCAGGACAATTCCACAATGCGAACGGAAAGATCGTGGCGGTGCTCGATCTTGAGATCGGACACATCGGCGACCCAATGATGGATCTCGCTGCATGGCGAATGCGCGACACCATCGTCGGCTACGGCGACTTCCCCACACTGTACGCGCGCTACGAGGAACTTTCGGGAACCGAAATCGATCTCGACGCACTCATGCGCCATCACTTCGCGTTCACCCTCACCAACCAGCTCGCTCTTGGTCAAGCAGTTCGTCGACCCAACGTCGACACCGACCTCATGACCAATATGCAGTGGTGCTACGAAACCAACCTCTTTGCCACTGAAGCCCTTGCGGAAATTCTGCAAGTCGAACTGCCGACGGTCGCTGAACCTGCGATTCGCGAGGGACGCGCATCGACTCCGGTTGAGCACATGGCCACGGTGCTCAAGTCGCTCTCCGTTGGCGACGGCGCTGTCGATGATGAATTTCTCAAGTACCGATTGCGGGCGCTGTTCCGAGAAGCGCGCCACGCTGCACGCGCCATTGAAATCGGCGATCAGGTCAGCAACGACGACCTCGATGACCTTCATCAACTACTCGGCCATCGTCCTGCCGACTGGTTCACGGGCGAAGCCGAGCTTGAAACTTTCGTGCTCGCCGATTCCGACACCGGAACCTTCGACGAGGAACTCCTCGTCCTGTTCCATAAGCGCAACCTGCGGGCCCACCAACTTCTTGGCCCACCCGGATCGGCGATGGCTACCCATCTACCGATCCAAACGTTCCGCTGATTTTCAGGCCAGGTGCGCTCGGGCACCTACGTGCAGTACGTCGTTAGGCGCGCTGGCTACTGACCGACACAATCTCGCCGGTCATGTAAGAGCTGTAGTCCGACGCAAGAAACATCATGACATTGGCAACTTCCCACGGCTCTGCTGCGCGCCCGAATGCTTCGCGCTTGGTGAGTTCTGCAAGTGTTTCTTCCGTGGTGGCCTTGGCCAAGAACGGGTGCATCGCAAGGCTGGGAGCAACCGCATTGATGCGCACATCGTGCGGTGCAGCTTCGATTGCCGCACAACGGGTGAGAGCCATAACGCCAGCCTTTGCTGCCGCGTAATGGGCCTGACCTTCTTGAGCGCGCCAACCAAGTACCGACGCATTGTTGACGATCACGCCGCCACCATTTGCGTAGAGGTACTTCATCTCGGCGCGCATGCAACGGAACGTTCCGTTGAGGGTGACGTCGAGTACGAGGCTCCACTGATCGTCAGTCATATCGATGATCGGAACTTCACCACCGAGGCCAGCGTTATTAATAAACACATCGATGCCACCGAGAGCGGCAGCTGCACCTTCAACGAGCGCCTGAACATCAGACTCGACCGTGACGTCGCAAGGAATACCGACGACGCCAAGTTCTGCAGCCGACTCGGCACATCGACGCTCGTGCTTGTCGGAAATGACAACTTGAGCGCCTTCTTCGATTGCACGCTTTGCGGCCTGAAAACCAATACCCGTTCCGGCTGCGGCAGTGACGAGCACCTTCTTGCCCGCAAGAAGTCCGTGTCCGTTGACATAGGTCGGGGGTGTGCTCATGCGGGGTTTGGCTCCTTTGGCAGGCCAAGCACACGTTCACCCAACACATTGCGTTGGATTTCGTTGCTGCCGCCATAAATGGTTTCGGATCGGGTGAATAAGAACATTTTCTGGTCGAGCGTGAGCTCGTAGGGAAAGCCTTCAGCGATCTGCGATTCGATGCCGCCGATGTCCATGGCGAGTTCGCCGAGGTCGCGATGCCACGTTCCCCAGAACAACTTGGAGATCGACGCTTCGGGACCAGGAACACCAGAGCCCATCGAACGCAACGCGTTCCATTGCATGAGCTTCAGACCGGTGTAGGCCTCGGCAAGGCGCTGACGCATGATCGGATTCGCAGCCGAGCCTTTCTTCTTGGCTTCGGCAATGAGATTGTCGAGTTCGCGTTCGAAACCAACCTGCTGCGCCAGCGTTGAAATGCCGCGCTCAAGGGCAAGCAAATCCATCGCAGCGCCCCAGCCCTTGCCGGGCTCACCAACGATGAGGCTTGCTTCGGTCACGGCATCACTAAAGAACACCTCGTTGAATTCGCCGCCACCGGTGATCTGCTCGATGATGCGAGTTTCGACGCCGGGCTGATCCATCGGAACAAGAAGGAACGACAGGCCCTTGTGACGCACTGAGCCTGCTTCGGTGCGAGCAACAACGAAACACCAATGCGAAACATGCGCCAGTGAGGTCCACACCTTCTGACCATTGATGATCCACTGATCGCCGTCGAGAACCGCACGGGTCTGCACATTGGCAAGATCGGAACCAGCGTTGGGTTCCGAATATCCCTGACACCAACGCTCGTCACCGCTGAGAATCGGCGGGAGAAAGCGCTCGCACTGTTCAGGTGTGCCGTGCTCGATCAGCGTGGGGCCAAGAAGGTTCTCGCCCATGTGATTGACGCGACCAGGGGCTTGCGCCCGCGCGTATTCCTCGGCCCAGATGATTTGCTCACTGACTGTTGCGTTACGGCCGCCGTACTCGGTGGGCCAACCCAGTCCGATCCAGCCGGCGGCGCCCAGCACCTTTTCCCAGCGTTCGCGGATTTCAAATCCGACTTCTTCATCGCCGGGGCCACCGCGCCCCTTGAGGGACGCGAATTCTCCGACGAGGTTTTCGGCCAGCCATGACTTGGCGTCGGCACGGAATTCCTCGTCGGAGACGGTCGAGACATCTACGGGAAGGGCCATAGGCCCACTTTAGGACCCGATCAATCCAGCTTCAGAACCCGAGCCGCATTGTCGTGGAGGAACTTCGGCCAAACGTTGTCGTTGAACGGCACATCACGCATTTCGGTCATGATCCGCTGCAGCGAAAGACCCATAGGGAAATAGCCGGCATAGATGATCTTGTCGGATCCACGGGTGTTGGCGTAGTCGATGATGCGTGGGTCGTAGTGCTTCGGGGCGAAGGCCGAGGTTGAGTAGTGCAGGCCCGGCCACTTGAGCATGAGCTTCACCATGAGTTCGGTCCAGGGCTGGCAGCCATGACGCGACACATAGGTGAGTTCGGGAAAGTCGTACATGACTTCGTCGACATGCTCGACGTGCTGGCACTGGAACTTGAGGCGCGGACCAGGAATGCCGGTGCAGACGAACACCGGAATGTCGAGCTCGCAGGCCTTGGCGTAGATCGGGTACATCTTCTTGTCGTTGATTGCGACCTGAGGGAAGCAACCAGCAGGGAACATGCTGATGGAACGCACGCCCCACGTTTCGTAAGCGCGAACGATGTTTTCGATTCCGGCCATGCCGTCGTTGGGATCGGCGCCAACAGAACCGACAAAGCGTCCGGGGTAGCGCTTGAGCGCTTCTTCACCAGTTGCTTCGCCTTGGCCTTCGCGGTGACCAACACCGACCATGCCAATGGAGACTCCACACTTGTCCATCTGATCGAGGGTGTAGCCAACCGGATCGTCGGTTTCGCGAACTTCTTTTTCCTTATCCGGCGGAGCCTTGAACATGTACTCGGCCGGAAACTCGAACTCTTCTTTGGACTGCGAGTCCTTCGTCTGCTTCGTAATGAACTCGTACTGCGCTTTCAGATCCTTCGCCGGAAAGCCAATCATCGTGTCGATGACCGGAACGTCGGTCGGCATAGCCATTGTGAATTCCCCCTGGAATCGGCAACGTGTAATTCGTTGACTTTGTCAATCTAGGACACCACTCGCGCCTCGGCGAGTTACTACAAAAAACAATGTGGGGCGGGTTGCCCCGCCCCACATTAAGGATCCGCCACCAAATCTTTTACAGAGAGCGGTGACTACTTGCCTGCGATGCGATCAGCCGCTTCGCGTTGTTCAAAGATCAAACGAACAAGCCAGAAACGGAAATAGCGACGCAGCGACATCACGATGAAAAGGGCGCTGCCGACAACAGCAAGGGTGAGCCCGAAGACGCCCATTGCTTGAAAGTCGTCGGTCCATGCACCGCGGCTGCTTCCCTGAATGTTCAGCCACGCCACAAGGGTAAGGATGACTCCGACCAACATCATGAGCCCACCAAGGGTGAGCCAACGTCGTTCGGGATTGGCCTTGCCGCCATCGACCTTCATGGAGTCGACCTCAGTCTGAAACTCCTGGAGGCGTGCCGACGGTTCGGATGCTTCGGTTGTGCTCATTTGCTCCTCCACGGAGTGATTAGTGAGTTGTTCCACCGAGATACGCCTCAGTGAGTTCTTCGGCGATTTCGGCAGGTGGTCCGGTACGGGTGATGCGACCGTGAAGCATGATCGACGCAACTGTCGAGATGCCCAACACGGCTTGGGCAAACTGCTCCACCACGAGGATGGAAATGCCCTGTGACGCCAACTCAGCGACACGTTCATACAGCTCCTCGACAATCAACGGGGCGAGGCCCATCGACAATTCATCGAGAAGAAGAAGTGCAGGATTCACCGCAAGTGCACGGGCCATGGCAAGCATCTGCTGCTCGCCGCCCGACATGGTTCCGGCGATCTGCTTGCGACGTTCTTTTAGCCGAGGGAACTGCGCGAATGCCTTGTCCTGAACGTCGGCCAATGATGCTCCGGCATGGGTGAACATCCGAAGATTTTCGGTGACAGTCAGGTTTGGGAAGACACCGCGCCCTTCGGGGACGAGACATACTCCGGCTCGCGCCAGCGAATCGCTACTCACCCCGTTGACATCGCGCCCGCTAATGAACAGCTGGCCAGCGCTAGGAGCAATCTGGCCGCTGCAGACGGCGAGGGTGGTTGTCTTTCCGGCGCCGTTCGGGCCGAGAAGAGCGTGCACCTGTCCGGCTTCGAGGGTGAGATTGACTCCGTGCAATACGTCGATGGTTCCGTAACCACCGCGAATGTTGCGGAGTTCGAGGATTGGGGTCATGACGCCTCCCCGACGGTTTCAGTGCCTAGGTACGCAGCCTGTACCTGCGGATTGGATTGAATTTCTTTCGGGGTTCCTGTTGCAATGATCGAGCCGAAATCAAGAACGTGGATGTATTCGCAGGTTCCCATAACAAACGACATGTCGTGTTCAACAAGAAGAACAGCCAGACCTTGCGCAACAAGTCGACGAAGCAGACTTGCCATCTCTTCGGTTTCTTCTTCGTTCAAACCCGATGAAGGTTCGTCGAGGAGCAGGACCTTTGGATTGCTTGCGAGAGCGCGAGCAAGTTCGACAAGTCGTGCAGTTCCTGTAGGCAACGTGCCGACCATGAACTCGGAAACATTCGCAAGGCCGGTGCTTTCGAGAATTTCATTGCACACAGCCTTCGGGTCGAACCCGGACTTATCCCAAGCTCGACGCTGTTCGGCCGCAACGAGGATGTTCTCGCGTGCCGACAGACTTCCGAATACTTCAAGTTTCTGGAAAGTTCGCGCAATGCCCATACGCGCTCGCTTGAACGGGCTCTTGTTCGTGATCTCTTTGCCATCGAACATCACTTTGCCGCTCGTGGCTTCTTGAAGGCCGGTGATCACGTTAAAGCACGTGGTCTTACCTGCACCGTTCGGACCAATGAGCCCGGTTACCTGACCAGGTTCGACTTTGATGCTCGCTTTCGAGACTGCTTGCAAAACCCCAAAGCGAACAACGACGTCCTGTGTTTCAAGAATCGGGCTCATGACTTGCCTCCCGTATTCACCATTTTCGTCTCATCGACAGCATCGGTGATGTCGAGCACTCGATCGAGTTGAGCAATCTTGTCTTCGGAGAATGGACGAGTGAGACCCATGTCGTTGATCTCGTCTTTCGCAATGTTCTCGGAACGTTCCTTCGCTTCGGCCAAAGCTTTTTCTTCACGAGCGTCAGCACGCCAAGGAAGCAGGCCAGCAAGATCTCGTCCGGTGTAAAACACCGCTCCTTCTGGCCGGTAGGCCATCGCAATCGCCGCGATTCCAGGACCAATCAGTGCGAGCTGCGTGAGCCAACTCGGGTTGCCAAAGACTTCACTAATTGCCGGGAATGAGGCCAAACCAAGCGCGCCCATGAACGCGGCTACCGGGTAGCGGACGCCTTGAACCGCCAGCAACAAGACGATCGGTAGACCGGCAAACATCGGGAACGAATCAACGCGGAGAGCGCCGCTTTGTAAACCGAGCATGCATCCGGCGAAGCCAGCCATCGCTCCCGAGAGCATGAACACGGTCATCTTCGAGGTTGTGAGATTCACGCCGATCGTTGCCGAAGCAGCCGGCGAATCGGACATCGCGATCCATCGACGGGCCCATCGACTCCGTCGAAGCATCTCGAGCATGAAGAACAGAATTGCGAACGTGATCACAAGGAACATCACGAACGCTTTTCGATCACCTGCGTCAGTCGAAATTGTCACTCCAAAAAAATGGAGTGGCTTATAGAGGACGCCCGAATTCGACGGGTTGAGCATGTTCGGGTGTCTGACAATCACCTTGTCGGTGAACTCGGCAAAGGCCATCGTGGCCAAAGCGAGGTAGAGCCCCTTTAGTCGAAGCGCTGGAAGCGCAATCGCCAAACCGAGCGGAGCGCACACCAACATGACAAAAACAATGCCCATCGGATTGCCGTTTTGTCCGCCAAAGTGCGTGAAGAGCACCGCTCCGATTCCGGCGATCGCGAAGTTCGCAAAACTCACCTGACCAGCCCAACCAATGAGTGGAACAAGCGACAGCATGATGAGTCCGAAGACCAAGAATCCGGCACCACGACCGAGCCACACCGCAGAGCGTTCACCCCAGTTCGTGCCCGAGAACCATGGGATCCAACCATTGGCCCAAAGTCCCACGATGACGATCATGGACAAACCGCCCAGACCCGCTTCCCAAGGCTTTGTCAACCGTTCGGTTCGCTTGGTGAGTCGAACCTTTCCCGTCTCGAGACGAGCTTGCGGAAGGAACAGGAGCGCGATGAAAAGAATGATGCAGGGAATCGCTTCACCCGCATAACTCCAGTCGGTTCCAAATTGCAGGAACGTTGAAGAGAACGATGTGGCAAGACCGATGATCAGACCACCAACGAATGCCATCGGGATGCTCTTCAACTGAGCGATCGCTGCAGCGGCTGCTGCAACGATGATGATGAGAGCAAGGTTCTCGACGACGAGACCCGTTTCAGGGGCAATCAAAATGCCTGCAAGTCCAGCGGTCATACAGCCGAGCGCCCATGACGAACCAGAAATAATTGAGGGTTTCGCACCGGTCAACCCGGCGAGACTGCGACTGTCAACGACAGCTCGCATCGAAATACCGAGACGGGTCCGATACAGCAGCCAACGAAGCACAACAGCGACAAGCAGCGCGATCACAACCGTAATGATGCGATGCCAGGTTGCGATCACCGATCCAATTTGAACTCCCTTGGAGTGCTCATAGAAATGATCAAGGGTCCGACCAGTTTTCGGGCTCCAAATGGTCAGGGTGATCCCCATAAACGTGAGCATCAGACCAACAGTCGCCATGAGTTGCACGACCAACGATGCATCTCGCAGGCGACGCATCAGAACTTTGTCAAGCAAGAAGCCGATTGCAGGTGCGATGACTAAGAGTGTGATGGCCATCGCGAGAAGAACGGGAATGTGATACTTCACTGATAACTGCCAGTAAACAAACGCTAGGAAACATCCGATAGCGGCGTGCGCAAAGTTGAAAATGCCGGTAGTCGCATAGGTAACAACGAGGCCGCCAGCGGTGATGGCATAGATGCCGCCTAAAGCAATACCAACGACAAGGAACGTCGAAAGGTTCTTCGCCGACAGGAAGGTTGCTCCGCCCCAGTTCTTGTTGATAACAAACGCCAGAATGGCTCCAACCACGATTGCCGAAATGAACTTGGCGTTGAACTTGATCCGCATTTGCCCCCCTGGCGAGCGGTCAACCGACTGAAAGTAGGTGGGCCGGCCCGAACTGGGCCGGCCCACCTGAGTACTGCAGAACTACTTGACCTTTGCCGCTTCGACCTGAGGATCGAGGGTCACGGTCTGGACGTAGCTTGCGTTGCAATCGAGAGTTCCCGGCTTTCCGGACGACCGCACAAACTTGCCATCCTTCAACTGCATGACGACGAAACAATTCGAGAACACCTTGGGTGCACTACGAGTACCGATCCAGCCGTCGGCATCGAAGGTCATGGTCTTCATAGCCTCGATGACAGCGGTACGGGTGATCGCATTCGGGCCCTTGGCAGCGACGATGTCGTCGATTGCCTTCTTGAACGCCATACCTGACTGCCAAGCCTGAGCGCCGAACGAGTCGGGCTTACCGCCCATTGCGTCGACATAGGCCTTCAACGCAGGATTGGAGTCAGCTTCTTCAAACGGAATGAACTGCGTCCAGACGTAGGTTCCATCAACAGTCGAACCTGCGGCCTTGAAGTTCTCCGTATAGCAAGCAAGCGAGCATGACCACACCTTGATGTCATTGAATCCCTGCGCTGTAGCTTCCTTGCGCATCTTGATCATCGCGACGTCGTTCGAACCTTCGTAAAAGAAGTTGTCGCCCGATGCCTTCATTGCTTGCACGTATGTGGTGAAAGCAGATTGCTCGGCGCGGCCGGACACCTTCATGGCGTCGGTGACGTTGATGCCTGACTTGTTTTGCGCGGCGACCTGCGCCATTGCCGACTGCACAGTGGTCGGGAGATCACCCGGCACCATGTAGAAGCCCTTTATCGGCGTGCCGTTATAGAGCGTCTTGTAGTACTCGTATTGACCCGTAAACGCCTTGAGGTCGCGTGAACCCGTGAGCGTGGTGCAGGCTTCGTCAACGGCCTGCAACACCCATGAGTTTGGTGCGCACTTTTCGTTGATGTCATTGGCCAGTGCCGCGAAGTCGGGCAGACCCGCAGGCTGTCCGGCCTTGTCGGCGCAGTTGCCGAGAACCGAGACGTCGGGGTTAAACAGCGCGTTGCCACCAACCATTGCAAGATCGTTCTTGCAAGCGTTGATGATGCCGTTCTTTGCTTCAGTCGGATCGAGCTTGGAGTCCCAGGCTTCAACCTTGAGCTGACGACAGCCAATGCCGCCGTTTGCATTGACATACTTCGCAAACGCCATCATGGCGTCGACGTTGCCCTGGAAGAGACCAGGAGCAAGTGCTGAGCCAGTATCGGCCATGACCTCAACATTGATGGTGTCAGCAGAGACACCAATTTCGGTCGCTTCAAGTTTGGCGTCCTTGCACTTTGCACTTGCGGCTGAGCCGGAGCTCTTCGCGGTCGTGCTGCTACTGCCGTCTGACCCACTGCGGCCACAGGCGACAGCAAGGATGCTGACGCTAAGAGCCGCGATGAGCACACCTGCTCTGAATCGCTTCACTGATTTCCCCCTCGGTTGAATGAACTACGTCGCGAACCATAACCGAATTCACAAACTCGTGTGTGACGACTGGCACAGAGGCGCACACGGGACTTCGGGCCGTCCCCTCACGACAACGGACTGACCCCAAAACGCAAAAGTGACCGACCGGTAACAACTGCCCGGCCGGTCACGTTCAAAAGACCTCTAGCAGGAGATGCCGCCGTCCATCATGAGGGTTGCACCAGTGACGTAGCGAGCTTCGTCTGAGCCCAAGTAGGCATAAAAACTCGCCAATTCAGCGGGCTTTCCGACCTCGACGTTGTCACGCGACATCTTGCGCATACGACCCCAGTCAGCATCCTTCGGTGGAACGAACGCTGAGTACATGTTCGTCTCGACGCCGCCGGGAGCGACTGCACAGATCCGAATCGGCACGTCGTATTCGGTGGCGAGCGCACGGGTGAGCGCTGACACGCCACCCTTGGAAGCGCAATACGCAGCGCTCCAGGGTTGACCCATGACCGCTGCAGTCGACGAGGTGTTGATGATCGCGCCATGACCACGCTCAACCATCTGAGGAAGCACGGCACGGCACATGAAATAGGTGCCGGTGAGATTCACCGCGATCATGCGTTCAAACTTGGCCGGGTCGCCGTCATGGCTGTTGTCGAAGCCACCGATACCTGCAACGTTGCACAACACATCGACCTGGCCGAACGCGTTGGTCACTTCCGCGACTACGGACTCGACGGTGTCCCATTTGCTGACATCACATGCGAGGGCAATTGCGTTTGCGCCGATTGCATTGGCGGTTTCTTGAGCATTCTCGAGATTGACATCGAGACATGCGACCTTGCCGCCTTCAGCGCCAAAGCGCTCGGCGACACCGCGTCCGATACCTGAACCGGCACCGGTGACGATGATTCCCTTACCTACATACCGCTGTTCCATTACTCCCCCAATGTTGAGTTAGATGCGCGAGAAACCGTCACGACGCTGCGTGCGGATTCAAGCACCGAATGTTTTCTAGCGACAGATTCAGCCGATGGTGAGCACGCCACGGGCAACTGCACCCGAGTGCATGTCGTGCACTGCGTCGTGGAAACCCTCGAGCGGGTACGTAGCAGTCACGAGTTCGTCGAGCATGAACTCACCGCGACGGTAGAGATCGATGATCTGCAACATGTCGCTATGCGGGCTGTACGAACCAGCGCGGCAACCAATAACTGCACGCTCGTTTTGCGTGAAGCGTTGGTAGGGAAGCGTGAAGGTTGCGTCGCCACCGGGGGTACCGATGATGACAACGGTGCCGCCCCAATCGAGCATCTCAAGCGCGTTCGACGTGACTGCAGGATGACCAACGACGTCGTAGACCCAGTCGACGCCACCGGCGTTGAACGGACCAGAAAGTTCGGTCTCGCTATAAGGAACGAGACGGCGAACCTGCTCGACGATGTCTTCGTCGCGACCGTTCAGGAAGTCGGTCGCACCGAACTGACGAGCAAGAGCTTCCTTTTCGGGCTCGGTGTCGATCGCGATGATGCGCGACGCGCGCTTCACACGCAGCGCCTGGATGGCGTTGAGGCCAACGCCGCCACAGCCGTAGACAACCGCGGTCTGGCCGATCTTGACGTCGGAGCGATACAGGACTGCGCCTGCACCAGTCATGACGCCGCAACCCACGAGACATGCCGAGGTGAAAGGAACATCCTTAGGAATCTTCACGGCTTGGAATCCGCGAACAACCGTACGCTCGGTGAAAACCGAAGCCGCAGCGAAGTTCCAGCATGCTTCACCGTTCAGCGTGAAGGGCTGTGCCATGTTGCCGAGAGTCTGACGACAGCGCGTGGGCTTGCCCTGAGCGCAGGCCTTGCAGACGCCGCATGCAGCGAGGGTCGAAATGATGACGTGGTCACCTTCGACAACGTGGGTGACGCCAGTGCCGACCTTTTCAACAATGCCTGCACCCTCGTGACCCAACACCGCGGGCGATGGCCAGCCGAACGCGCCTGCAGCAGCAGTCACGTCGCTGTGGCACACGCCAGCAGCCATCACCTTGACGATGACTTCGCCAGCGCCAGGATCACGAACTTCGAGTCCGTCAAGAACCTCAGCTTTGTCGCCAGTGAAAACGATGCCCTTCATGAATTCCCCCAGAGGTGAGTCAGTAAATGTTGTGGTGATCGAACAACAACTGCGATGGGACTCAGCTGCCCCAGATAATTGACTGCCATTCGGTATAGGCGTCGAGACCCCAGTTGCCGCCGTCGCGACCAATACCGGACATCTTGAAACCACCGAACGGTGTTTCGTGGTGCGTCTGCACGCTGTTGATTCCAACGCGACCCGAACGAATTTCCTTCGCGACTTCGTACGCAGCAGGAGTGTCAGTGCCAAAGACATACGAGAACAAGCCGTAATCGCTGTCGTTCGCGATGGCGATGGCGTCGTCAACTGTTTCGAACGGAACGACCACGACGACTGGGCCGAAGATTTCTTCGCGCACTGGAGTCATGGTGTTGTTGCAACCGGCAAGAAGAGTTGGGCCAATGAAGTAGCCCTTATCTGGGCCAGCGTTGCGACCGTCGACAACGATCTCGGCACCTTCGGAAACTCCGGCGTCGATCATTGCCTGAATGCGGCCGAGCTGAACGGCAGAGATAACCGGGCCAACCTGCGTTGCGGCATCGAGCGGATCGCCCACCTTGAGCGCGCGTGCTGCACCCTCAAGACGTGTGACGAGCTCGTCGTAACGGCTGCGATGCACGATGACGCGGGTCGGTGCGGTGCAGATCTGGCCTGAGTGGAACGCCCACACACTGGCGATACCAGCGACAGCCTTTTCCATGTCGGCATCTTCAAGAACGATGCATGCGCCCTTGCCGCCGAGTTCATGGAGCTGACGCTTCATGGTCGGAGCACCTGCAGCAACGATTGATGCACCAACTGCGGACGAACCGGTGAACGACACCATGTCGACGTTGGGATCAGAAACAAGATTCACGCCAGCGGCGGGACCACTACCGGTGACGATGTTGATGACACCCTTTGGAAACCCAACATCTTCAAGAATCTTCGCAAGTTCAATGACGCACAACGGATCCTGCGGAGCCGGCTTCATCACAACGGTGTTGCCGGTTGCGAGCGCCGGAGCGATCTTGCCGACCATTGAAGTGGTCGGGAAGTTGTACGGAGCGATACAGGCAACGACGCCAACGGGCACCTTGCGTGCATAACCAGCCATGAGCGCACCAGCGGCAAGCGGCGTGGTGCCGATCGGCTGCGGAGGAAGCGCAACGTTCTGGTCGTACAGAGCACCCCTTGCGTAACGATCGAATCGCGAAATTGCGACGGGAATCTGCATGAGCGAACCAACCGATGACGTTGCACCGGTTTCGCTAATGACGAGCGGAATCAATTCGGGCGTGCGCCTGGCGAGTTCCTTGCCAGCGGCAGCGAGAAGAGCGGAACGCTCTTCCGGCGTCGTGCGGCTCCAGGCAGGAAGTGCTTCCTTCGCTGCTGCGGCGGCGCGTGCGACGTCTTCGGCCGAAGCCTCAGGAGCGCCGGTGACGACCTGCTCGGTTGCGGGGTTGATGATGTCGTATGTGCCATCGCCACCAGGGACCCATTCGCCCCCGATGAGTTGGCGGTACTCGTTCATAGTTGCCATGGGTCGCACGTTAGGACAGCGCTCGCCGTCCGTCATACTGACCGCCCTCTCTGACGGTGGACGCCCGCCGAGAGCCGTGTAATCTGACGATCTGTCAGAAACGCCGCCGACGGGTGGCCGACGAGAGGTGGTCGCAATGTCCGACGCAATGTACGACGAGGTCATCAAGGGCGGAACGGTCATTGATGGCACCGGTGCCCCGGCTCGCATCGCCGACGTCGCAATCCGCGACGGAAAGATCGTCACGATCGGTCAGATCGACGGCGACGCCACCATCGTCACCGATGCAACTGGTCGCATGGTCATGCCCGGCGTCATCGATGCTCACACCCATTACGACGCCCAGCTTCTGTGGGATCCAGGCGCGTCACCGTCGGCGAACCACGGCGTCACCACCGTCATTGCTGGTAACTGCGGATTTACCCTCGCTCCCCTTCGCCCCACCACCGCCGAAGCCGAGTACCTGCAGGAAATGATGAGCCGAGTTGAAGGTATGCCCCTCCCCGCTCTCAAGACGATCAACTGGAACTGGGAAACCTTCGAGGAGTACCTCAACCAGTTCGAAAACCGCATTTCGGTGAACGCTGGCTGGATGGCTGGACATTGCGCCATCCGCCGCTACGTCATGGGCCCCGAGTCCGTTGGTGGCGAAGCAACCCCTGAACAGATCGATGCCATGGTTGCTGAACTCCGCAAGGCCATCGAAGTCGGTGCCCTGGGCTGGTCGTTCACAACATCAGGCAGCCACAGCGATGGCGACGGGCAACCGGTGCCAAGCCGATGGGCCTCCAAAGAAGAAATGCTCGCAATGGCGACCGAGGTCGGCAAGCACGAAGGCACCAGCCTCGAAGGCATCGTTCCCGGTTGTCTCGATCGTTTCGCTGACGACGAAATCGAACTGCTCGCAACATTGAGTGCTGCCGCCCAGCGCGTCATGAACTGGAACGTGCTCACCATCGACAGTCGCGAACCCGATCGTGTTGGCCGTCAGGTCCAGGCCTATGACCGCGCCAAGGAATTGGGCGGCCGCGTTGTTGCCCTCACGATGCCAGTACTCGTTCCCATGAACATGAACTTCGCAACCTTCTGCGGTATCTGGCTGCTTCCCACATGGGAAGAAACGCTCCGTTGCGAAATTCCTGAGCGCATCAAGCGTCTGCAAGATCCCGAGGTTCGCGCCAAGCTGCTTGCTGCGTCGCAATCAGAAGAAGCAGGCGTTTACCGCCGTATTGCCGATTGGGAGGACTACGTCATCGGTGACACGTTCTCACCGGAAAATGCTGGGCTTTCAAATCGCACCGTTTCCGAGATCAGCGCCGAGCGCGGCACCGAACCATTCGACACGCTGCTCGACATCGTCATCGCCGACGAACTGCAAACCGTTCTTTGGCCCGCCCCGAAGGACAAGGATCCAGAGTCATGGCGCATGCGCGTCGAGGCATGGAACGACGAGCGCGTCATGATCGGTGGTTCCGATGCAGGTGCACACCTCGACCGCATGTGCGGTGCAACATTCCCGACACGCTTTTTGGGCGACATGATCAACGGTCGCAAACTCATCCCCATTGAACGCGCCGTGCAACTCATTACCGAAAAGCCTGCACAACTGTTTGGTCTCGTCGATCGCGGCACACTCGTTGAAGGCAGTAACGCCGACATCGTCGTGTTTGATCCGGCAACGATTGGTTCCGAAAATGCGCACATGGTTGCCGACCTTCCCGGCGGCTGTTCACGACTCACTGCCGATTCCTACGGCATCGAACGTGTACTCGTGAACGGTCAAGCCGTCATCATCGATGGTCAGGCCACTGGCGCGACTCCAGGCACTGTGCTCAAGAGCGGCAAAGACACCTACACCGTTCTGCCGTAACCCCGCAGTTCGAATCGCAAGACAAGTTCGAAGAACAAAACGAAGAAGGCCCGGGCAGTTGCCCGGGCCTTCTTGATTTCAGACTGTTGTTACTCAGACGGGAGTGTCTGCAAGCAACTTGCCGAGGTGCAGCAGGCTCTGCGTTGTTCCACCGAGGAACAGTTCCTGCTTCTTGGCCCAGAGGTAGTAGCGGTGCAGCGGGTAGTCACGATCGACGCCAACGCCACCGTGGAGATGGGTGCATGCGCGCACGACACGAGCGCCGCCCTCTGATGCCCAGTACTTGGCTGACGCTGCGTTCTCGCCGGCGGGAAGGCCGTCGTTAAGTCGCATTGCCGCGCCCCATGCAGTGAGCTTGATTGCGTCGGAATCAATGCGGCAGTCGGCGGCGCGCTGAGCGACGGCCTGGAACGTTGCGATCTGACGTTCGAACTGCACACGCTCCTTGACGTAGTCAGACATGATCTCGACAGCCTTGGCGGTAACGCCCGCCATGATGAGCGACTGAGAGGTCTGGCCATATTCGATCAGACGATCAAGCGCTTCGATGCCAGCAAGCTTTTCGGCAGCGGCACCGTTGAAGGTCACCTTGGCATCGGGGATACCGTCGGTTGCGTCCTGACGCTCGACGGTCACGCCGCTCGCCTTTGCATCGACAAAGTAGAGACCGTCGGCGGCCGACACGATGAAACCGTCGGCAACTGTGCCGAACGGAACATTGGTCTTAATACCGGTGAGGGTGCCACCAGCAGCGGCGAGATACGGAGTGTGCACATCGCCGACAAGTTCGTGCAACGCCACAGTGACGATGCGCTCACCCGAGGCGAGACCGGCCAAGTGAGCCGGAGCGTATTCGGCAAGGAACGGTGCAGCCATGCCCATGACCGGCATCGCCGGGACCTGAGCAACAGTGCGACCAACTCCTTCGAGAACGATTGCTACTTCAGCGAAACCGAGGCCAGCGCCACCGTCGGCTTCGGGCATGCCGATTCCGACGATGCCGAGGTCGGCAAGTTCACGCCAAAGAGCAAGGTCAATGCCACCAGCATCTTCGATCTCTTTGAGATGCTCCATGGTGCAACGGTCGGTGAGAACGCGATTGGCGAGGCCACGCAGTTCTTCTTGATCTGATGAAAATGAGAAATCCATGTATCTGTTCTTTCTGCTCAGCGCGCCGAGCGGGGGAAGCCAAGACCGAACATGGCGATGAGATCGCGCTGCAGTTCGTTGGTTCCGCCACCGAAGGTGAGGATGATCGTGCCGCGGATACCGGCTTCGAGTTGGCTACGAAGGATGGACTCGGGAGCGTCGGCGTCAAGATACGCACGCGGTCCGAGAACCTCCATGAGGAGTTCATAGGAGTCGAGATAGAACTCGGTACCGAACACCTTGACGCTTGACGCGTCGGCCGGGTGGAGCTTCTCGGTGCTTGCTGACCACGCAACCTTCCAGTTGGCGAGACGCAGGTACTCAAGCTTCGCGTGCACCTTGGCAAGGTTGATCTGCACCCATTCCTGATCGATGACACGACGGCCGTCGGGAAGGAGGGTGTTCTGCGCCCACTCACGAACATTGGCGAGGTGACGTTCAGGCATACCGCTCGAACACAGCGTGACGCGCTCGTGGTTGAGCTGGTTGGTGATGAGGCCCCAACCACCGTTCTCTTCACCAACAAGGAACTTGGCGGGAACGCGGACATCGTCGAAGTAGGTGGCGTTGATGTCGTGCTCACCCATGAGACGAAGCGGCTGAATGGTGATGCCAGGAGTGTCCATCGGAACGATGATCACGGAGATGCCCTTGTGCTTCTTGGCATCAGGATCGGTACGCACCGCAAGCCAGCAGTAGTCAGCACCACCAGCAAGTGAGGTCCACATCTTCTGACCATTGATGACGTATTCGTCACCGTCGCGCACGGCGCGGGTCTGAAGTGCAGCGAGGTCGGTGCCAGCACCTGGCTCGGAGTAACCGATGCAGAAGTGAATGTCGCCGGCGAGAATCGGCGGAAGGAAGAATTCCTTCTGCCAGTCGGTGCCGTAGTTCATGATCGTCGGGCCGACGGTGTTAAGCGTGAGCATCGGCACCGGAGCACCTGCACGCATCGACTCGTCGAAGAACACGAACTGATCGATCGGGCCGCGAGCCTGACCGCCGTATTCCTTCGGCCAACCAACGCCCGCCCAGCCATCGGTACACATCTGTTTCCAGACGTCCTTGGTGGCTTGGCCGATGCCGTGACTGTTCGAGAGGGCCTCGACGGTCTTGTCATCAAGCAGGTTTTCGTAATAGGTCCGAAGCTCTAGACGAAGGGCTTCTTGTTCTGGTGAGTATCCAATCTCCATGAACCGAAACATAGCCTCAGGCGACGGGCGTCACACAAGCGGAGCGCATGATTACTTTGTGTCGCACGACAGCCCCCAAACTGGGGGAAAGAGAATGGGGACACACGTGAGGATCAAGGTTGTGGGTACTGGGCCATTGGCGGCCCAACTCAGCGCTGCTCTCAGCGAACGGGGCCACGAACTCGTCGATGCCGCGCCTTATGAGGCATTGGTGTTTGCCCCATGGGACCCTGCAGTAATGGTCCCCCGCCCGATGGCTGAACTCACCGATGCTGAGTTCGATCTGGCCTGGCAACAGACCATGGATGCCGCGGTCGCTGCGTGCACCGAGGCCCGAACCACCTTCGCCGGCAACGGGGGCGCAATCGTGTTGACGCTTCCCACAACCGCACTTGCTGGTGGCGACCACTACGCCCATTGGGCCGCAGCGGCCGAGGGTGTGCACATCCTCACGAAGTCCGTCGCTCGCCAGTGGGGCCCCGAAGGCATTGCGGTCAACGCGCTTGCAATTTCGCCCGAACTGGTTCTCGCCGACGCTGTCGTCGCTGGCCCCGTCTCGATTGCAACGCCAGCTGTTCCCAACGCTGATCCCGGCGCAGTTATCGAGTTCTTGTGTTCAACCGATGCCCGCAACCTTGCTGGTCAACTTCTTACCGTGGACGGTGGATTGTGGATGTGAATCGATCTCTCGAAGGGCGCGTCGCAATTGTGACCGGCGCTGGTCAAGGCGTTGGCGAAGGAATCGCGCGCAAACTCGCCTCGCTCGGCGCGCATGTTGTGATTGCGGCCCGACGCGCAGAAACCGGTGAACCAGTCGCCGACGCAATTCGCGCTGACGGCGGTTCGGCCGAATGCATCGTCACTGACGTCACAACACGCGAATCAATTGCCGCTTGTATCGAGGGAACCGTTTCTTCGCACGGCCGACTCGACGTGATGGTGCACAACGCATTCGCAGGTGGACATGCGAGCCGCCTCGAAGAAACACCCGCCGACGCCTGGTTCCAAATGTCGCGAACATCTGCGTGGGCAAGTTTCTGGTGCGCGCAACTTTCCTATCCTCATTTAAAAGCCAGCGACCAAGGACGTCTTGTATTGGTGACCTCCCCATCGGGCATTGAGGGCAGCGCAAACATTCCCCTCTATTCACCGTCGAAAGCCGCGCAACGAGCAATCGCGAAATCGCTCGCACGCGAATGGGGACCAGACGGCATCTGTGTGAACTGCATTGCCCCCGTTGCCGAAACGCCCGCTCTCGCCAGCGCGTTCAGTCAGGTGCCCACACTTCGTGGTGCCATCGAAGCGCGCACACCACTTGGCCGAATTGGCGATCCCACCGATGACATCGGCGGCGTCGTGGCATTCCTTGCGGGCCCCGACTCCGGCTACGTCAGCGGCCAGACCATCGTGTGCGATGGCGGTTCGTTCTTAGGGCTCTGAGCCAAGAACTATCGTCATCGCCATGCTTGAGATCCCTAAAGGAACACTGGTCTACGGCACGCAGTTGCCGATTCAATCGCAAAGTTCGCTCTACGCCGCAAAGTGGGAAGGCAGCGCAACGCCTGCCGATCTTGTGCGCATTGCGCAGGCCGCCGATCGCAGTGGCTACTTCTACGTTGCGGTGTGCGATCACATCGCGATTCCTGAAGAAAAAGCAGCCGCAATGGGTCTGTGGTGGCAGGATTGCCTGACCACGCTCGGCTTCCTTGCATCAGCTACTGAGAACGTTGCATTGCTGAGCCACGTCTTCGTCATTGCCTATCGCCACGCGCTTACAGCGGCGAAGAGCTTCGAAACACTCGACCACCTTTCCGGCGGACGCGCTATCGCCGGCATTGGTGCTGGTCACGTCGAAGCCGAATTCGATGCACTCGGCGTGTCGTTTGCCGATCGCGGATCGCTCACCGATTCAACCCTTGTTGATTTCGCAGAAGCACTTTCCAACACCTACGTCGGAAACATGGGTGCACTCCCCCGCCCCGTGCAGTCTCCGCGTCCCCCAATCTGGATCGGCGGATCCTCAAAGCCGGCCATCCGTCGCGCCGCTGCCTACGAAGGCTGGCTCCCTCAGGGCCCCGCCACTCGTGAAGGCCTCGACCTGCTGCTTTCGACCCGAGAGAAACTCGGTAAGGCCGAAGATTCGATGGCCATTGGCCACGTGGTCATTCCTTATATCTATGTCGGCACCCCAACCTCCGAGCGCCGCCAGCCCTGCTACTCGGGTTCGCCCGAACAGATCGCCGAAGCGCTCCTCGCCGAGACCCCGGCCGAGGTGAATCAGCTTCAGGTGAAATTCGATACCGACAGCGCCGCCGAATATGCCGAACAGGTCGAAGCCTTCGGCACCCAGGTTGGTCCGCTCCTTAAGCGCTAACGGCGCGGGCTCTTCACATATCTGCCGCTGGCGTACGATCAGCGGATGCGGAATCCCCTACTTCATTGGTCGAACGCGCTTCGTCTTCTTATGGCCACAGCGCTCGTCGCTTCTGGCTTTGCTCTTTCCGTTGCGTCTGTTTCGACGAACGCATCACCGGCACTTGCCGCGACATCGTGTCCGCCATCGCCGAGCCAACTCGATAACGGCGGTTTTGAAGCCCCCGTCATTCCGAACAACACCTATCGATTCCTCGATCAAAGCGTTGTCCCCGGTTGGTCGACAACAGCAACCGACAAGAAGATCGAAATCTGGAGTACTCCGTTCAACGGCGTGACGGCGTTTGAAGGGCGACAGTTCGCCGAACTCAATGCCACGCAGGCCTCCGCTCTCTACCAAGACCTCCCGACAACGCCGGGGCAAACGCTTACGTGGTCGCTCGCGCATCGCGCTCGCCAAGGAACCGACACGATGCGCGTTGTTATTGGGTCGCCTGGCGTTCCAGGTGTCGAGAATGCAGTGTTTTCCGACACCACTGCAGCGTGGGGCCGACACACGGGCACCTACCTAGTTCCCGCCAACCAAACGATTACCCGTTTCGCCTTTGAAGCCGTCTCCACTGGTTCGGGCAACCCCACCATCGGCAACTTTCTCGACGACGTTTCGTTCGGTAGCCCCGCATGCGTGCTCGCCACAAAGATGGTGACACCAGAAGGTCCACACAACATCTACGACACCGTGACCTACACGATTGCTGTCGAGAACCTCGGCGGAAGTGCAACCTCTGACGTTGTCGTTTCCGATGTTCTCCCGGCGGGCATCGAATACGTCGACGGTTCGCTCATGGCCCCTGGAACCTATAACGCGCAGACCAGAACACTCACCTTTCGACCGTCAACCTCGCCAAACCCGCCGGTGATCATCGGCCCCGGAGAAATTGTTGAAGTTACGTTCCAAGCAATAATTCTCCCGAATGCCAGTGGTATCACGATCACCAACTTCGCCACTGTTGCTGCAACAGACGGCCTTGGTAGTACCGATACCTTCACTACAAATTCCGTGAGCACGCCGGTTTCGGTTGGTGCCGATGTTGCAATCCTAAAGAGTTTCGACCCTTCCGAAATCGCCTTTCAAGCCACAACGACGATGACTCTTCTTGTGTCGAATGCCGGGCCTGGAACTGCCTCCAGCGTGACCGCGACCGATGTCCTTCCAGCAGGCCTCACAGTGAGCGGTCCGCTTCCAAATGGATGTGCTGAAGCCAGCGGCACCATTACTTGCGCGTTCGGCGATCTCAACTCTGGGGCTTCAGCCTTGAAACAGATCACGATCAGGGCATCTTCGGTGGTAGCAGGGATGTCCTACATGAATACTGCGCGCGTCACTACGACGACTTTTGACTACTACCCGTGGAATAACACGTCGATTGCCGGTCTCGCTGTGGCCGCGTTTAGTCCCGCACACCTCGACATTGCCAAGATTGCTTCACGGCAAAGCGTGCTTGCCGGCGAACCCGATTCTGTCGTGATCGGTGTTCTCAACTCGGGCCAAACGCCAACCGCATCCGACCTAGTTGTCACTGACACCATTCCCGCGGGTTTCGCTGTCATCACCGCCAACTGGCACAACGACACAGACTCTGGAGTCTGTTCGATCACGACATTGATTTCGTGCCCAATTGGCATTCTCGGACCGGGCTCGACGGCAATCATCACCGTTGGCGGAACTACCGACCCAGACCTTGCTGATGGTACGACTCTCACCGATACCGCTTCCGCTACATCTACTGGAACAAACTCGCCTTCGGCTCAAGCAACGATCACCGTTGGCGCTAACGCAGACCTCTATGTTCGCAAGTTGACAACAAACGTTGCTTTGGCCGGTCAGATTCTCAATTATTCCGTTGTTGTTGAAAACGTAGGACCGAGTACTGCTCATTCAACAACCCTCAGCGATGCACTTCCTGCCGGTGTGAATGTCACCTCACTTCCCCAAAATTGCACGGTTACCAATCAAACGATGACGTGTGCGCTCGGAGACCTTGAGAACGGTGACATTGCCACCATTGACTACACCGTCGAACTTCCCCTTACCGGCGGAACATTCACAAACACCGCAACGGCAACATCAACAACGCCATCCGCTGACCCCTCTCACGCAAGTGATTCGACAACGAATGCAGTCGTTCCTGTTGCCGATCTCGAAGTTTCGAAGACCGCATCAACTGACCACGCCAAAATCGGCGACACCATCACCTACACCGTGACGGTCACGAACAATGGTCCAGGCGATGCTGCAGATGTCGTCGTGGTTGAAGACAACGCCGTCGGCGCGGTGACGTTTGTTTCCTCGTCGCCCTCCATTGGGTCTGTCGATGACGCCACCGGAATCTGGTCGGTTGGTTCCCTCGCTGTCGGCGAAAGCGCCACGAACTCAATCACGGCCAGAGCGACTGAAACTGGAACCGCGATCAATTCCGTATTCGTAGAATCGGCAAATCCCGACAGCAACGGCGGCAACAACACCGCTTCGGCCACCGTGGTCGTCGAAGCCGATGGCGGCGGCCTGCCCGCCACCGGTTCTGACGCTGGGCGCCTGCTCGAGATCGGCGGCAGCACCCTGCTCCTCGGTGGCCTCCTTGTGCTGGCGTCTCGCCGGAGAACGACTGCCTGATCGGAACTAACGTGGCCTCCTCACAAATTCCGAGGGGGAAACGTGGCACTTTCAGAGAAGGACTACCCGGTCAAGGTCGGGACATTCCTATTCACAATGGTAGAGCCTCACGAGGGCTTCGAGGTCGCTTACAACCGTTGGTATGAACACGACCACTTCTATTCGGGCTGCCTCATGGGCCCGAACGTGTTCGCAGGCGACCGCTTTGTGGCCACTCGTCGGCTGAAGAAACTTCGCTCGAAAGCCACCAATGACATGACCCCAGACCCGAAGACCGGGTCGTACCTCGCGGTCTACTGGTGGCAAAAGGGCACGACCGAAGAATGCAACCGGTGGAACGTCGACAACGTCAACATGCTCCACAAAGAAGGCCGCATGTTCGCCGAACGCGATCACATCCACACGCTGCTCTACGACATGCGCTGGAGCGAACAGCGCGACCCCACGGGCTGCACAATCGAACTCGGCCTCGATCACGGTTATCCCGGCTTCGTCGTGGTGGCCGGCGATCTCAACGAAGGCGTGACTCACGATGAGTGGGATGCTTGGTTCCGCAAGAATTGGTTGCAGAGCGCGTTCACAAAGAAGTGGGGCCCCGACCTCGTAGGTAGCGGCACCGTTATTCCGCTTTCCGATGATGCGCCCGCCGATGTCGTACGACCGGCAGCGGGTCCACGTCGATTCTTGCAACTCCATTTCCTCGACCACGACGCCGAAAAGGGCTGGGAAAAGGGCTACGCCAAGATTGGCAAAGCAATCAATGAAAGCGGACTCGCCACACATGTGTGGACGAGCCCGTTCCAACAGACCAACTTCGGCACCGACGACTACACGGACAAAATCTAATGACAACTGCACCACTCACAGGAGCGAAGATCCTGCTCACCGGCGTTACCGGTCAGGTTGCTGGGCCCCTCGCCCGCAATCTCGTTGCTGCTGGCAACACCGTGTACGGAACCTCACGTTTTGCCGATGCCGATGCACGGGCAAAGGTTGAAGCCGATGGCATCATCCCCATCGCCATCGACCTTGAGACCGCATCGTTCGATGAGATTCCCGATGGCCTCGATTACGTCATCAACATGGCAGTTGCGAAGTCCAACGACTTCGACCGCGATCTTGCTGCCAATGCCGAGGGCGTTGCCCTGCTCATCGAACGCGTGAAGGGCGTCAAGGCATTTTTCCACTGCTCGTCTTGCGCCGTGTACGAACCAAACGGACATGTGAGTCACGTCGAAACCGACGACCTTGGCGACAACCATCGCGCCATGGGCTTCATGACGACCTACTCAATCTCAAAGATCGCTGCGGAATCTGCAGTGAAATACGCCTCGAAGCGTTTCGGCGTTCCCGCAGTTATCGCCCGTCTCGATGTTCCTTACGGCCCCGGCCACGGTTGGCCGCAAATGATGATCACGCTTGCCCAAATGGGAATCCCGACCACGATCAGCGCCGACGCACCGAACACTCATTGTTTCTTGCACGATCGCGACATCTTCGGATCCCTCCCGTACTTGCTTGAGCAAGCTGCCGTTCCCGCTCCCATCTACAACTGGTGTGCACCGGAACTCGTGAGTATTGAAGAGTGGACCGCTGAACTCACCAATCTCACCGGAGTTGAAATTCCTCTGGTCGTGAGCGAACAGTGCATTCCGCCGAACCCTGTTGACCCATCGAAGCTGCTCGGCCTCGGTTGGACGCCCACGGTTGAATGGCGTGAGGGATTCCGCGAGATGGCAAAGAACTGCTTCCCTGATTTGTTTAAGGGCTGAACATGCTGAGCGACGAGAAGATCCTCATCACCGGGCCTGCCGGGCAAATCGCATTCCCCATGGCTCGCGATCTTGCCAAGGACAACGAGGTTTGGGGCATTGCCCGTTTCGGTGATCCCGCCACACGCAAGCAGGTTGAAGACGTTGGCGTGAAGACGCTGTCTATTGATCTTGCCGACCCTGACTTCAGCGAATTGCCGACCGACTTCACCTACGTACTGCATCTTGCAGTCGTGCAGGTGGCCGGCCTCGACTACGACTTTGCCATTCGCGCGAACGCTGAGGGCACTGGGCTTCTTCTCCACCATTGCCGCAATGCGAAAGCCGCTCTCGTGATGTCGACCCATTCGGTCTACAAGCCACCAGTCGACGGCGATCCATGGCACGTGTTCAAAGAAACCGACGCACTGGGCGATGTCAACGCTGCCCACGCGCCGAGTTACTCGATGTCGAAGATTTCCCAGGAAGCCGTTGCTCGTACCTGTGCACGACTGTTCGATCTTCCCGTGACCATTGCCCGCATGAACGCGTCGTACGGCCCCGACGGCACCGGCGGACTCCCCATCATGCAGATGGATGCACTTATGGCCGGCAATGCCGTCACTACCCGGTGGGATCCGTGCATGTACATGCCGATCCACACCGACGACATCACCTCGCAGACTGAAGCTCTGCTCGACGGTGCCTCATCAACCGAAGCCACCATCGTGAACTGGGCTGGCGATGAACCAGCAAGCGTTCAGGAGTGGTGTGCCTACATCGGCGAACTCGCTGGCATCAATCCTGTCGTCAACTCCGTTCCGGTTGACGGAACGCTTCGCGGATCTGTCACCGACAACTCCAAGCGCGCAGCTCTTACCGGACCGTGCAAGGTGAGCTGGCGTGATGGCATCCGCGATGCTTTCGAGAAGCGTCACGGGAACAAGTAAGTGAGCGATCTCACCGGCAAGAACATTGTCATTACTGGGGCGTCCTCTGGGATCGGCGAAGCACTTGCAATCGAGGCTTCGAAGCGCGGAGCACGCGTTGCGATTGTTGCGCGGCGCGCCGACCGTTTGGCCGATGTGCTTGAACGCTGCCAAACAACCTCTCCAGATTCGAAGATGGTTGTTGCCGATCTCTCGGAGCTCGATGCAATCGATGCTCTAGCTGCCGACCTGGTTGCCGCTCTCGATGGTCGCGTGGACATTCTGATCAACAATGCCGGCGTACCGAAGCGCAAGCGCACCGATCAGATGAACGCCGACGACGTTGAAGGCGTCATGGCCATCAATTACTTCTCGCCGGTGCGGCTTACTTTGGCAATGCTTCCTCACATGCTCGAACGAGATAGCGGCGACATCATCAACGTGTCGTCGATGGGTGTGCATATGGCGGCGTTCGGTGTGAGTGCGTACTCAGCGAGTAAAGCTGCTCTTGAGTTCTTCACCGAAGGCCTGTACGTCGAACTTGGAAAGACCAACGTGCGTGCGCACTTGTTCGTTCCCGGTACGACCGCCAGCGAGTTCTCCACCGACAAGCCCGGCAACAACGCTCCGTTCCCGAGTGATCCAGCAACAACAGCAACTTCTGAAGAAGTTGCCATTTCACTACTGGCGTCGCTCGGCACTGACTCGTTCATCACCTACACAGGCGAACGAGAAGCTCAGACCTCGGCGAAACGCAATGCCGACGTGAATGCATGGCTGTCGAACATGCGCCAGGTTTTTACTGGAATGTAAGAACATCCCGGTTGTCGAACGCATGGCGCGTTCGACAACCGACAGTTCACATACCTGGAATCTCCCAGCGCGACGGGAAATCGTCGGCGCGGAATCGGGCGTCGGTGCCGCCATCGATGAAGAGCACCGAACCACAGAAGAACCCAGCTTCGGGTGAAAGAAGAAACGCCAGAAATGCGGCGACTTCTTCGGGCTTGCCTGCACGACCAAGAGCAATCGTGTCTTTGAACATGTCGAGCTGAACTTTGAGGTTCGGGTCGGTCGCGCCTTCTTCGATCATTGGCGTGGCGATCATGCCTGGAGCAATCGCGTTGAGGCGGATGCCTGCGCCCGCCCATTCGTCGGTGATCGCCGAGCGGCGAACCCAACGAGCCACTGCCAACTTTGTAGCGGCATAGGCCATGATCGAATCGCCCTTATCGGCTTCGATACGAGCAGCGTCTTCGTCGCCCGCCAGACACGCTTCGGTGAGACCCAATGGGTATCCCGGGGCGGTCGTGGTGGAGTTCGAACTGATCGCCACAGCCGAGGGATTGGTGCCCTTCGCCAGCATCGGACGAAGGCCTTCCATAATCTCGACCGTGCCGAAGAAGTTCACTGAAGCGAGAAGCGAGGCCGGGCGTCCGGGAAGCCCGGAGATGCCTGCGCAGGTGACGAGTCCGTCGAGAACTCCCCCGCAGGCTTCGCCTACAGCTTTGATAGCCGCCTGACGCCCTTCGGGCTTGCTGAGATCAGCTTCGATCTCGGCGCCGCGCAGATCGACACCGATGACGGTGTGACCGTCAGCTCGGAGGCGTGCAGCCGTCGCAGCACCGATGCCGGAACCGGCACCGGTGATGACGATGGTGCTCATCAGCGCTTGGAGACGGCGTCGACGATGCGGTCGGTGTTGGCTTGACCTTCATAGAGCTGACGAAGCAGCCACATACGAAGGAAGTTGGCCAGCGCATAGCGCAGGAAGATTGCAGCACCAAAGACCGTCAGTGCGAGGAAGGCGACAGTGAATGCCACCTGCGACGTGACGTCGAGCTGACTATTCAGATTGTTCGACGACACGTACACGACAAATGCGCCAATGACACCGACGAGCATGAGCACAAAACCGAGTGCTTGGAACGTCTTGTCACGGCTGGGATTGCCCGTCTTCAGATTCATATCGGTCACATCGGACTTGAACTGCTCGATGCGATCACCAGTGGTTTCCATTTTTCTCCGGTCTCACGAGCCCAGGTAG
>Ga0114960_10000666_pt1 | contig 28686 bp, 28 predicted proteins | sample C_130625_MF_Meta_FD_92637 | JGI IMG/M metagenome (GOLD analysis project Ga0114960, IMG submission 92637) | Freshwater microbial communities from Lake Croche, Canada to study carbon cycling - C_130625_MF_MetaG | ecosystem: Environmental > Aquatic > Freshwater > Lake | place: Lake Croche, Canada... | reverse complement strand
AGCGTGACAATCGGGGTCCGTCGATACAACGGGGGAGCAATTCGGCGCTCAAAGAATTTTCCTGCTTTTGCGAGTCCTGGCTCCAACACCATCTCCCACATATCGCGATGGACGTGATGGATCCAGGTGCTGCGCGGACCGCGTGCCCAAACGGGAGTGAGGAAGGGAACGCCGTTCCAGATCTCGACGATGCCATCACGTGGGCCGAGGCTTCCGAGCAACTCACTTACGACCGTCGTTGGAAACACCATGAAACGGCCGTGTTTGCGCACGATCCGGTAGCCATCGCGCTTGCCCTCGTAGGGGTGTCCCTGGGCGTAGGAAGTACGCATCGAGACATCGAGGCCAGCCTCGGCCCAGAGCGAAAGGACTCGAGCGGCGTGGAGCTCAGAGCCACCGGCTTCGATGTCGACAAGGTCCCGCCAAGCAAGGACGTGAACTCTTTCGATACCGGCCTCGTGGGCGAGTGCGGTGATGTCGCCGATCGAGGCCGAGGATGTCATGGCGAATTACGACGGGGGTTGGTGAACGGGGTGGCCGGCGTCATATGCGTCGCGCTCGATGACGGGAGCATCTCGTCCGGTACCAGAACCGCCAGACGGTGCCTTTTCTTCGTGGTACTCCTCTTCGACGTTGACTTCCCATACGTCGTAGTTGGAACCATTCACGATGTTCTCCACGGTCAGCATCGCCGTGTACATCGAGTGGTCCTGGTTGTTGTACCGGTGCATGCCGTTGCGTCCGACCGGATGAACATTCGGCGTGCAGTCGTCGAGCCATTCGCGCATTCGCTGAACGTTTGCTTTGTAGCGCTCGTCGTAAAAGGGGTACGCCTTCGGGACACGCACGACGTAGCCAGATTCGACGCGACCAGGTTCGATCAGGCCAATCGCCTCAAGCTCCTTCGTGGCGAGAGCTACGAGCTCGTCGTCGGTTGAATTCCAAAGTTTGTCGCCCTCGAAGACGAAGTACTCGAGACCGAGACACGTACGGCCTTCTTTGACCATGTAGGGCGACCATGAACTGAAGTTCTGAATACGCCCGACGATGACTGCTGGCGAATGGATGTAGATCCAGTTGTCAGGAAATCCGGCGCTTTCGGGTACAACGAGTGCGACAGTGAGGAAATCGCGATAGCGCAGATCGTTGGCAGCGGCGAGAACATCAGCCGGCGGCGGCGGATCCATTGCCTTCAATAGAGACGACATAGGCATCGAGGAAATGACCTCGTCGCAGGTGAACGTTTCCTCGCCGGCGGGGCTTTTCGTCGTTACGGAAGTTGCTCGACCTTCGTGGTGCTCAATTCGAGCGACCTTGTGTTCCATGTGCACGGTTGAGCCGGCGGCAACAACTTTGTCGCGAGCGGTTTCCCACATCATTCCTGGGCCGTACTTGGGGTATTGGAATTCTTCTATCAGCGATGTGATGTCGGTCGACTTGCCAGCGTGGACAAACGGCACCCAGTTGGGAACGGCATCGAGGATTGCGTTGATGCCGGCATTCCAGAGAGACATGTTCTTGATTCGTTGAGCAGCCCAATCGGCTTGCAGTTTGCTGGCCGGAACGCCCCAGACCTTTTCGTTGTAGGTCTTAAAGAAGTGGTCGAAGAGGCGCTTGCCAAATCGGTTGGTGATCCAGTCCTGGAGACTTTCTTCTGGCTTATGACGGCCGAACAGCTTTGCGATGCTGACCTTCGCCCGGGCCCAGAAGTACGAGACGACACATCGCACAGCTTCAACGATGCCGAGGTTCTTGAGGGCATTCGAGGCCTTGAGCGGGTAGTCGAAATATTTGCCGTCGTAGAAGATGCGGCTCATTCGCGGACGCATGAGGAAGTCTTCGTCGGGAAGGATCTCGTGCCAGAGTTCCTCGACCGGTTGGACCTTGGTGAAGAAGCGATGGCCACCGAGGTCGAAGCGCCAACCATCGACCTCAACGGTGCGAGAGATGCCGCCAACGGTGTCGGTCGCTTCGAGGATCGTGCTCGTGCGTCCGGCCTTTGAAAGCTCGAATGCGGCCGTGAGGCCGGCTGGCCCGGCGCCGATGATGACCACCGATGGGTCAAATCCAGCGCTCGTTTCGGGGGAAGTCGTCATCAGGTCACTTTCGCAATGTGGGACTCGGAGAGTCTACTGAAGAGTCCCTCGGGCGTTGATGATCCGGGTGACTGCCGAGAACGGGGAGCGGCAGTACTCTGCGAAGCCATGCACGACATCGAACCGGCCCAGCCAAGCATTTCGTCTGAAGAGGGCGCTCGACCGGAAATCATCGGGCTAGCCGTTGTTGCCGTTGCGATCGGCATCGTCACCCGGTTTGTGACCCGATCGTCGCTGTGGCTCGACGAGGCGTTGTCGGTTGATCTCGCCCGATTACCACTCGGGCAGCTCTCCGGAGCGCTCAAGCACGACGGACACCCTCCCCTTTATTACGCGCTCCTTCACGGTTGGATCAATCTTTTCGGTTCGAGTGATGTTGCCGTTCGAAGCCTCAGTGGGCTTTTCGGACTCGCGACGCTTCCCTTGGTCTGGATTCTTGGCCGCCGAAAGGGTGGTCCAACGCTGGCATGGGTGGCAGTCGCAGTTGTCGCCGTCTCACCGTTTGCTGTTCGGTACTCCAACGAAACCCGGATGTACTCGCTCGTCATGCTCCTTGTGGTCATCGGCTGGCTACTCGTTGACGACATCGTCGATCGTGGCAAGGCGACAATCGGGAGATTCATCGGCATTGCTGTGGTCGGCGCAGCTCTTCTCTACACGCACTACTGGAGCCTCTGGCTCCTCGGGGCGCTTGGTATCACCGCACTCTGGAAGATTTGGCGATCTCCAAATCGTTCGGCCCGTCGTCCATGGTATGGCATTGTCGTCGCTCTTGTGGTGGCAGGACTTGTGTTTGTTCCCTGGCTGCCGGTGATGCTTTACCAGTCGGCCCACACAGGCACGCCGTGGGCCAAGGCGTCGCGTCCGACATCGGCGCTCTCATTCGTGTTGGCGGACAACGGCGGCGGAAATTACGGCGAACAAGCTCTGGTTGGCGCGTTTTTCGCTTGCGCGTTGCTATTGGGACTCTTTGGATACGCAGTCGATCGACGTACAACCGCACTCGACCTTCGGACCCGTCCTGCGCTTCGTGGAGCGGCGTGGATCGCTGCGCTCACCTTTGCGATCGGTTGCGTCGTCTCGTTCGCTTCGTCGAGCGCTTTCGCCAGTCGTTATTCCGCAGTGATCTTTCCGTTTCTCGCGCTTCTCGCCGCAGCTGGTTGTCTTTGCTTCGCGTCCCGTTGGATCCGTTTCGGTGTCGCCGCCGTCTTTTGTGGCTTTCTCTCGATAGGCGCGTTCTGGAATGTCATTTACCAGCGGACCCAACTGAAGGCAGCGGCGGACATCGTTGCAACGAGTTCGAAGCCCGGCGACATCGTGATTTTCTGCCCTGATCAACTTGGTCCAGCAGGTGTGCGGGTGATGCCCAGTGGTCTGATCTTCCTCGCGTACCCGACCTATGACGACGGAAAATTTGTCGATTGGGTTGACTACGCCTCTCGTAACGAAGCGTCTGATCCCGCCGCGTTCGCTAGTCGGGTGCTCGCTGACGCGGGTTCATCTCGTGCGATTTATCTCGTCTGGAACGATTCCTATAAGACACTCGAAGGCAAGTGCGCTGGTCTCGTCGATTCGCTCGCAGCGGTTCGCTCCCCGGAGTTGCTTCTCGCCGATGACGGTTCCAAGTATTTTGAACACGCTTCTCTCCTTCGATTCGCTGCACCTTCATGACATCAACGATTGCTAGTCGTTCAAAGTCCGTTGTAGCTGACCTGCGCGAGGTGATCATCCCGTGGCTCACGACTCGGGTGCTGATTGCGGCAGGCTTCATCACGGCGTATGCCGCGTCTGAACACCTTGTACCGAAGGACCGTCCCAATGTTCTGACTGAGGGACTTATTGCTTGGGACGGGACTTGGTACCGAGATATCGCGGCACACGGTTATAACTCCGTCGCTCCTGACGGGCTGCGATTCTTCCCGCTTTTTCCGCTCCTCGGACGCGCCTTTTCAGTCGTCACGCTGGGTCGAACTGACGTCGCCCTCATTCTGATCGCCAATGTCGCTTCGCTTCTGCTGGCGATTGCGATTCGTCGACTCGTGATCTTCGAACGAGGCTCAACCGAGCTCGCCAACCGAGCGGTCTGGATCGTGTGCTTATTCCCCGGCGCATTCGTTCTCGCTTGGGGCTATGCAGAATCGTTGTGGCTTCTTGCCGCTGTGTTCGGTTTTTGGGCGATTCGAACTCGCCGTTGGGGCTGGGCGATTGTCGCAGGCCTGATCGTGGGTTTCTCCCGGCCACTGGGAATCGCATTCGCAGCGCCGGCGCTTATCGAACTTGTCCGCGTTTGGCGACAGGCAAAGAACGACGAGCGTGCTCTGGGTGTAGCTGCAGTTGTGACGCCTTTCGCGGCAACCGGCGTGTATTTATTGTGGGTCAACAAGGTGTTCGGAGATGGCTTGTTGCCATTCACAGTCCAGAACACTTTGCGCGGAACTTCGGCGAACCCAGTGGCCCGGATTTGGGACGGACTTGCCCAAATGTTTGGCACTCAACGTCTCGCAGACGGCCTTCACATCCCGTTTGCTATCGCGTTCGTTGTTCTGCTTGTGCTGACATTCCGTTGGTGGCCCGTTTCGTACGGAATCTTTGCGGCAATCGTTCTGACGGCCGCATTGGGAGCCGAGAATCTGAACTCGCTCGAGCGTTACGGGATCAATGCTTTTCCACTCGCACTGACCCTCGCGGTTCTTGCCCGTAACGCAAAGGTCGATCGTGTCGTGACGACAGTGCTGGCTGGCGGGGTCGTTGCGCTGAGTGCCCTTGCCTGGATGGGCGCCTACGTTCCGTAGTGATTCCAGTGCGCGGTCGTCCCCTGCGCGAGGATGAACCTATGGGCACAGATCTTTTCGACACTGCACCACTTGATTTCACATGTCCGCGGTGTTCGTTGCCTGTCAGCGCGCGGTTCTATGGGCCGTGCGACGACTGCCGCGAAACAATGCGCGCCACACTGGGCACGGTTGCTCGCGTAGTCGAGGCGGAGGCCTACGAGCCCAAGATGAATGTTGTTCCAAACGCGGTTGCCACAAAGGACTAACGCGCATCGATCGTGGGCTTAGCCCTCGATCGGAACTTCTTCAACCGTCACCGAGGTCATGACATCACCGACGGAAATGGTCTTGACAACATCGAGGCCGGCAATGGTGGTGCCGAACAGGTTGTATTGCTTGGGGAGTCCGGGTTGGTCGCCAAGGCAGATGAAGAACTGGGAACCATTGGTGTCGGGACCTGAATTCGCCATCGCGACTGCGCCATCGCGGTAGTTGCCCTGCACCGGTTCATCGGCGAACTTGTAACCGGGTCCGCCGGTTCCGTTTCCGGTGGGACAACCGCCCTGAATGACAAAGCCAGGAACCACGCGGTGGAACGTGAGCCCGTCGTAGAAGCCACTGCGAGCCAAGGTGACGAAGTTGTTCACCGTGTTCGGGGCAATTCGGGGATCAAGGTCCATGACGATGTCGCCCTTCGGCGTCGCAATGATGACTCGGTAAATGGTTGATGTGTCGATGGTGAATTCCGGAGCAGATGCCATGGCGTTATCGTGGCACAACTCGAGGCACTCCTAGGCTGAAGGGATGGCCACATCCCATCGGCTCGCCTCTAAAGAACTCGCTGAGCGAGACGCTGTCCTCTCCGGACTTTTCGATCGGCATGGCCCGATGAGGGTCTCGGCGGCCCCTCCTGCGAGTCGTCGCTTCGAGACACTGGCGAATGCCATTGCCTCCCAACAATTGAACGGTCGAGCGGCTGAGACGATCTGGGGCCGTGTCCGGAGCCAGGTGGACGGTCCATTCACCGCTGATGCCGTACTCAACGTTGCCGAGAATTCGTGGCGTGAGGCCGGGCTTTCCGGAGCCAAGGCTGCCTCGTTGGTGGACTTGGCAGAACATGTCGCCGACGGACGCGTCCAACTCGAGCGAATTGGCCGAATGAGCGATGACGAGGTCGTGTCCCATCTGACATCCGTGAGGGGAATAGGCCCATGGACTGCCCAAATGTTCCTGATGTTCACGTTGAGACGACTCGATGTCTGGCCAACCGGTGACTACGGGGTCCGCAACGGTTATGGGAAAGCCTTCAACCGAGGGGTCATGCCTTCGGCGAAGGAACTCGAACCGCTCGGTGATCGGTTTCGACCGTACCGAAGCGTGGCTGCTTGGTATTGCTGGGCTGCCGCTGACGATCCTGAATTCAAGGTCTAGAGCGACCGATTACAGAGAGACGGCAGTTCCCTCGAGGGGGAAATGGCAGGCCACGTAGTGGTCCTCGCCAACAGCCGTCATCACCGGCTCGACCTGCGCACAGAGATCTTGGGCATTCGGGCAGCGAGTGCGGAACCGACAACCGCTCGGCGGGGACACCGGGGAAGGGATTTCTCCGGAAAGGCCGGCAAAGTCACCCTTTGGGGCGTCGGGATCGGGCGGTGGAATCGAATCAAGCAACGTCTTCGTGTACGGATGTGCAGGAGTCGAATAAAGAATGTCGGGGTTGCCGACTTCGCACAGTTTTCCGAGGTACATAACCGCCACTCGGTCGCTCACATTCTTGACGACCGCAAGGTCGTGAGCGATGAAGAGCATCGTGAGTCCGTATCGCTCTTTCATGTCCTGCAACAGATTGAGGATTTGCGCTTGGACCGAGACATCGAGCGCCGAAACGGGTTCGTCGCAAATAAGAAGCTTCGGTTCAAGCATCAGCGATCTTGCGATGCAGATGCGTTGGCACTGACCACCGGAGAATTCGGATGGACGACGCGAGCGAGCACCCTCTGGATCGATACCAACAGACTCGAGCGTTTTGTCGACAAGCGCTGCTTGCTCCGCTGTCGTTCCGCGCTGCCAGATTCGCAAAGGCTCGGCAACGATGTCTGTGACCTTGCGGCGTGGATTCAACGACGAGATCGGGTCCTGGAAGATCATCTGCATTTGCGGACGAATTTCTCGGAGATCGGTACCCGAAAGCGAAGTGAGGTCCTGTTGCTCAAGGAGTACAGAACCAGAAGTGGGGGAGGGCATCTGCATGAGAGCACGCCCGGTCGTTGATTTCCCTGAACCGGACTCGCCAACAAGTCCCAAGGTTTCGCCAGGGAGAATGTCGAGGCTGACATCGCTCACTGCGTGAACTTTGAGTCCAGTTGATCCGATAGGGAATTCAACGACGATGTTCTCGGCGCGTAGAAGTGAAGCCGATGCATCACGAAGGTGAGCAGTGCCAGAACCAGCCATTAGATGCCCCCTGCCGAACTCATTGCACCCGGTGCTGGAACGCCAACGGGTACGCCAGCAGCCGTGTTGCGCTCAAGTGCCTCGCGGTTGGCCGCCGAGCCGACTGGGTACCAGCAACGCCACGCGTGACCATTCTCAGATTCGAGCGGTGGTTCCTCGTTCAAACACTTTTCTTGGACGTAGCGACAACGGGGAGCGAAGTTGCAACCCTTTGGCGGCGAGAGCACATTCGGCGGACGTCCGGGAATCGCCTCGAGGCGTGTGTGGCTCGGGCTTTCGATGCGCGGGATGGAACGAAGAAGCGCTTCGGTGTAGGGCATTTTCATGTTGCGGAACAGTTCGGCCGTCGCTGCTTTTTCGACAACCTTTCCGCCGTACATCACCATGATTTCGTCGGTGCGACTTGCGACAACTCCGAGGTCGTGACTGACAAGAATCATCGCCATGTGGCGGTCGCGCTGAAGGTCGTCGAGTAGATCGAGGATCTGCGCCTGCACCGTTACGTCGAGTGCAGTTGTTGGCTCGTCGGCGAAAAGAATCTTTGGTCCGCACGCTAAAGCGATAGCAATTGTGACCCGCTGGCGCATGCCGCCCGACAGCTGATGTGGATACTCGTTGAGTCGACGTTCGGGCTCGGGGATGCCGACCTGACGCAAAAGAGCGGTTGCAGTTGCTTTCGCTTCTTCCTTATCGACTCCGAGATGATGGCGAAGCGACTCGGTGATTTGCTTGCCGATCTTCATCACCGGGTTCAGAGACGTCATTGGATCTTGGAAGATCATCGCCATTTCGGCGCCCCAGACATGACTCATCTGTTTTTCGTTGTAGCCGATGACGTCTGTGCCTTCGTACATCACATTTCCTTCGCGAATCACATTGCGATTCGGAAGGAGTCCCATGACGGAACGGGAAAGGACGGTTTTCCCAGAACCTGATTCGCCGACGACACCGAGAGTTTGTCCGCGTTCTAGGACGAAGGAAACGTCGTCAACCGCGTGCACAACACCTCGTTCAGTGCGAAAGGAGGTCGAGAGATTCTTCACTTCAAGTAGGGGAGAGTTCTGAGCGTGCGGAGATGTGTCAGTCACTGTCAACCCTCCTTCACGTCGGTGTATTCACGGATGCGATCCCCGGAGAAGTTCAGCGAAAGTACGGTGAGGAAAAGCACCGCACTTGGAATGAGAGCAATCCACGGGGCGCCATTTTCTAGCGCTGGCTTACCGCTCACAATCATGTTGCCCCATGTGGCGGTAGATGCCGCATCGATGGAGAGACCAAGGAACGAGAGTCCGCCTTCAGCCACCATTGCAACTGCAATCGCGATGATCGAGAACGACAGCAGCGGCGGAATGATGTTCGGAAGAATTTCGCGGCGAAGAATTCGGATGTGGCTTGCGCCGAGAGAGCGAGCTGCAGTGACGAACTCGCGCTGACCGTAGATAAGCGCATTCGCCCGCACGAGACGAGCGGTGGGGGCGATTGCGACGATGCCGAGTGCGATTGAAACAGTGATGACAGTTTTGGAGTCGGTGAAATTGACGATCGCAAGAGCGAGCAGCAGAGCCGGGAATGAAAGGAGAACATCCATCATCACCATGAGCACGGTTTCGGTCTTTCCTCGCAGGTAGCCAGCTGCGATACCAACGCTGGTTCCGATAACCCCGCCGAAGATGATCGACAGGAAACCAACAGCAAGCGATGCTCGTGCGCCCCAGATGACACGACTGAAGATGTCCCGTCCGAGAGCGTCGGTTCCAAACCAGAACTGTGCGCCCGGTGCGAGTCGTGGACGGCCAACAACCTTTGCTGGGTTCTTAATTGGCAACCACGGAGCAGTGATTGCAAGCACGACGACCAGAAGAAAAAAGCCTGCTGCGATCCAGAAGAACAGACCGAGGCGCTTCTTGGGACGGGCGCCTTCCACTTGATCGGGGTCGAGGGATCGAAGGGCCTCGGTGTTGTAGGCGTCGCCGTCGGCGATGCGCGTGACTTCAGTGGCGAGATCGCCACTTGCGGAAAAGACCGAGTCCCGAGCGGGACGGCCGGCCGCGTCAGGCGAGGGCGCGGGCATGACGAATCCTGGGGTCGAGGGCGGCGTAGAGAAGGTCGACGAGGAAGTTGACGACGACGTACGCGCAAGCGATGACAACAACTGCGCCCTGCACGGGTACGTAGTCCTGTCCTTGAATAGCGGCGTAGGTATAGCCACCGAGTCCGTTGAGTCCGAAGATGACTTCGAGGATGATGGTTCCGCCGACAAGACGACCGAAGTTGAGACCGATCACCGTGATGAGTGAGAACGTCGAAGGCTTGAATGCGTGGCCGTAAAGCACTCGGCGAGGTGTCATTCCCTTGGCCCGTGCCATCGCAATGAAGTCCTCTTGCATCGTTGCGATGAGATCAGTGCGCAGGAGACGCATGTAGACGGCCATTTCTGCCACGGCAAGACATACCGCAGGGATCGTTAGGGACGCGAGGCTGGCGATTGGATCCTCGCTAAACGCCGTATAACCGGTGGCGTTTCCAATCTTGAGCGTGACCGGGAAGATCCAAATGAGGAGCATCGCCATCACGAAATTTGGAACTGCTAACAGCATGAACAACGAGGCGCTTGACGTGCGATCAAGAACGCCGCCTGCTCTCTTCGCTGCAGCAAAGGCCAATGGCACGGAAACCAGAAGAGCAAGGAACTGCGAGTAGAGGAGGAGCTCAATCGTGACTGGCATTCGCTCGGCGAGTGCCTCAGAGACAGGCTGCGCGTTTCGGGCCGATGTGCCGAGATCGCCGGTAACCGCGCTACCCAACCAGCGCACATACCGAACAGGCATCGGGTCATTGAGGTGGAACTCTGCTCGCTTTTGGTCGACACACTCCTGGCCACCAGCTCCGGCACAGAGGCGAGTTGCGGTATCTCCGGGGAGCAGTTCGAGCAGCAAGAACGACAGGAAGGTCACGCACAACAGCACAACCACGAGCTGCACGATCTTCCTGCGGACAAATCTCATCGTTGTGCCTCAGTGTCGGATGTGACGGTCAGTTACAGCATGCGGAACGGATCTCGGGTTTCGACTCGCGAGGGAACGCCGCCCCCATGTGACCTTCGCCACAGATCGGAAACTAGGCAGAACCTACCGACCTGTCAACCATCGAGAGACTAGGCGACGGGTTCGGTGTTCGTGAACTGAGTCAAGTTGCAGTGTTTCTCGCCGTTGCCGAGAACGCTGGGGGGTGGTCACCACTGGTCGCGGGACTCAAGCACGCCGCGCAGGACCAAGGGGAGGTCGGTCATGATTCCGTCAACACCTAGGTCGAGAAGTCGGTTCATCTCGTCTGCATCGTCGATGGTCCAAACATGCACCGGCAACCCAGCACGATGGGCTCGGCGTAGAAACCGCCGATCGACAAGTGGAACCTTTCCCGCATGCGTCGGTACCTGCAAGCAGTTCCCTTCGGGCACCTTTCGACCGATGCCAAAGCTTGATGCTCGAATGCGTGCGACTCCCTTTGGGCCCATTGACGTACAGATTTCCCTGCCGAATCGGTCTTGAAAGTGTTCGATCCGCCGATCTGAGAACGATCCGATGCACACGCGATCGAGGGTCTTCGTTCGTTGAAGGAGGTCGGCCAATGGTTCGACGACCTCGTCGTGCTTTGGATCGATGTTGACGCGAAGTGTGGGCCACGTCATAAGGAGGTCTTCGAGGAGGGGGATCGGAGCAATTCCATCGATACGGGCTTGAGAAACCTCTGACCAGGGCAACTCAGAAATGAGCCCGATCTTGTCCGTCACACGGTCGAGGTGATCATCATGAAATGCGATGACGATGCCATCGGAAGTGACATGGGCATCGGTTTCCACGTACCGAAAGCCGAGTTCGACAGCACCGGCAAATGCTTCGAGCGAATTCTCGGGCCAGTCGCCGGCACCGCCGCGGTGAGCGAAGGCGATCGGTCCGTCATGTTCAAGGAATGGGTGAGTGGCGTTCCGCACGTTTGCACCGTAGACGGCATCGGTCAGGAAAGAACGCGAAATCTCGCGACGCCGGTACCCTCAGGCACGTGGGATCGACAGACCGTTTCGCGATTCTTATGGCTAGCGACGAGCGTTCCATTGCTGTCGACGAAGCTGCATTTGTTCTCGCGTCTCATTTCCACGATGGCGTCGATGTCGATGAACGACTTGCCGAGCTGGATCGGCTTTCCGCTGGTTGTGGCCCATCGCTTGAGGCCCTCCTCGGTCACGTCTTTGCGGAGTTGGGATTCCTAGGAAATAGCTGTGGCTACTACGACCAAAACAATTCCTGTCTCGATGCGGTGATCGATCGACGTCTTGGCATTCCGATCACGTTGTCGATCGTGTTGATGTCGATCGGCCGTCGTGTTGGTCGAGAAATGAACGGCATCGGGATGCCGGGACATTTCCTGACGCTCGATGTCGAAACCGGTACCTACATCGATGCGTTCGACTGCGGACAGAAACTTGACGAATTCGCCTGTCAGCAACTCTTTACCCAACTTCACGGCCCGGATGTGCCTTGGCATACATCGATGCTTTCCCCGATAGGACCACGCGGCATCATCCGCCGGATGCTCAACAACTTGGCTCAGGTTGCAATGAACGAAAGCGATCATCGTTCACGCATCATCGCTACTCGACTTCGTAGCCTTCTTCCCGATGCGTCTATTTGGGAACGAGCCGAGTTGGCTCGGGCATACGAGGCTTCCGGCGATTTCGATAGAGCATCGGTTGTCCTTGAAGCGGTCGCTGCCGAGGCCCCACCCGATGAGGCCAAAGGCCTTCGGTTCGCCGCAGCCGAGTTGCGAGCGCTTCTGAACTAGAACTGAACCGGCGATGACTTGTAAAAGAGTCCCGTTGGTTGCGAGCATCACCGATAGCGTGGGTTCATGACTCGTCGCACGAAGATCATCGCGTCCATTGGCCCAGCCTCCGACGATCCGCGCGTACTAAAGGGTCTCATTCAGTCGGGCATGGATATCGCCCGCATCAATCTTTCCCACGAGTCGCTGGAATTGGCGCTCGAGCGTTATCACCGCATTCGCGCCGTGGCCGCCGATGTTGGCCGCCCTGTCGGGATTCTCGCCGATCTGCCCGGACCAAAGGTCCGCCTCGGAAAGCTCCCAGGTGATGGTGTTCTGCTTGTCGATGGCCAAGAGTTCTTCATAACTCCCGGTACCGACCCGAGCACCGCTGAGGTCTTTCAAGTCGACTACGAAGATCTTCTGACCGACATCCACGAAGGGGATCAGTTGGTCTTTGGAGACGGCGCAGTGCAGGTGAAGTCTCTCGGACGTCAAGGCGATCACCTTCGAGTGCGAGTCAATCACGGCGGGCACCTCACCGGTCGTCCCGGTATTCACATCCCATCTGATCGACTTCGGATTGCTACGCCGACTCCCGAGGATCTCAGATTCCTCGACGCGTTTGTCGAGGTTGGTATCGACATGGTCGCACTCTCGTTCGTGCGTTCCGCACACGATGTTCGTCGAGTCGGAACGGAACCTGCGCCTCGCGGCCCAATGGTCGTGGCAAAGATCGAGACCCGCGCTGCCGTGCAGAACCTGGCGTCGATTGTTGAAGTTGCAGACGCAGTGATGGTGGCCCGCGGCGACCTCGGCTCCGAGTTCCCAATTGAGGAACTTCCGCATCTGCAAAAAGAGATCATCCGCCGCTGCATTGCCGCTGGTCGCCCAGTTATCACTGCGACACAGATGCTCGAATCAATGATTCATTCACCAAGTCCTACTCGCGCCGAAGCATCCGACGTAGCAAACGCAGTGTTCGACGGTTCATCGACCGTGATGCTTTCCGGTGAAACAGCTATCGGTGACGACCCCGAACACGTCGTCGACGTCATGTCACGTATCGCTGCAAGAGCCGACGAAAAGTTTGATTACGCCGGTTGGCCAGCTCTGCTCGCCTCGCTGCAACTTGCCACGGGAGACAGCGCTGACTCACGCGTCACAAACGCCGTGACATCGGCGGCGCAACGTGCTGCCAGCGAGATCGGTGCGGCCGCAATTCTGTGCATTTCGCAAAGCGGTTTCACCGTTCGTTCTGTCGCCCGTTTTCGCCCGAAAGCGAAGATCCTCGGCTTCTCTTCCGACCCGCGAACTGTCGCTCAGCTCACAATGAGTTGGGGCACCACTCCCTATCTCCTCGACGCCGCGGGGAATGCCGACGAACACACCGACCAAGCAATTTCGCTTGCGAAAAAGATGGGTGAGATTCACACCGGAGATCTCGTCGTCGTTGTCGGTGGTTCGCGGTTTTCGAAGGGTCGTGTGACCGACACCGTTCGCGTCATCGAAGTTCCGTAGTTTCATGAGGCGTTCGCGAACCTGCTCCGTGATGTTCTTGAGCGTGTGAACGCTGAGAAATCGTCCTAGCGTGTAGCCGTGACTGAATCTCGACCCGTCAATCTTTCAACCTCCGGACCGCCTGAGACTGTGCTGCCTGAGGAACCTGCGGCTTTGCGCCATGCGCTTGAGCAAGCAAAGCGATCGGACTCCAACCGTTTGGAAGAGATCGGGGCGGTAGCAAGTCTCGCTCCGAGATCGAGCGCAGCGTGGGCTGCAATGGGGGAGAACGCCGCTTCGACGATTGAGGCTTACGCCTATTTCCGCGTGGGCTATCACCGAGGTCTCGACACCCTTCGAGCCAATGGCTGGCGTGGTTCGGGTTATGTGCGGTGGACACACCCTTCAAATCGAGGCTTCCTTTCGAGTCTGAATGGACTCGCGAAGACTGCGGCGGCAATTGGTGAGCTCGACGAAGCAGAGCGCTGTGAATTGTTTTTGCGTCAATGCGACCCGGCTTGGCCACCGGCTGATCTTTAGAGTTGTCGCATGACTGCGCTGAGATTCACCGGAGTCGTTCTTACCGGCGGATCTTCACGACGAATGGGGCAGGACAAGTCCCTGCTAAGGGTCAATGGGATTGTCCTGACTTCCATCGTGGCGACGGCACTCCGAGCAGCAGGTGCGTCGGAAGTCATTGCGATCGGTGGCGATGTCGATGCGCTTGGATCGCTACAGGCCGTCGATAGAGCGGTTCCCGACGATTTTCCGGGCGAGGGTCCGTTGGGCGGAATCCTCACCGCCTTTGATCGTGCCCTTGACGATGTCGTCGTTGTTCTTGCCTGTGACACACCACGGGTCGATGCGGAAACCCCACTCTCGCTTTTGACCGGACTCTCCTCGGTCAGCGACTGCGCTGTGGCGTACGCGTGTGTCGATGGGAGAGTGCAACCTCTCACGGCGGCGTGGCGGCGGAGTTTGGCCCACGAGCCAGTACGGGCAGCATTCGAACGCGGCGACCGTGCTCCGCGATCTGTCTTCCCCGATCTCAAAGTTGTCGAAGTTTCAACGATTTCGCCTGCTGCCGTCGATGACGTCGATCATCCTGAGGATCTGCAACGCTACGCTGCCGGTTCGTAGAGGCCGCGACACAGAACGAGGGCAATCGGTGAGTTCAGTCCCAGAAATAGATCTCAGTGCACTTGAAGGATTGCTTGCCGAAGGCGCAGTCCTCGTCGATGTGCGTGAGGAAGACGAATACGTCGACGGTCATGTTGCCGGAGCCCTTCACATTGCGCTGGCCACCGTTCCCGATCGGGTGGCAGAAGTTCCATCGGCGGTTCCGGTGTATGTCATCTGTGCGCTCGGCGGACGCAGCGCACGTGCCGCAGAGTTTCTGCGTGCACAGGGCATCGACGCAATCAATGTTGCCGGTGGAACAAACGGTTGGGTCGACAGCGGACGTCCCGTTGTTCGCGGCAGCTCTGCGGTCTGACGGACACACGTGACCGAACCTCAGTTCCGAATCGTTGATACCGACGCCGAGTTTGCGCGAGTTATCGATCTTCTCCGGGACCAACCGAGTTACGCACTCGACACCGAATTTCATCGAGAGCGGACGTACTATCCCAAACTCGCCCTCGTACAAATCGCATGGCCCGGAGATCTTGTTCTGGTTGATCCACTAGCGGTTGATCTTCGTCCCTTTGCAGAAATTCTTGAGAGCGACGCCATCGCAGTGCTTCATGCTGCAGATCAAGACCTAGAGATCCTTGAGTTGACCTGCGGCACGGTTCCTCGGGTCCTTTTCGATACACAGATTGCGGCGGGTTTCCTCGGGCTAAGTACGCCGTCGCTCACGACGATCTATGAACGATTTGTCGATTTCAGAGTTGGTAAGGGCGATCGCCTCACTGATTGGCTGCAACGTCCACTGACTGATGGACAACTCGTTTATGCCGCTAATGACGTGGCTCGCCTTCTCGAAGTGAGAGATCGGATCGTCGAGCAGCTCGACGCACGCGGTCGCCTCTCGTGGGCATTGGATGAGTGCGAGATCCAACGGGTTCGACTGCGCGGTCAACGAAACCCCGATGAGGCATGGCGCCGCATCAAAGAGGCACGTCAACTGAGGGGCTCAGCCCGAACGGTTGCTCGGTCGCTTGCTGCCTGGCGAGAGCGCCGGGCTTCCTCGCTGGACATTCCCGTTCGCTATGTACTCTCCGACATTGCCCTCACAGGTATCGCTCAACGTCCACCCAAGGATCGGCGAGACCTCGAAAAGGTCCGAGGCTTCGATCGTGGAACTCGAGACGACGTGGTCGCCGAGATTCTTGCTGCAGTAAGGGCCGGCGTCGCTGACCCCACACCAATCGTGGACGATGTGGTTCCCGGGGGAGTCGAGAAAGATCTCCGCCCCGCTATTGCCCTCATTTCGGCGTGGATCGCCCAATTGGCGAGGGACCTCGAGATTGACGCTTCGCTCCTCGCCACTCGAGGCGATATCGAGGCCCTTCTCCGAGGTGACGAAGGCGCCCGCCTTGCCGAAGGATGGCGAGATGACCTCGCTGGACGGCCGGTTCGAAGCCTTCTAGAGGGCGGGGCGGCGGTTGCCTTCGCCGGAAATGGCGAACTAGTGATCGAAGAACGCTCCCGGCGACCCCTCTCATGAGGAGAAATGGGCCAGAGATGCAACAACGACCCCTCCGGGACAGATAGACTCATTCGGCAATCTCACCGACGGGAGTTGGCCGTTGAAAAAGGGTCGACATCGGCGTTTTGAGGAAGCGAGAGCCCTCAAGCGCACCAACGAAAATCTTGACGCGATCCTCGATGCTCGCGACGCCGAACCGTGCCCCGAGTGTGGGGCCGATCCGGGCCACGACCATTCGTCGTGGTGCATGTACGACGCCGAGGCCGAGCGCGACGAAAGCGCCTGGCCCTCCTGAACTTCCATCGGTCCATCACCGGTGGACCGAACTGAAAGACACTCGTGCCCCCCTCATCTTCAGTCCCGCTTCGTAACGTCGCGCTCGTTGCCCACGTTGATCACGGCAAGACCACCCTCGTCGACGCGCTTCTGCGTGCCACGGGTACGTTCAGCGACCACGCCGCTGTCGTCGACCGAATCATGGACTCCAACGATCAAGAACGCGAGCGAGGCATCACCATCCTCGCAAAGGCGGCTTCGGTTACTTGGAACGACGTCCAGATCAATCTCGTCGACACCCCTGGTCACTCTGATTTCGGTGGTGAGGTCGAACGAGCTCTGTCGATGGTCGACGGTGTCATCCTCCTTGTCGACGCTGCTGAGGGTCCGCTTCCCCAGACCCGCTACGTACTTTCAAAGGCCCTCGCACTCGATCTGCCTACCGTCGTGGTTATCAACAAGGTCGATCGCCAGGATGCCCGACCTGAAGAAGTTCTCGACGAGATCTATCAACTCTTCATGGACCTCGACGCCGACGAAGACTCCATCGAGTTCCCGGTTATCTCTGCGGTCGCTCGTGACGGCAAAGCCGTCAGCGGTATCGGAATGCCAGGTCCGGACGATGACCTCACCCCACTGTTCCAGGCCATTGTCGACACCATTCCCGCACCGACCGGCGATCCAGATGCGCCTGTTCAAGCCATCGTTACCAATCTCGATGCTTCGGAGTACCTCGGTCGCCTGGCAATTGGTCGAGTGGTGCAAGGCACGCTCCGTCGCGGAGAGCAGGTGGCACTTTGCGAAGAAGACGAAGGTCAAAACCCGCTTCGACGCAAGCTCACGCAACTCATGTCGTTCTCTGGAATCGGCCGTCTCGAGGTCGATTCCATTCGCGCCGGTGATCTTTTCATCGTCGCCGGCTTCCCCGAGGTTGAAATTGGCGACACCCTTGCCGATTCTGTGAACCCCGTTGCGTTGCCACGACTCACTGTCGATGAGCCGGTTCTTCGCATGACGTTCGGCGTCAATACCTCACCTCTTGCTGGCAAGGAGGGTCAGTTCCTGACCTCCCGACACCTTCGTGATCGCCTCGACAAGGAAATCCTCGGAAACGTATCGATCAAGGTTGAGCCGACCGAATCGCCTGACATCATCGAAGTGTCTGGTCGAGGCGAACTTCAGCTCGCCGTACTTATCGAGACGATGCGTCGTGAGGGTTACGAGCTTCAGGTCAGCCGGCCAGAGGTCATCGTGAAGGACATCGACGGAACGAAGCACGAACCACTCGAGCGAGCGGTTATCGATGTTCCCGACGAACACGTCGGTACGGTCACTCAGGCATTGGCTCCCCGTAAGGGCCGCGTTACCGACCTTCGCCCTGGCGATACCGGTCGAACCATCGTCACTGTCGAAGCGCCCGCCCGTGGCCTTATTGGTTTCCGCTCGCAGTTGCTCACTGCCACTCGTGGCACCGCACTGATGCATCAGCACAATGCAGGTTGGGTTGCGTGGGTCGGTGATCTCCCAACTCGTAAGGGTGGGGCGATGATCTCAGACCGTCAAGGCACCTCAACCGGCTACGCCATTGGCAACCTTCAAGAGCGCGGCGAAATGTTCATCGGTTCTGGCGAGGCCGTTTACGAGGGCATGATCGTTGGTGAGAACTCTCGCAGCGACGACATGATGATCAACATCGTTCGTGAGAAGCAGAAGACGAATATCCGTACTCACTCTGCCGATGAAGCGATCAAGCTGGTCCCACCGCGCGAGGTCACGCTGGAAAACGCCATCGAATTCATCGGTGACGACGAACTCGTTGAGGTCACGCCTCAGTCACTTCGCTTGCGCAAGCGGATCCTCAAAGAATCTGACCGGCGCCGCACCAGCAAGAAGTAGGCGTTACTCAGCGCTCGCCGCTGAACGCTTTACTGAAGGATGGGGCAGGAACACATGCGTTCCGCGTTGCTCGATCAATTCGACAATGCGGTCGTACGCGCCTTGTCCGACGAGGGCAACGATTTCATCCTTGCTTGAGACATAGACGGGGACTGCGCCGACGAATGCTCGGGGATCTTCTGTGCACCACCAATGGAAGTCTTCGCCGCCCTCGCCCCAGTCGCGGCGTTTCCATTCGCGCAGGATGTTGGTTTCGTACTCGTTGTCGTCAATGTGGAAATCGAGCCGAACCGGGACCTGCCAGCAAACCTCGGGCTTCCAGTCGATGAAATTCTCGCCACGAGACTCCGCCGCCGTATGGAAGGCGCAGCCCGCGCCACCAGGGAATCCGGGACGGTTCAAGAAAATGCAGGCGCCTTCATGGCGGCGCGTCACCCAATCGCCGTGATCTTTATGGATCGGACCGCCAAGGGTTGCTGCAACCTCTTTAAATTGCCATTCGTCGTCGCGTAGGCGGGGAAAGACCTCGGCGACGCGCTTGCGGTCTTCCTTGTCTGCGAAATGGGCGCCGTGGGAGCAACAACCAAGCATCTTGCTTTCGTCCGGCTCTTCCTCGATGCCGAGACAGCCGTCTCCGTAAATGCACTTCCAATTGCTCGTAAGCCATGTGACATCGAAGGTGTACGTCTCGCCATCAAGATCGAATGAGATCCACTCGTGGACATCATCGTCACTGATTTCGCTTCGTTGCCCAGCCATGGCTTGATCCATTCAGTTCATTGGAATGAGGACGTTCGAGACCCTAGTTGCTCGTTCTGTCACATTCGGTGAGTAAGGATGTCGATATGTCTGGAGAATTTGACGAGATTCGACAACGCCTTGAAACGATCGCCGAGGAACTGGCTGATCTTGCAATTGTTCGATTGCGAGAGTCGATCGATGCCGGGGGACACGAACTCCCCGTTGACGAAAAACGGTTGACTCGTGCCCGGCGCGCAGTCGAGAAGGCAATCGGTTTACTTAGCGAACCCGACGACTTGTTGGACTAGTTCAAACTTCGGCGAGGCGCCCGTACAAGGTTGTTCTCTGCTCAAGCACTCGTCCAAGCGGAGCGACGAGGTCGGCGAAGTCTTGTGGTTCCATGCCTTGCCCGTGATCGGCACCTGCAGCACGACTGATGTTCTCGTCCATCAGCGTTCCACCGAGGTCGTTCGCTCCCGCCTGCAGTGCCTGCTGAGCCCCACTGACACCGAGCTTGACCCATGAGGTCTGAATGTTGTCGATAAGACCTCGGTAGGCGATTCGAGGAACCGCGTGCATCAGAAGCGTCTCCCGGAAGGTCGGACCACGACGCGCCTTCTTGGTGAGATAGAGAGGTGTCGCCATGTGCACGAATGGCAATGGCACGAATTCGGTAAAGCCGCCGGTTTCTTTCTGAAGGTCTCGGGTCCGAATGATGTGTCGGGCCCAATGAACGGGCCGCTCTACGGACCCGAACATGATCGTGATGTTCGAACGGAGGCCAACGCTATGTGCGGTCCGGTGGGCTTCGAGCCATTCTTCGGTGTTGATTTTGTCCGAGCAGATGATTGCTCGGATTTCGTCGTCGAGAATTTCTGCAGCGGTGCCAGGAAGAGTCTTGAGTCCAGCGTCCTTCAGACGAATCAGATACGAGTCGAGGGGTTCTTCGAGTCGGCGTGCACCCTCGGTGACTTCAAGAGCGGTGAATCCGTGAACGTGGATATCGGGAACAGCGTCGGTGACAGCTCGAGCGACATCGATGTAGTAGTCACCGTCGAAATCGGGATGTATCCCGCCCTGAAGGCACACCTCGGTTGCGCCCAACTCTGCTGCTTCACGAGTCCGTTGCGCGATGTCGTCGAGAGTGAGCAAGTACGGCGTACCTCGAAGATTCAGCGAAAGTGGTCCCTTACTGAACCCGCAGAACCGGCACTTAAATGTGCAGACGTTGGTGTAGTTGATATTCCGGTTATGAACCCACGTGACGGTGTCGCCGACAGCTTCGGCACGCAACTCGTCGGCAAGCTGAGCAACCGCAGCAAAGTTGGGCCCCCGGGCGCTAAAGAGAGTGACGATTTCCTCAAGCTCTGGAGTTTGACCAAGGCGAACTCCTTCGATGACCTCGGCAACTGCGCCAGTTGCCTTGCCTTCGGCGGGCACATAGGTCGGAGGAGTGATCCGTGAGCCAGCGCTCCAAATTGTCGAGCGAGGACCGATTTGGAGAACCTCAACGCCATCATCAACTTGCTCAGGCGCAGCTGGCTTGAGCGATTGCACGAAGACCGCGCCGGCATCGTCACGAGCGAGTCCCTCGGCATCGGAACGATCCATGACCGAGAAGCGAAGACCCTCGTCGATCCACTTGGTGTCGTTGCGAACGAACTCGGGATGGACAGTGAGTCGCGGAGCGAGCGTGAAGCCCTTCGCTTCAGTGACCGTTCGAAGGATGTCGAGGTCGGGCCAAGGACGTTCGGGATTGACGTGATCGGCAGTCACCGGTGAGACGCCACCCCAATCGTCGATGCCAGCGTCGAGAAGGACGCCGAAGTCGTCGGAGAGATTCGGCGGCGCTTGCAGATGTATATCGGGAGGGAGGATCAACCTCGCCAGTGCGATTGCATCGAGATACACGTCGCTCGGACATGGTTCGGATGCATGCATTGCAGTTCCGGCCTTGGGCAGGAAGTTCTGAACGATGACCTCTTGAACGTGACCGTGACGAAGGTGCGATTCTGCGATTGCTTCCAAGGCGGCAATGCGATCGTCGCGATTTTCGCCGATACCTACGAGGATTCCGGTCGTGAATGGAATCGACAGCACGCCGGCTGCTTCAAGCGTTGCGAGTCGGCGCTCGGGAGTTTTGTCTGGCGCACCACGGTGACATTCAAGATCGCCTCGTAACGACTCGACCATTGCTCCCTGTGACGGAGAGACCTTGCGCAACTGTGCCAACTGCTCGGCCGGTAGTGCGCCTGCGTTTGCGTGGGGGAGAAGCCCTGTTTCATCGAGGACCAATTGCGCCATCGCTGCGACGTAGTCGATCGTGGATCCATACCCGTTGTCCGCAAGCCACTGAGCTGCGACTGGATAGCGATCTTCGGGTGCTTCGCCAAGAGTGAACAGCGCCTCGTGGCAGCCCACTCGAGCTCCCGCAACTGCCAGAGCGCGAACCTGAGCGGGCGACAGATACGGCGATTCCAGGCGGGCCGGGGGTTGAGCGAACGTGCAATAGCCACAGCGATCTCGGCAGAGCATCGTGAGGGGGATAAACACCTTGGGCGAATAGGTCACTCGGACACCGAACGCGCGGTCGCGAATGGACCGAGCTTCCGACATCAATTCCCCGAGCGGCGCATCAAGCCTTGACATTTGAGAGACCCTATCGGGCGTTGCGAGAACCCAAGGCTTCTGGGTCAACGAGCCAAATGAGATCGTCGTTCGCAAGGTGAGCGGCTGGAGCGGTGAGGTCTCCATCAAGCACACGATGCAACGCTTCGGTCTTGGCTGCACCGGCCACGGTCACGACAGCCGAGCGGCATCGGGCAATTCCGCCAAACGTGAATGTCAGCCGTTCATGCGGGTTGTGAGCGAGCGGATCGAGGTTTGAAACCACGAGGCGTTCAGCCGAAGCGGTGAGACCTTCAGACAGGGGAAAGAGTGATGCTGTATGCCCGTCTGGTCCGAGCCCGAGATGAACGAGATCGATCGGAGGCGCGGAACGCACGAGGCGGTCGTAGACGTCTGCCGCGTTGGGAATATCCGATCGCATCGGTTGGACTGACGCCAACTTTGGAACCTTAGAAAGGAGTGACTCTTCGACCAGTCTGTAGTTCGAATCTCCATCAGTGAGTGGGACGCAACGTTCATCGCCCCACCACGCGTCGACTGTCGACCAATCGATTGATGACTCGCGTAAACCTGCGAGATGCTCGTAGCACTCACGGGCGGTAGAGCCGCCGGAGAACGCAACTGCGAACTGCGTCGCCGTTCTCGTTGCAGTCCGATCGGCCACTAGTTGTGCAAATGAAGCGGCGACGTCGTCAACAACGACGAGCGATCCATTCACTTCAGAGACTTCGCCTTCTCTGTGAGCGACTCAAGCAGATCGTCGAAGGACTTCGAGAATGATGCGACACCTTCGTCTTCGAGTTGCGTAGTGACATCCGAAAGGGAAAGTCCGAGAGCTGCAAACCCATCTAGAACTGAGTGAGCACCGGCAAGATCAGCATCGATAGTTCGGGCAAGAGTTCCATGGTCATCGAAATCGTCGAGTGTCTTCTCTGGAATGGTGTTGACCGTGTTCGGGCCGATGAGAGAGTCGACATACAGCGTGTCGGGATAGTCCGGATTCTTCGTAGATGTCGACGCCCAGAGCGGACGTTGCGGACGGGCTCCGCGTGCGACGAGTGCATCCCAGCGCGGTCCGCTGAACGTTTCGAGGAAGGCTTCGTACGCGACCTGTGCATTGGCGACCGCGACCTTGCCCATAAGTGCCTTTGCAGCGTCTGAGCCGAGCGCCTCGAGTCGCTTATCGGCTTCGGAGTCGACACGACTGATGAAGAACGATGCAACCGATGACACTGCAGACAAGTCGCCTTCGCGAAGTTCGAGGCCTGAAATGTATGCCTCCATTACTTTGCGGTAGCGATCGAGCGAGAAGAGGAGCGTGACATTGACGCTCACACCTTCGGAGATCATCGCTTTGATGGCCGGAAGGCCTTCGGCGGTGCCAGGAATCTTGATGTAGAGGTTCGGCTGATTGATGAGCCCGTGAAGGTGACGCGCTGCCGAAGCGGTGCCGTCAGTGTCGCGAGCGAGTAACGGCGACACCTCGATCGAGACATAGCCGTCGATTCCGTTGCTTGTGTCGTACACCGGACGAAGAATGCCGAGAACATTGTTGATGTCGGTCACGACGAGTTCCCAGTAGGCGTCGGTTACCGAGGTGCCGCTCGCCAGCAATTGACGGAATTGTTCGTCGTACGCATCGCCGCCAGAAATTGCCTTCTGGAAAATCGTGGGGTTGGACGTGACGCCACGAACGCCTCGATCGACCCACGTTTGCATCTCACCGTTTTCGATCCAGTCGCGCCGGACATTGTCGAGCCAAGGGCTCTGGTCCTCTGTCGAGTAGAGGTCTGTAAGTCGTGACATTGCAGTGCTCCGAATCAGTTGAGGACGATACGTACGTGTTCGATGACATTGTCAACGGTCATGCCGAAGAGTTCCATGAGTTCGGGGCCAGGAGCACTTGCGCCGTAGTGGTCGATTCCAACGCAAGCGTCGGCCCACAGCGCCCAACCAAAGGTGGAACCTGCCTCGACGGAAACGCGGGGAATGCCCTCGCCGAGGATCGAGCGCTGATAGTCGTCGTCCTGATCCATAAAGAGTTCCCAGCAAGGCATGGACACAACGCGAGCTGAAATGCCTTCGGTCGCAAGCTGATCAGCAGTTGCAACGCACAACGACACTTCGGAGCCAGTACCGATAAGAACGACATCCGGATCGGACTTCGTGTTGCGAAGAATGTAGGCGCCGAGTTCTACATCGGTGTTGCCCGCAGTGCCTTCGAGAACGGGAAGGTTTTGTCGACTCAGAACGAGAGCCGTCGGGCCGCCCTTTTCAATTGCGATTCTCCAGGCCTGCGCTGTTTCGTTCGCGTCAGCTGGTCGGATGACTCGCAATTTTGGCATTGCTCGAAGAGTTGCAAGGTGTTCGATCGGTTGATGGGTTGGACCATCTTCGCCAACTCCAACGGAGTCGTGAGTCCACGAGTAGATGACGTGGAGATCTGAGAGAGCGGCAAGCCGCACAGGAGGACGCATGTAATCAGCGAAGACAAAGAATGTTCCGCCAAACGGAATGAGTCCGCCGTGCGCAGCCATCCCATTCATGACCGAACCCATCGCGTGCTCCCGAACACCGAAGTGAATCTGACGACCGTCACGATTCAAACGAGAGAAGGCAACCCCACCGTCGAGTTCGACACCACAATTTCCGGTGAGGTCGGCTCCGCCGCCCATGAGCCCCGGCACAACAGGAGCGAGAGCATTGAGCACCTTCTTGCCTGCGTTGCGGGTGGCAACGGATTCGCCCGCTTCCCAGACAGGAAGTGAGTTCTGCCACCCTTCGAGTCCACGCCCTTCAAGGACCGCGTCGAGCTCGGCACGGTTCTCGGTCCAGTGTTCGTAGAGCGAATACCACGCCTCGCGAGCTTCACGCCCACGTACACCTGCAGCACGCATGTGCTCGACAACATCCTCTGGCGACCAGAACGCTTCGTCGGGCATACCCATTACTGCCTTGGTCGCCGCAATTTCCTCGGCGCCAAAAGGATTGCCATGAGCGTGAGCAGTATCGGTGAACTTGGGTGAGGGATAGCCAATATGACTGCGCAGAACGATCAGCGATGGTTTGCCGTCAATGTTCTTGGCTCGGTTGACTGCAGCTTCGAGAGCATCAATGTCTTCACCAATTTCACCGACGTTCTCTACATGCCATCCATAGGAACGGAAGCGTTCGGCGGCATCGTCGGAGAGTGCGAGTTCGGTCGGGCCATCGATGGAGATGTGGTTGTCGTCGTAAATCACAACGAGCTTGTCGAGACCGAGATGGCCAGCAAACGATGCAGCCTCGTGGGAGATGCCTTCTTCAAGATCTCCGTCTCCGCAAAGCACAAACGTGTGATGGTCGAACAGTTGTGGACCAAATTGCGCACGAAGGGCATGTTCGGCCAGCGCAAGACCAACCGCATTTGCCAGACCCTGTCCGAGGGGACCAGTCGTGACTTCGATGCCTGGCGTGTGACCTCGCTCGGGGTGGCCGGCCGCCGGGGACCCGAACTGACGGAAACTCTTGATGTCGTCGAGCGTTAATCCGAATCCGGTGAGATAGAGCATCGAGTATTGGAGAATTGATGCGTGACCGCCTGAAAGAACGAAACGGTCGCGGTTCGGCCATTCGGGGCAGCTGGCGTCGTAGCGCATGACCCGCGCATAGAGCGCATAGGCCAAAGGAGCAAGGGCCATGGCGGTTCCGGGGTGACCGGAGTTCGCCTTCTGGGGAGCATCCATGGCAAAGCCACGGACAACGTCGACGGTACGGGATTCGATTCTGCTGTCAGTCACGGCCGCACCTTAGTGGTGGCGACGTCCGAAGATGACTGCTGACAGGGGAGCGGCCGACAGTCTCGGACCGCTCGATCCTGGACCGATCACTGTCGCGACGTGGACTCCTGCGTAGGCAGCTGTTCCGAGCGACTCCGTGAGTGGCCCGAGGTCGCTCACGCCCTCATGATCGGCTTTGGGATCGATGGTCGAACAGGCAAAGATCAGAGCACCGGCCGCTGCGGGCCCGCCGAGAGCACCATCTATTCCGGCGAAGGAGTCCGAGTCCTCGTTTCGGTGGAACGCAACAACGGTGCCTACGGGTAGAACCGCGGCCACGGCGAGTGCACCGCTTTCGCGATCGGCGCCCAAGACTTCATGGACGTCAATGACAGTCATGGAATCGGAATCGAGGACTGCGAGTGCAAGTTGACTCGCAGACCAGCTGCGCTCTTCAGCGGGTACTTGCGAGAGAGCTTCGTGGGCGGCATCGAGAGCCAGCACTCCATCAAACTCACAAACCATGGATCCGACCGAACGGGTAACTGTCTTTGTCCCGCTGATGGCGGAGGATCGATGCGCAAGAGTTGCCTGGGCATTTGAAGTGTCGAAGGCGATGGCGACACAGCCGTAGTTCTTGGAGTCGCCATCGCAAAGTAATGGTGCCCCGTTTGATCCGGTGAGTAAACCGCCTGAGATATTTTTCGTCATACTCAGTTCGCAGAGAGACTCGACGGTTTGCGTGACCATTGGCAACGATGGATCACCAAGCACAACGAGTGTCTCTGCGTTGGCGAGCAGTCTGGTCGAGAAGTAATCGAGTTCTTCGACTCCTTCGTCGAGGCGAACAAAAGAGACACCTTCGTCTGCCGATTGAGACCAGAAGGCCCAGAGGCTGATGGCGGCTCCTGACGAAACTTCGGATCCCGCACCGAGCAGGCCTGAAGACGCAGCGAACAAGACCTTCTTCGGCTGCAGGAACGTTTTCACAGTCCGAAGGATGTCTTCTGCCGCTCCGCTAAATGCTGAGGTGGCGAAGATGATCGTTAGGTCTGGCTGTTCAATTCCGAGATCAAGGATGTCAGCGATGACATCGCCAGTTGCGTGTGAGGCGATTGGATGTGTGGAGAGCGCGGCAGCGCTTCGCATCAGGCGACGGGTGGTAGCAACGTAAATGGAACGACGGTGATCGGTCCTAGGTCAACCCGACAATGCGCCTCGATCGTTCCGTACTCTTCGAAGGTCAGTTCTGCTCGAACCAATCGGTAGTTGAACTTGCCGGGTTCCACCTGAAGCGGTTGCACATTGCGGGCGATCTGCTCCTCGCCTCGCATGTAGGTGACTTCAAGAGCACCCGTATCGCGAGAACCTGGCGGGCAATGCACGATCACACACAAATGGGGTTCGATCGTGGCCGGCACCGGATTGGGCGCAACGGCAGAGAATTGAACGCCGGTGATGTCAATGCGAGTGGATGGGCCCGCCACCTGCCGGGTATCGATGCCTTCGATGAAAAGTGCCGAGAGAATCTCCATAACCGAGAAGGTAATCGGTGTCACCTGCTCGTCGATCAACCCACCACTAGCCTTGACACATGGCCGTTGGCGAAGGTGTAACTCCTACCCGTGAGGTAATCCTCATTGAGGCAGAGCTCTGTTTTGCCGAGAACGGCTTCGAAGGGACCTCGCTGAACGACATCGCCGGTGCGGTTGGAATCCGTCGTTCGAGCGTTCTTCACCATTTCCCTTCGAAGGAAGCCATCTACAAAGAGGTTTTCGACAGGGCATTGGCGGGATGGATCATCCAAGTTGATGCCGCCACGGATTCCCCGGTCCAAGGTTGGGAGAAGGTCGACCTCGTCCTAACCGCTGGGTTCACGTTCTTTATGGAGAACTCCGAGTTTGTCCGGATCGTCCGCCGAGAAGCCCTCGATGGTGGGCGCAGGCTCGGCGTCGATCTCGGCGTGGCGCTACGCCCCCTCTTCCAAAAAGCCGTCGAATACTTCACGGTTGAAATGAAGGCAGGCACGTTCCGACAGTTTGATGCCGAGCAGCTGATGCTCACTGGCTACGGAGCGTTGCTCAGTTACTTCAGCGATCTTCCGTTCATCGAAGGCCTTCTGGATCGAGATCCGTTGGCCATTGATGCTCTCGAACAACGACTTGAACACCTTCGATCGTTCTTCCGAGCCGCACTCGAACCATGACAACGCTGTCCGAATCCGAGTCAAAGGAGTTGCTGTCAAGGTTTGGCGTGCGATTCCTACCCGAGGCTCTTGTCACCACTTCAGCCGAGGCAGTCGCGTTCGCCGCTCAGTTCAATTCGCCGGTGGCGCTAAAACTCTGCGGAGCGAATATCGCTCATAAGTCGGAGCGTGGACTGGTCCATCTCGGAGTCGCAGGTCCTGAAGCCGTTCGTGCGTCGTGTGAGCAGCTGCTTGAAGCTGCCCGTCCAGAAGACCATGCAACTGGTGTGCTGATTGCTCCGATGGCAAGCGGGCTTCGTGAATTCATTGCCGGAATTTCTGTGGACCCAGTCTTTGGAGCGACCGTGGTTTTCGGTCTCGGGGGAGTACTCGCCGAAGCAATTGCCGATGTCACGGTTCGGCTCGCTCCTCTTCGACGTCACGATGCGTTCGACATGTTGCAATCACTCCGAAGCCAGTCGCTGTTGGGTGAATTTCGTGGCGAGCCAGCAGTCGATCTTGATGCGCTCGCCGATTTGTTGTGCGCACTTTCGACTGCGTCGAGCGAGATCGATGGATTGCTCTCGATCGACCTCAACCCGGTCATGATCGTCGAAGGGTTACCTATTGCGCTCGATGCACTCGTCGAGATCAAACACTCGGGGGCTCGGTCGTGATTAGTACCGATCATTTCAGAGCGCTCTTCGATCCTCGGGCAATCGTGGTTGCAGGAGCTTCGACCCACCCTGGAAAGTTCGGGTTTGTCGCCCTGCACAACATCCTCTCGTGTGGCTACGCCGGTGAGGTTTTTGCCACGAATCGAGAGCGAGCCGAGGTATTGGGCCGACAAACCTTTGCTGATCTCACTGAGATTCCCGACGGCGTTGCCGACCTCATGTTCGTCTGT
>Ga0114960_10000664_pt1 | contig 28708 bp, 30 predicted proteins | sample C_130625_MF_Meta_FD_92637 | JGI IMG/M metagenome (GOLD analysis project Ga0114960, IMG submission 92637) | Freshwater microbial communities from Lake Croche, Canada to study carbon cycling - C_130625_MF_MetaG | ecosystem: Environmental > Aquatic > Freshwater > Lake | place: Lake Croche, Canada... | reverse complement strand
CTGCTACTGGACCAGATCCGTTATGGGCAGATTTCTTAATTCCTAATATGACATATAAAAACTCGATATTCATTGGAGATGGAGATTGGGCTTTTTATAATCTTAAGAATTTTGGTACTAATCCATTTGGCTCACTAGATACATCGACAGTTCCTAAATTTACGGTAATACAAAATAACATTAATCAATTCGGACAAAATGGAGTTTCTTTTGGTGGACCCTTATTTGAAGATCCAGCTTTAGGATCTATCTATAGTCCATATGGCAATTCTGGAGTAACCGGTGGTGGTAAAACTTATAGCGCATATAATTTTGTTAATGCTGCATTTGCTACTGAAGAGATAGGATCTGCATATATTACTAAATTTAAAGTTCATTCATATAGATCTAATATCAAAATACAAGCTGGAGGCATAGAAGGTACTGGAGCACCTGCATATAGATCAGCTATGTTAGAAATGGTAGCCGATAATATTAAAATTCAAGATTATTTTCAGGTTAAAAACATTAACATAGTAAAGGATTACTATTCTTCAATATATGGAAATGATAACCCAGACATTAATAGAGAGATTTTATTAAATGCAATATCTGATACTAATACTGTTCCTGGTGTAACGACAGAAGCTAATATCGCAAATATTTATGGATATATTGGATTACAAAATGCACAAGGAGGTGGTAGTGGAATAGATAGTGAAGGATTTGCTGAGCATCATTATGGTAATGTTATAATTGGTCCTACCTATAATAAAAATACTTCTGTACCTCTAGCAACTAATAGTTTTCAAGGATTAGCAATCGTTAGAAAGATAACTAAGTTTGATGGTGCTGATGCTGCTATAAGATTTTTTCAACCAGATTCTCAATTGATTGGTTGGACTAATAACAAACTTAATTTAGCAGGTTCGATAACCCCGGTAAGAACTTTCGATGAACCAATAGAAGTACCTACAATATATGGTTCTACTGCGGTATTAGATTCATTAATGATTACTGCTGGTGTTTATAACATAGATAACAATACACAAAATCAAGACGATGTTTACGGTTTCAATGGAGGTAGACTTGGTTTATCTAATAACGCAATAACAATAAACAAACCTCAATTTCCTTTACATGTATCTATAATTCCAGATGCTACTACTAGATTTGCATCATGGGATGGTGATATTCTTTCCGGATCTCCATACAATAAAAATACTAAATATTGGTTTGCCGGTTTTGATACTCGAGACTATAATGCAACGTTTAATCCGGGTATTGGCTTTGGTATGACCGAATGGCGAGATGATTTATACGTTTATAGTTCAAGTGGAGTTTTCGGTAAAGGAACTGGTACATGGAAATCTGTTCCTAGAGCATATATAAATCCAGTAATTAGAACTTATAATAGAGGAGATGTTGGAACTGATTTCTCATATGGTCCAGCATATGGTCAAGATGGAGAAGATGGTGGAGGTATCGACGATTATGGATATGGTCAAATTAATGGTAAATATAATGCTCATATATATTTACAACCCGGTTCAGAATTAAATACTGGTAATGTAGGAATAGGATTTGTGCCAGGTACTACTGGATATGTTGGGTCAAAAGGTATTAGTATACGAAATATATCTTTTGCTAGATCTAAAATGTCGATTAACGGATCTATCACGGTTGGTCCTACATATGGTGGTTATCATAGCTTTTTTGCTCGTCCACCAATATATGGAGCTTTAGTAGGTGGATTAATTGCTCAAGGAGACATAATAAATCAAGGTCTTGGAACTTTAAAATGGAAATCTGATACAGGTTCTTGGAAAACTGGTGAGCCATATCCTGCGAATTCTCGAAATTTCTCATCTAATTTAGACGATTACAATTATAAATTACAAGTAGGTTTTGCATCTGAAAAAATCGTAATGGCTAAAAGGTTTTTATCTAAAGGTCATTCTAGTCCTATGTACCCAGATTTTATTTTACCAGATGCTAAAACCGGTATGGGTAGATTTCCTGGAGAACAAGGAACTGGTGCATTATTTGCAGATAGAAGCCTTTTTACTGGAGCAACTACCGTAAGTGATACCGTTAGTCCTATAATAGCTGCTAAGTGGAGCGGAACCGGTGATGGAATGTATAAAAATGCAAAAACTGGAGTTGCCGGATTTAGTGTTACCGACGCATTTGCTTTATCTCCTATATATTTAAACATAAATACATTACCGACATATGCAGTGAATGTAATACCTACTCGAGGAGGTATGACTTTATCTGGAGGTCAACCTCATCAAATAGTTTATTATCAAATTCCTGCAAAAAATTCTACTGTATTTTTAGATCTATCATATGCTAAAACTAATTATACTTATTTTAAGCCTATTGCTGGAGCACCTGAAGCAATTCAAACTTCTACGAATACATATTTAGATGGATATACTACTTCCGGAATCCAAAGACCTTTACGACCTAATTCTCAACAATTTACTGTAGAAAATGGTTATTACGAAGGTCAGATACTTAGAATTATGGTTTTAGATGTACATTCTCGTAATTGTTCGGTTTTAGTACCTAATGCAATCCCACCAACTCCTGTTGGTGATAGCCTATGGTCGACCGATGCAGTATTAGTAAAAGATAACCTAGCATTAGCTGCTGAAAAATATTCTGGAGCAACTAGTAGTGTATTTAATACACCGACTGGAGGTTGGCCATTAGTAGTAAATGGAACATATGGAACTCCTGGATCTGGAGATTATCGACCTTGGCCATTGCCTTTAAATAATAATTATCCTTCTGGAATAAATCCAGGAAGTACTGCCGGAGTAATGACTGCTGGTTTTGTAGATGCCGCGATATTAAGAGCATTTAATCAATTACAATATAGCGAAGACCTTCAATGGACTACTGGATCTTATGGCAATTACGATCCAAGTAGTTTAACTTTTAATGGAGGTCATGGAGCAGTGATGGACACCGTGAGTAATTATGCTACCAATGTTGGAGAATTAGCTGGAATTGGAGCATTTAGAATTACTCCATGGAGATCGTTAACTCTTCAATGGAAATATGATGGAGATGGAACATATGGACAAGGTTGTTGGTATGAAATTGCAAGAGAAAATTTAGTTCCTCGTAAGTTAAGAGCTTATTCTGGATCAGGAGACATAGAAGATCCGGATTATGTAGATACTCTAGATTTATGGAACGTAATGAAATCTGATGATAATTTACCACCTTACAAAAATCCAACTAATTGGGTTTCTTATTCATTCTATAATCCAGGAGGAGAGTCTAAAATGGAAATATATACAGGATCTACATTAGTAAGAACAATACAATATACTGAGTCTGGATATATTCCGTATTCTTCATCTATGAAAGTTATAATTAGAACTCCATTACCAATAGCTTATGGTGATGGACTTTATGGACCTGCTACGGTAGAAACCAGATGTAAAATATCATCGATTAATGTCGCTGATAAATTTCAAACTACGATTTTAAAAGATATAGTAAAAGGAAATTCTACTGGTACTGCAGTAGTTTTAGATACTAATCTTGATAGTGTACCGACTGGATTAGTAAATTTAGCAGGCGGTTATACATATGCAATTGAAGGTTCAGCTATAATAAAAAGAAACTCATAATAATGAAACTACCTAGCTTAAATCAAATACTTATTGGAGCTTTAATTATATTTGCTTTGTTTGCGGCTAAACAATGCTCAGACAATGCAAATCTAAAGCAACAAGTAATTATCGATCGACAAAATCAATTAGCATTGACAGATTCGGTAAGAACAATCAAAACTAAATATGGAAATGAAGTTAGTTTAAAAAATGTTCTTATTGCTGATCGACGTAATCTTAAAGATCTTAATGCTGAATTAGCAAAAGATCTTAAGAAACTAGAAGGTAACGTACTTTATATTGCTTCGTCAGTTGCATCCATAAAAAATCAAGAGCCTATCGTAGTAAATAACACAATCAAAGAATATCCAGACGGAACAAAAGAACTAAATTGGACATATCATAAAGATTTTGATAAAGATAATTCAAAAACTCTAGAAGGTAATTCTAAGTTCACGATAGATACTATAGGAAAGAAATTCACTATTAATGATAAAGGAACTACGATAACTAAAGATGAAATGAAAATCAAACTAACTACAGGATTAACTGAGCTAGATAAATCATATCAAATATACATAACCACCGATTATCCAGGAGTAAAATTCGACAAGATAGATGGAGCAATATTAGACAAAGACCGATTCCTAAAAAAAGTAGAACCTACAATCGTATGGGGTCCTACTATTAATGCAGGTTGGGGTATTAATCCAATGAATCAAACATCCGGACCACAAATAACTATTGGCGTTGGGGCTACACTCAACGTTAGTAAAATCATAAAGAGCATATTCAAAATATTTTAAATGGCAACATCTTCAAAATTTATCGGTATATCATCATCTGTCCTTTTAGAGTACATTTATGCTGACCAATCAGAAATTAATACGTTAGGAAACCCTTATCGTCTAAGTACTACCACAAATCCGATTTGGAAGATGAGAAATGCTCATGACGGTCAGGATATTATACTTAACGATGACAAAAACGAATTGATACAAATCGGGTTACCTTTAGGTACTGGTAATGTAAGAAATCGATCTTTTGCATATGTCGATCCTTATAGAGCCGCTCTGTTAGACATCGACAAGGCGATATTCTATAATGATTACGATCCAGATTTAACATCAACACCCTTTCTGCCTATAATATTCCAAACTCCACAGTCACCAGTATATGATACTGTTAGGCTTCACTTAGTTCAAGGATTTAATTATGAGCAATATCAAGGTCTTATATTTAATCTTAAAGCTTTAAAGAAAGATGGAAAACTTTTCAATTTAGCAAATTTCGTATTTAATAAAAATGATACTTATGAAACGTTAAATCCTAATTCTTTTTTCTTTGGTGGTCGTATATATGATTCATATTTAGAATTTAAAGTACTTTCATTACATAATCTTATTATTGATTACTGGATAGGCAATCTAACCGGTGATACTGTCGTAGAAAGAATTACTGCTGACGTAAATGGCAAACAAATAGGTATAAAACGAGAACAATCTATACAAGCTACATTTGCATGGATTAATGAAAGAAAGAAAATAGATGGACAAGATTACATTTATTTACATGAAACTACTCAATTTGATTTAGCAACACAAGATCAGTTTAGTACTGTTGCAGCTACAATAAAAGAATCTGACAACGGAGACTATATTGAATTTTATGGCACTTATAATGGACTTATAATTGAACAATTCATTAATGACTTAAATTCTAATGGTTATAATTATATGTTGCTTCATGACTTGGTAGTTTCCGAATACATATACAATTCATCTAGTCAATCATATTATTGGGCTAAAACCGACGAACTGCAAATATCACAAACGGATAATTACGATTTAGCTAACACATTTAGACCTATAATTAAGAACAGTTCGGCAATTGCATATAAAATTGATTATGTTATTCGTATGTACAATCGTAATGACAATTCACAAATTTGGAAAGCTTCATCTTTAACTTCGTATTCTGTTGCTAAATATGGTAGAAAATTACTACAAATTAACTTAGGTCAAAATCCAGTTCAATCAGTAATTTACAATAAAAATGTAATTAAAGACATTCAACTTAATAGAATAGTTGAACCGGTTTTAGATAATTATAAATACATCACATCATTCTTAGATAATACTCAAATTTCTGTATCATATAGTTCGATAAGCCCTAATGTAGATACTACTACCGAAAAAAGTAGTTTAACCAAGATTAATAAATCTGCTTTGATTAGTAATAACAATTCAACAATTTATGGTAATGGATTGGCTAGAGTTTTAATTACAAATTCGGTAACTTTCTTGAAATTTGTGATATTCCAAAAGAATTCTCGAAATGGACAAAACATCGCACTTAATTTATCCGGAATTGGTGAATTAATACTTACGTTTACTTCTAATACTGGAGAAAATGTAGAGATAAAAGAATACCCGAGCACTTTTACTTCGAAAAGTAAAGGCGAAATTGTATTTAGATTAACTGAAACTCAAGCAAATACTATACTTGGATTTTCAAACCGACAATTTAGAATATTTCTATTGAATATCAAAGGAGAAAAAACTTTCTTATATAATGGTAGATTCTATAATAATGAGGAATGGATGAATATAAGCGAAACTAATAAGATTGCCGGATTAGAAGCTTCGATAAATTATTTCGTTAGTCAAAATACTGGATTACATAGTCAAATTAAAATTCAAGCAGATAATTTGACTAATGCGTTAGCACAAAATCAAGCGTTAACTCAACAATTAAATGATTATTCGAAACTTAATGCTCAGCTTTCGGCTAATGATGCAGCAGATGCAGCGCAAAATCAAAAATTAACTGCTACTAATGCAGCAGAACTAGCAACTATATCTAACTTAAACCAACAAATAGATTCATGTCATTCAACTATAGATTCGTTAAATAGCCAAGTAAAAGAATTAAATGCTGCTTTACATTTAGCTCAATCTAAAATATTAGTAGAAGATGGTTTAATATCTACCTTGCAAGGTCAATTAGCTGCTCAAAGTCAAATTATTAATACTCAACAAATAACGATATCAGCACCAGCACCTTTACCAGTAATAGTGACTCCGCCAGCTTCGGCAAATGTTAGTACTCCTATCGCATCAGTTCCTGTTAATAATGCTCCAGTAGTAGTACAAGCACCTACACCGGTACCAACTCCGGCTTTCGTAGAATTGCAATTGAGTGCAAATCAAGCAAATATTAATACTACACCGGCAACAACATATACTCAACAAGGTGGAGGTGGAGGTGTTTCATCTGAAGCAAATAACGTAACAGTACCACCAGTAATAACTACTACTCCAACAATAAACCCACAACCACCAGCAATAGTAATACCACCAATTCCTGTTGCTCCGGTACAAAATTCTAGCCAGAATAGCGGTGGTGGAGGTGGTGGAGGTGGATGTTTCATTGAAGGAACATACGTTACATTACCTGATGGAATTAAAATGTTAATCGAAGAAGTTAAAGTTGGAACTGGAATTTTAACATATAACGAAGATTACGAAGAGTCTGAAATCGGAATAGTAAAATCGCTAATACAACCTTCTGCATCTAAATTTATCTTATTAGATTTTGCAGATGGAACATCAATACAATGTACACCAGAACATCCATTCTGGATTGTAGATAAAGGTTGGAGCTCATTCGACCCAAGTGCTTCTTCAGAATTGCATGATTTAGAAGTAGCTCAATTGATTGAAGGTGATATAGCTTTAAATGAATTCGAAGAACAAATTGTAATCGAGGGAATAACAGAAATAGAATATAAGAAACCGGTTAAAGTATACAATTTAGAGATAGAAGACAATCACACATATTATGCAAATGGTATATTAGTACACAACAAAATAGCAGCATCTTTAACATTTGAAGATGGATATAACAATAATGCATTCGAATAACATATGATATTACAAAATAGAAACGACTTATTTAAAGTCGAGTTACCAAAAACTTTTATCCCTGACGAAATTAAGAATAGGTATTTGCCTTATATACAGAGGATGCCTACTCCAGTTAGAAACGTTTCAGACTTAGTAAATTATTCAATACAATCTATTACAATACCTAATTTTAATTATTCGCCTATTGAACAAGTTAAACCTGGATATCAAGATGCGGCAAAAGGTACGGCTCGAAAATTTAGACAAGCTTTATCTCCGGAGATGTTGATTGATCGAAATTTTACAATAACATTTCAATTATTTGACGGAAACGTCAATTATTGGATTATGTTAGAAACTTTCTTTTATTACTATTCGTTTTCTACTACAAAGCCTTATACCGTCGATGTTCCTATTAGGATATTTGATGCAGAAGGTAATTCAATGTACTCATCGATATTTACTGATTGTTTGTTTACTGGTTTAAATCAATTCACTATGTCTTATTCGGAAATAACACCTGAATTTAGAACATTTGAAGCCACTTTCGCTTTCAATGATATGAAGTTAGACTTCCAATTACAATAAAGATACATATACTATATGAAAACATTTAAAGAACTTATACTAGAAGCTAACAAATTCTCGGCTAGTGGATTTACATTTACTATTATGGGAAGTAAAGATCGAGACGGATCTTATATTCAATTCATTCCTGATGGAAAAACTGTCGACACTTATTCTAAAGACGAAATGGCAACATGGATTGATTCAGTCTTTAATAATATGGACTTCTTTAGAGATTGCATGATTTGGGAAAAGAATCATGTTGCAGCTGGATTGGTTTTTCGTATTAATGCTAATTATTTAGCAGATTCATTACTAAAAGAATTCAAATCATAATGAGAACATTTAAAGAATATTTATTAGAAGAAGGCCGTTTCACAGAAGCCGAGCTAATAGAACTTAACGAAAACCTAAAATCTGAACTTACCGAAGATGAGGAATCTAAGGTAGATGCCGCAATTAAAGCTTTCTGTGCTGAATATATGGACAATAAATCTATTAAAGACCTTAATGAAGAACTTACCAATGAAGGATTTTTAGGATCCATTTTAGGAGGACTTACAGGTTTTGCCTTAGGTTCTTCTATTGGAAAAATTATTGCTAATGTTTTAGGAATAGAAAAGGGAGTTGTGTATGATATGTTAACTAGTCGTTTAGTTGGTGCTGCTTTAGGTGCTGCTTTAGGCAAAAGAATATAATATGACTACAATAGGAATTGATTTCTCTATAAACTCTACTGCAGTGGCAATAAATAAAGATGGTGAACTTACTATCTTTTCTTTTGTTCCGAATTATCGTTCAGAACTCGCTGGATCTAAAATGCACAAAGCCTTATCGGATATGATTAGTGTTATTTCTTATGAAAAGGGAGGTAACACTAAAGATGCGTTAGTAGATCAAAGAATAAAACTTCAAAATGCTGACAATTTATCAGATCAAATAATAGAAGCGATAAACCCATTTATTACGGAAACTCCACAGATTAGAATTGAAGGATTTTCTTTTGGTTCTAAAGGAAATTCATTTATTGATTTAGTGTCTTTCAATACCTTCTTAAAGGTTAAGCTGATTCAGATTTATGGACATTGTATAGATGTAGTGCCACCAAAGTCACTAAAGAAAATATACACCGGAAATGGAAACGCTTCAAAATGTGATATGTTGCGTAAGTTTTTTGAAGTAAAAGACACTCCTTTCAAATTAAGACTTGTGGAACTAGGACTTGATCGAGCAGAGGAATTTACTCTACCAAAGCCTATTGATGATATAGTAGATGCTATTGCTCTGTCTTGGGTTTCTCTGTAGCAAGCAAACCTTGGGTTTCCCTTAGCCACCTCGGAAACAGCTTCTTCAATTTTCTCGAATCCAAGTAATCGTTATATGACCAGAAGACCTGTGCTGTTTCATAAAATCAACTTATTTAAAGATACATACTATATGAAAACATTCTTAAATTATGCAGAATTCGTTGAATTAAACGAAGAAAATAAAAACCCACCAGATATTGGTTTGTTTAGTAAAGGTGGCAGAAAAGCACTTAAAGGAACTGGTTATGTTGATAAAGCAAAAGCAGAATCTACATGTAAGCAATTAGATGGATTAGAAAAGAAAGGTGAGCATCAATGGGCTATGTCAGTAGCTACAACGATGATGAATCGAGCTACTAAACATGAACATCAAACACCAGAGATGAGAGATGCTATCAAAGTTTTTAAAGCTTGGATTGAGAAAAACAGAACTACATAATTCATTTTTAGATACACTGAAAGATGCTAAATCCTAATCTAATAAATTTTGAAACATATCGAAATAATTATCAAGAGCTCTTAGATAACAAAGAAGATTATTTTATATTTGTTCGAGCTTTGACTGAAAGAAATTACGATCTTTTCAAAAATATCATCAATCCTAAAAATTTAAAGAGAAGCTGGAAAGCTAATCATTTAGACCACATATATTCTATATCTCAGGGATTTAAAGATAAAATGGATCCTTTCTTCTTAGCTCATCCGTGTAATTTACAGATGCTAAAGGCTAGAGAAAACAAAAAGAAAAATGCTAAATGTGGGCATACCACAGAAGAGCTTAATGAAAAAATATCACATTTTGGTGATGTTTAATGAATCTAAGAGGATATATAACTCATATAACAAGTAAGTAAAGACCCTAACAACTAGTAAGTAAAATCGACTGATTAATTTTAGTCCGGAAGTAAGTTAAGAAAGTAGATTGAATCTATCTAATAAGTAGGTCATATTAAATAAACAAAGTAAATAAAAAGTAAGTAAAATGGAAAACAATTTCGACAATTTCGACATCTTCAACATTGGCATCGACGCATACCAAGAAGAAGCAAAACCTGCATCAAAGAGCTCAGAGTTTAAAACTGACCCTAAGCTATCTAAAGACTCTATCTACAGAGCAATCGTACGATTCGTACCAAACATCAAGAACCCTAAAAAATCTATCGTTAAGAAATTCTCCTATTGGTTAGAATTGCACGAAGGTGAAGGATTCTACGTTGACTGTCCTTCTTCAGTTAATGAAAAATCAGTAATTCAAGACACATTCTGGAAATTGTTCAAATCTGACTCAGCATTTGACAAAAAACAAGCAGAACACATCAAACGTAAAGAGTACTACTATTCTTATGTTGAGATCGTGAAAGACCCACAACGTCCTGAATTAGAAGGAACAATTCAAATTTTCAGATACCCTAAAGCGGTTAAGAAATTAATCGATGCTCAAATCCAACCGGATGCTACTGAGATTGAAATGGGTACAACACCAACAAATATCTTCGATTTCTTCGATGGTAAAGATTTCTCAATTAAAGTTACCCTTAAAGGTGGTTATTGGAATTATGACGAATGTAAATTCGCAACTGCTAATTCTCCTATCTCTGTTAAAGGAGTTAAAATGGAAAACAACGCAGAATCTCGTAATTTAATCCTTTCTCTTTACGAAGGATTACAACCACTTGAAGAATTTGACTTCAAACCATGGTCAGATGAACAAAGAGATAGAGTTAACAAATTCTTAGGCGAATTAACTGGTAATCCAGGTGCTGCATATGCTGCAGTAAGTTCTCAATCTCCTTCACAGCCAAGTGCAGTAACTCAATCTGCTCCTGTTAAAACTCAAAACCTTGCTGAAGTATCTTCTGATGCTGTATCAGGTAATGATGGTGACATCGAAGATTGGTTAAAAGAGTTTGATATTAACTAAGATTTCTTTTTTAATAACTTTAAAGGCATTCATTTTATGAGTGCCTTTTTTACTCTCTACTCATGGAATTAACAAAACAAAAACAAGACGAAATAACTGCAAAGGTTCAGAAAATACTTCTTAGTAATTTCTCAGGACCTAAATCTTCTATTAAAATAAATAGAGATCGAATTAATTTTGCATGTCCTTATTGTGGTGATGGTTCAGATATACACAAAAAGCGAGGAAATATCTATTGGAAATCTCTTTCATTTCATTGTTATAATGGCGGTTGCCAGAAAAGACATGCTAATGTTGTAGAGTTTCTTAGAGATTTTGACCAATCAGTTACTAATAAAGACGACTTAATGTTCTATCTCGATTATATTCGAGAAAACCAAGTAATCACACCTACAAAAGATTATATGGAACTTACGGTATTTGAAAATCTTAAAGAATATTCGATACCACTAGAAGTAATTAAACAAAAACTTAATTTGGTATCTCCTAAAGACAATTTTAAAATTGAAAGGTATTTAAAAGGTAGATTTCTACATAATAAGTTAGAATATTTTTTATACGATCCAAAAGAAGAACAACTTTATATTTTCAATCTTACACCAGACAAACAACATACCTTTGGTTGGCAGATTCGTAATTTCAAACCTAAACGTGAGAAATATGTCAGTTATAATATAGAGAAAATCAACTTAATGATTTTAGACAAGGAAATAAAAATGCCAAATGATGAAGCTATTCGAATGAATACTTTAAGCATTTATTTCAACATTGCCCTTGTAGATTTTATGAAACCTGTTACAATTTTTGAAGGACCTATCGATTCGCTTTTATGTCCTAATTCGGTGTCTATTTCAGGATTAGATAAACCAACCGATATGTTTGATGAAATTCCAACAGTTAGATATTTATTTGACAACGACTATGTAGGTCGTCGCAAAATGGAAGAAAAACTAAAACGAAGAAAAACTGTTTTTATGTGGAATAAGCTAGTAAGAGATTTCAAAGTCCAACCTAGATTAGCTGACATGAAAGAAGTTAAAGATTTTAACGACTTAATAAAATATAGCTGGTTACAAAAAAATGATGCAGCAAGAAACTATAATAAATATTTCACCGACAACCCGTTGGATATTAGATCAGTGTAAAGTGGAAGAAGAACTTGATAAATTTGATAAAAGAGTTGCCGACAGTAAAGGTAACTTTAAACTGATAGTTGACTTTAATCAGCTAGAAGTCGAATTCAAGGGAAAACAAATTGACATTGGCAGCATAAAATATAAAAAGAAAGAAAAACCTAAGACTAAGGAGGTAATAAACTTTCGTAAAAAGAAATCGAAAAATTCTAACGACTTATTTTAATGACAGACGAAGAACAAAAGGTATCTGACCTCGAAACGGCATTAGAAACTGAAAGAGGCGAATACGCTAGAAAGATTAGTGAAATCATTAAGATGATATACAAAATAGACCGAGTTGCAGAAGCTCAGGTCTTGATGTTGTCGTTTAGGCATATGATGGTTGAGAAATTAGCCAAATATCGATCTGCGATATATAATAAGAAATCAAATGATGCAAACTTTAGAAAACTCAGATATGAGTACTATAAGACGGCACACAACATAAAATTAGACTATAAAGAAATAAACGACTTTATAAATTCTGATATGTCTTTAAGAATTAGACAAACTAATCTTTTAGAAAATCAATTGACGTTCTATACACAATGTATTGAAACGTTAGATCGAATGGGATATTCTATAAAAAATGTAGTTTCAATTGCTGAAATGAATCATAGAAACTCATAGAAAATAAAATTTAACCTATGCAATGGGATTTAACACATAACGATAAACTACTTACTCTGACATCAGCTTCAGATATAGAAATAGAGCAAATAAAGCTTTCATTTACTAGAGAAGCAGCTAATGCCAAATGGGATCCTCGAGTTAAAAAAGGATGGTGGGATGGTAAAATAAGCTACTTCAAAGGTGGTAGATATTTGCCTTCAGGCCTTTGGAATGAAGTTGTGAATGTTGGTAAACAATACAATTTCGAAGTAGGTATCAATGGAATTGAACGTAAATTTGATGCAGACATCAACAAACAAGATTTTACCGAATGGGTAAATCTTAAATTTGCTAATTCTGCAAGAAAGCCTAGAGATTATCAAATAGAAACTGCATTTCAAATTATCAAATATAAAAGCTGTTTAGCTGAATTAGCTACATCGGCAGGTAAGACATTAATCATTTATATGGTAATTTCTTTTATGCTAGAAACTAAGAAAAGCCATAAGGTTCTAATGATTGTACCTACAGTAGATTTAGTTGTTCAATCATCTGAAGATTTTTATGAATACAATACTGATTCGGTTAATATAAAACTACAAATACAACAAATATTTGCAGGTTCAGTTATTCGAGATGGTGCTAATATCGTTGTAGGTACTTACCAATCATTAGTTAAAAAAGACAAAGAATATTTTGATTCGTTTGATACGGTTATTGTTGATGAAACTCATAAGGCAAAATCTCAATCAATCAAAACCATACTAGAAAAATGTGAAAATGCTGAAAGACGGTTTGGTCTTTCCGGTACAATTCCTAAAGAAGGTTCTTTGGATAGATTGACTATTATGGCTTATACTGGCCCTATCATTTCATCGATTAGTGCAGATTTCTTAATTGAAAAGGGACATATTACTCCATGTGAAGTATATGCAATTGAAATGGATTATGCACCACAAGAAGTAAAGGAAGGATTTAAAGTTTTACATGCTAGATCCGAAGATGATAGAAAGAAATTGCTGAAACTTGAACAAGATTATGCAATTCAATCAAATGCTAGATTACAATTTATTACAGATATGATTTTAAAGAATCATAAGAATTCTCTTGTGCTTTTCTTTAGAATTGAATATGGTAACAAAATCTACGATATGTTAAGACAAAAAACGGTAAGAAGAGTTTTCTATATTGACGGTGGAACCGATAAAGATGTTCGATCAAGTCACAAAGAAGGTCTAGAAGAAGGTGAAGGTAAAATTATGATTGCTTCTTATGGTACATTCTCTACTGGTATCAATGTTACAAATATTCATACTATATACCTTACTGAATCTTTCAAATCCGAAGTTATCATTCGTCAATCTATTGGTAGAGGACTTAGAAAACACGAAGACAAAAAGAAATTACTCATCATTGACTTTATCGACGATTTTAGAGTTGGTCGATACAATAACTACTTATATAAACACGGTTTAGCTCGACAAGAAATATATGACGACCAGAAGTTTCCTTTTCAGGTTAAGACGGTAGATGTCGGAAAGATATATAACTAAAAAGTATCTAATTTTAATGGCATTACTTAAATTTAAAGCCTTTTCTAAATCACTAAAGGAAGAAAAAATCCAAAAGGAATTAGAGAACAAAGCTTCAGAATACAAAAAAGTCTATTTAGAAAAACTTCAAACTTATGGTGTTACTGATGCTTCTCATCTTGATGATGCGAAGTTAGAAGAATTCCTAGAAGATATGAAGACATATAGACAAAAAACTAAAACCGAACCTTCAGAAATTTTATAAATGGCAGAGATTCAAACATTAAGAGATGTATTTCGTAAAGAAGGACTTCAATTTGTACATAAACTTTTCGACAACTTTGTAATAGTGAGCGAAAAGCTTAATGCAACGAGGTTCGCTTTTGAAAAAACGCAAGATGGTACTATCGAATTCTATCGTAAAGATGGAAAGATAACTGCCATCGAGAGAACTCTTAATCAAATATTCGAAGAGCCAATAACCTATATTCAAAATCTTTCTCCAGAAATAATTGAAAAAATACCGGTAGGTTATCGATATGGCTTTAGGTATTTTCATTCAACTGCACCAATCAATATCAAATACGATAAAATTCCACTTAACGGTTTAGTACTCACAGACATTGTTAAGGTAGATGGAAATAAAATCAAAGTTATTGATGATGTTGCCGTTCAAAATGGCATAGCTGATTTGTTGATGGTAGATAAACCACCAGTATTATGGTATGGTAAATTAGATGATGTACAGAAAACTCGTTTAACTGATTATCTAAGAACATCAGAAGAGAATTTACTTTCTAAATTCAAAACTACATCTTTTACTAAATACTTTATTTCAATCGTCAATCCTTCATTGAAGAAAACTGCTCTTAATGACGATATCGAAAAACCAGTAGATTCAATAATCTTTAAATTCATTGGAGATTCTACTTCGGACATAGTATATGCAAAAGCCGTTGACCCTGTAATTCAACAAATAATTCGTACTAATGATGAAGAACGAGAGCCTCAAGATATGTATGGGATAATCTTATCGGATATCGTTGAATTTGTAAAAATTAACGGAATCAATAAATATAAATTAGAAGATGGTATGCCTGATGAGAAATTCGTTAAGTTGATGTGTCTAATTTATAATGATTATATCAAAAAGAATGAATATAAATTTGAAGGAGTTGAATTAGATGCACTTTCATTTACTACAATACCTAAATTTGATTTAAACTCCGGTTTCATTCCTAACCTAGAAACTAGAGAATCGATTGCTAAATCTACTATAAATAAAAATCTATTTAAGATAATCGTTTCGTCGTTTTCTAAACCTAAAAGAAAACCTACTGGAACAATGACTCAATTGCTAGTTGATGATTTGAAATCTTTAAGTGATCGAATTAAAACTAAAATTGATATGCCAAAATCTACCACAAATGAAGGGATGATGACATTTGAAGATTACTTAGCCCTCAAAGAAGAAAATATGAGAACGATCAAAGACTAAATATATAAAAAAAACAACAATCATATGAATTTTACCAGAGACTTTTTAAACGAAGTACTTATTTGTAGAGATTCCATAAAGGTACTTCTTAATGAAGGTACAATTGTAACGATAAATGCAGGAGATGAATTTACTCGCATAAATGATATTGTTGCAGTAAGTGAAAACTACAGTGAAGAAATAGAAGAATTAGAAGAACGTGTACAGATCAAAAGAAAATACGGTCAATATGGTTCTATGGCAGCAAATAGTTCTGCACCAGTTAGAGACCGAATAGTTGAATTTGTAGGTAAAAAATTCTGCAACGAAGAAGAACTACAAAATTTCTTACTTAAATTAGAAGAAGATAGAGGAACATCATTCAATCAAAAACAATGGTTTGATAGAAATCAAAAGTATTTTCAATCATTCAAAAATGAAGGTCAACAAGTATGGACTCTTTCTAAATTCGGTAAACGAGTATTAGAGCATATACTAAAAAACAAAACCAAACCAATGGTAAATGAATCAAAAATTGGACTTTTCAAGTTCAATACAATTAATGAATCAAAACATATTCGTATCAACGAAGCAGTTGCTGCCGACGAATTAGAAAAATATGTTGAACTTGTTTCTAAGAAAACCTTTAAAGGCGGAGGTAATGGACAGAATCTACTTGATTCAGCTATAGAATTAGCAGGTCATATTGACACATATCGTCAAGGTAGAAAAGTTAATGGTCCTGGAGAAGATGGATTTTACGGTCCAGCTACAGTATCTTTATTTAAAAGATTAATCGATCAAATGTCAGCTGATGACATGACTAATAATAGAATGGACGAATCAACATCAAAGCCGAAGCCTATCAATGAAGGATCAGTAGATTTGAGTAATCAATTTGCATTAGTACTTGTTGGTGGATCTATTGGAGCTAGAAAAACATTTCCTATTTTTGTTAGCGGATCTATGGGTAGCATAATAGAAACTGGAGATGATAAAGATGCATTAGTTTCTGTTAAAAATCAAAGAAATAAAACTTTAAGTCCTGGTGAAAAATCTTACTATGGAATGTCTTATAAAGTAATTGAATTGACTAAAGGCAAAGTAAAACAAATAAACGACCTTATTGCATTTCAAAATAAATCCGATGATTCGGAAGTTTCGTAATAATGAAACTAAAAAAATTCAGTGATTTTGTTAATGAAGCTGAAGTTAGATATTCTATCGAAAGACTTCAATTAGCTAAAAAGACTTGGAGTACCGATGATGAGGCAAAAGCTGAATTTGCTAAGAAAAATGAAGATGCTAAAAACATCAATGCATTCATGACTAAAGACAAAGAACGAGAAGAAACCTATCGTTTTATATCTTATGAAGAAGGAATTTGCCATAACATCATAGTAAGAGAAAATGGAAAGATTATCATTTCAAATTCATATCCAGACGAAGAAAAAAGAAATTTTGACCAAGACTGCAAAATAATAATAGGAAAAACAATTAAAACAGATGCTTAATTACATACCATCATTTGATGAATATATTAACGAAGCTACGGAAGATAGACGAACTCCAGAAGAAAAAACTAGAGATGGAATTGAGGCTTTACGAGATTCAATAAAAAAAATATTGGATTCATATAAAGAACATCCAGAAAAGATTCCTTTGTTTAAAGCTCAAATCGCAGTAATAAATGCAAAAATCAATGTATTTAATGCACAAACTAATTTGAGAAAAATTCAAAAAGCTTACGCAAAATAAAACATAACAATGAAATTAACGACATTCGACGAATATCTTAATGAGAACATAAATGAATTTGGGCCTTTAGCCGGTTCAGGCAATGTTCGAGCAAATGACTTAGATAATATACAACGAGAAGCTTCAAAGAAAAGTGAAAGAGGCGAAACTGTTTATGTTATAGGAGGTAAAAACGGATCATATAAATTATCAAAATATTTCGAAAAGGGAAATACTTACGCAGCATATTATAATGGTATGCCACAAGTAGTAGAAGGTCTATTAGAAAGTGAAAATTTTTTAAATGAAGCTCTTAAAGACATTACGATAAGTGATTCAGAAGCCGAAGAAATTTTCGAAGAAATTAAGCGTCTTACTAAATTACACAAAGAAAAAGGATTTGTTTCTGGTGAAGTTTCAGTAGATGGATTCTCTAAATCTTCAGGAGCATTTGGATTAAATCCAGACGACAAAAACCTTAAAATTGCTAGTATCTCTGCAACCACATTTGGTATTTTTGCATGTATAACAACTCAAGCTAATATTGTAGTTTGTTATGCTACTTTAGGTTACGACACATTGAAGAAAAAATTAAAACCAGGAAGTTATTCTCTTACCTTTTATAGCGGTAGAGAATCTCATTTCAATCAAATGGCTAGACAATACAAAAAAACAATATACAGCAAATAATATGAAACACATACCTACATACGAAGAATTCGTAAACGAATCAGTACTAAATGAAGGAAGAGTTAAAGCAGCTACACTACTTCAAGAAATAATGGATGGTAATACTTCTAGAGCAGAAGGTATTAAGATGTCTAAAGACTTAGCCGAACATTATCTTTATTGGTTAAGAACTTCTCCTTACGGTAAGAAAAATACTGATCTACCATTATATATGTTAATCAAAGCTTCTTTTAATTGGGGTATTGAAAGACAATTAGATAAAAAATTAAAAGTAGAGCTAGATACGTTGAAAACTACAATCAACAAACCGGTTAACGAAAGTTTCAATGCGAGTTATTGGGAAGGTTACCACGAAGATTCAGCCAAACTTCAACATCTAAGCGACAAAGAAATTCAACAAGAGGTAGAAGCTTCAGTTGAAGAGTGGAATGATAATAACGAAATGGGTAAAGAAAACGAAGTTACTCCTGCAGGCGAAAAGAAAGTTTTAGCTATCGCAAAGCAATTCGTTAAAGCAAAAGGATGGATTTCTAGTGACGTTATAGATGCAATCATTGCTCAAGAATCATAATTAAGTACTATGCCAGCAGTATCACAATCTCAACAAAGATTAATGGGTCAAGCTTATGCTCTTAAAAAAGGAGATATTAAAGCTAAGGACATTGATGCCGAATACCGAAAACAAATACAAGACTTAGCAGATGGAATGTCTCTTAAAGATCTAAAAGACTTTGCTGAAACTAAACATGGTGATTTACCTGTTACAAAAGAATCAAATGAACTAGACGAAAATTCGCCAGTTGCAACTTTGAGTTCTGTTAATGGAATGGGTCCTATTGCACTACCTCAAGGAGATAAAATAGGAAGTGGAGATAATCCAAATCCTTCTCGTAAAAAGAAGAAAGCCTTTAAGAATTTCAAAGATTTTATTAAAGGACAAACAACAGTAAGAGCTGCCTTTTAAGGTTTGCGGCTCAAATAACAAAACCCTAAAATGGACAGTGATTATCCCAAGCAAACAACCAAAAAAATTCACTCGAAAACATGTTGCGACAATATTTCTTATATTGGCAACTTTCTTCAACCCTCTTGGTTTCGATGCCCTATTCGCTCTGATAATGAAGTGGACAGGCTCATTTTGGCTTACGGACAGTATATTCTATGCCCTATCACTGTTATTCTTTGGAGCATATTACTTTACGTCTCGTTCTAACAAAGACTGAATCTCCTCGATTCGTATTACATATAATGATAAAACAATGTCATTATGAAGTTCTTAAAAGTTAGAGACGTCAAAGATCCGTCAAGAGGTACGCCTCAATCTGCCGGTATCGACCTATTTATACCAAATGATTTCACTCCGCAATTTTTGCGTCCAGGTGATTCCATCTTAATTCCAGCAGGATTAAAAATTAATGTACCAGAAAATCATGTATTTCTTATGATGAACAAATCTGGTATAGCCACTAAAAAGCATCTCGACGTAGGTGCTTGTGTTATAGACGAGGATTACCAAGGTGAAATTCATATCCACTTAATGAATGTTGGTAATGATTCAACTGCATTAAGTCCAGGCGAGAAAATTGCTCAATGTTTATTGATGCCTATTGTATATGCACCAGTAGAAGTTATAGAAGACGAAAATACATTATGGGACGGTAAGTCTACTGAAAGAGGTGAAGGAGGCTTCGGTTCAACAGGAACTCATTAATTATGGAAAATTTAATAGCACCAGGCATAGACATCAAGAAAAATTCTTCGGCTGTCGTATGTGAATTAGAAGATTGTAGTAGCGAAACATTTACTGAAGTAGTTTATATTCGTAAAGTTTCTAAATTAGTTACCGGAGCACCAAAAGATTCATTTGTTCCGATTCCAACATTCCAATGTTCGAAATGCGGTCATATAAATAAAGAATTCATCCCTAAAATATAATTAATGATATTAGACGTAGAAAATAACGAAAGCGAATTAGTCATCTCCTACTATGACAAAGAAGGTCGAGTTAAAATAAAAAAATTCGAAATACCTCACATATTAAATTGGACTGTTTGTTCGATTACTGATCCTCGAAGAAATCCTGATTTTCAAAATTGGGATGGCAAACCAGTTAAAAAGATTGCCGAAAAAAGACTTAATAAATGGTCAGTCTACGAATTCATTAATACTCTACCACCAGAAGAAAGAGAAGAACTTTCTGCATTAAACTTCCCTAAAGTACAATCAATAGATATTGAAACCGAGGTTATTGATGGATTCCCTAAACCAGAAATAGCCAGAGAAAGAATTACTACTATTGCAATCGCAACTGAAGCAAATTCTACATTAGTTCTTGGATGGAAAAAAATATCAAAAGAGCAGGAAAAAGAAATCTTCGACAAGCATCGAGAATATCTTAAAGAATTCGGTGATTGGAATTTCAAGTATATGTACTTTGAAGATGAGTACAATATGATGTACACATTCATCAATAAATTTTTACCTAATTTCTCATTAGCCATTGGCTGGAACTTTATGGGATTTGACTGGAAATACATTTCTAATCGTTGCAAAAGATTAAACATCGATGTATCAAAAGCATCACCTTCTGGAAAACTACAAGGAAACGATCTAATACCTTTACATATCGGAATTATCGATTATCTAGATGTCTATCGTAGATGGGACAGAACTGTAGCGATTAAAGAAAGCAATAAACTTGATTGGGTTGCTAATTCAGTATTAGGTGTAACTAAATTACATTATAGCGGAACTTTACAAGAACTGTATGAAAACGACTATGATAAATATATTCTCTACAATGCCATAGATGCTGCGTTAGTGTGCTTAATTCACAAAAAATTAAAAACACTTAACTCAGTATTGTCTGTCTCTTGTTTATGCGATTTGTCTATTTATAAAGCTTCTTCTGCAGTAAATTTAACAGAAGCTTTATTATGGAAAGGTTATTATGCAAGAAACATGGTAATTGCCGATAAGAAAGTAGATACACCAAAAGGTTCGTATGAAGGTGCTTATGTTAAAGAACCTGAAGCAGGTATGTTTAGAGCAGTAACATGTTTTGATTACGCTTCTCTATACCCTTCAATTATGAGACAATTTAATGTTTCTCCGGAATCATTTATAACAAAAACCCAAGACGTAGACAAATTAGAAAAACATAAAGCAGATTCGAACTTTATAGTTTCTACAACCGGAGCAATATATGACAATAAAGAAGTTTCTGTACTTAAAGAAATTCTTACTACGTTATATTCAGAGAGAAAGCGAAAAAAGAACATACATTTAGAGATCGAACGAAAAATGTCAAAATTAAAAAATTAAAAAATGAGCAACATCTTTGAAAAAAGAGTAAATATTTTACCCTACGAATACCCTTCATTATTAGCGTATAAAGACGCAATCCGACATTCATATTGGATTCACACAGAATTTAATTTTACTACCGATATTGATGACTTTATGACTAAAGTAACAGATACTGAGCGTGAAGTAATTAAAAGATCGATGCTTGCAATTGCACAAATCGAGGTTAACGTTAAAACCTTTTGGGCAGACCTTTATAAAAGAATGCCAATCACCGAAATAGGAGATGTTGGTATGACATTTGCTGAAAGTGAAGTGCGACATAAAGATGCTTACGCACAATTATTAAGAATCTTAGGATTAGAAGATGAATTCCAACACGTAATAGAGATTCCGGCAATTAAAGATAGAATTGCATATTTAAGCAAGTATTTAGATGGTACACGAAGTAAAGACAATAAGATGTATACAAAATCCGTACTTCTATTTTCATTGTTTATCGAACATGTTAGTTTATTTAGTCAATTCTTTATTATGATGTCTTTTAATAAAGAAAGAAATCTATTTAAAGGTATTTCAAATGTGGTTGAGGCAACTAGTAAAGAAGAGGAAATCCATGGAAACTTTGGATCTGAGTTAATCAATATTATTAAGGCAGAAAACCCAGAATGGTTTGATGAAGAATTTGAACACCTTATAGATTCTGCCTGTAAAAAAGCATATCTAGCAGAGGTTAAAATTCTTGATTGGATTTTTGAAAAGGGTGAACTTGATTTCCTATCAAAAGAAACTATCAAACAATTCATTCAAAATCGTTTCAATAATTCTCTACAACGAATAGGAATGAAACCAGTATTTGAAGTTGATTTTACTGAAATTGAAAAGACTTTGTGGTTTGATGTTGAGATTCTTTCAACTAAAGAAGGTGATTTCTTCTACAAAAAATCAATTGACTACAACAAAAAGTCTAAGGCAATTACTGAAGACGACTTATTTTAAAATTAAAAAACAACAAATACATAATGGAATATGAAAAGAATTACTGGCTTAACGAAGACAGTAGAACATTTTTATCTAGAGGTTATATTACGGAATCTCCAGAACAGAGAATTAAAGATGTAGCAAACACCGCAGAAAAATACTTAAAAATCGAAGGTTTTGCAAAAAAGTTTGAGGACTATATGAGTAGAGGATTTTATAGTTTATCAACTCCAGTTTGGATTAATTTTGGAAAAGACAAAGGACTTCCAGTTAGTTGTTATGGAAGTAACGTAGATGATACTTTAGATAGTATATTAAATGGAAGTAGAGAAGTTGGTATGATGTCAAAATATGGAGGAGGAACTTCTGCATTTTTAGGAAACATCCGATCAAGAGGTTCTAAAATTTCGACTGGCGGATTTGCAGATGGTCCAGTACATTATGCTAGATTATATGATACGACGGTTGATGTATGTAAACAATCAGAAGCCAGAAGAGGTGCTTGTGCAGTTTGGTTACCGGTTGAACATAACGACATTTTAGAATTTTTAGATATTGGAACCGAAGGAAATCCAATTCAAAACCTACAATACGGAGTTACTGTTACTGATGATTGGATTGCTGAAATGAAGGCCGGTGACGGAGACAAACGTAAAATTTGGGCTAAAATAATTCAACGACGTAATGAGTTTGGTTTTCCTTACATTATGTTTAAAGATAATACTAACAACAATTCGCCATACAAAGAGTTAGGGTTAGAAATTACTGCAAGTAACTTATGTAGTGAAATTCAATTACCAACTGACAGTTTTAATTCATTTGTTTGTTGTTTAGGTTCTATCAATTTATTGCATTGGGATGAAATTAAAGAAACCGATGCAATTGAAGTTTATACGCAATTCCTAAACGCGGTTATGGACGAATTCGTCAACAAATCTTATAATATGCCTGGAATGAAAAGAGCATGGAGATTTGCAAATGACCATAGAGCACTAGGTCTTGGAGTATTAGGTTACCATTCATTATTTCAAGCTAAATTAATTAGTTTTGATTCTCTTCAAGCAAAACAATTAAATCATGAAATCTTTTCAACTTTAAAAGAAAAAAGTGAATCAGCTTCAAAATGGTTACATGATGAGAAAGGTTATCAATCAATCAGACCAGGATATGCTAACACTACTTTAATTGCGATTGCTCCTACTAAAAGTAGTTCATTTATTTTAGGACAGGTAAGTATGGGAATTGAGCCAATCAAATCTAATTATTTTATTAAGGATTTAGCTAAGTCGAAAACAATTTACAAAAATCCTTTTTTAATTCAAGAACTAGAAAAATATAGTTTAAATACACCGGATGTTTGGGAAGGAATCTTAAAGAGAGACGGAAGTGTACAACATTTAGACTTTCCAACTAAAGAGGTTTTTAAATCTTTTGTTGAAATCAGTCCAAAGGAAATAGTATTACAAGCAGCTCAAAGACAAAAATTCATTGACCAATCACAATCATTAAATTTGATGATACATCCATCGGTTTCAGCTAAAGATATTAATACATTGTATCTTTATGCACATGAAGAAGGAGTTAAAACTTTATACTATCAATTTAGTCAAAGTTCTGCTCAATCTTTTGCTAGAGATATTTTAGATTGTGCTTCATGTCATAGCTAATAAATTTAAAATTGTTAACAAATTCAAAGCGAAAGTCATTTAATTGATTTTCGCTTTTGTGGTCTTCATATAATTAAAAAATAAAATAGTATGGCAAAGTATTGCGATTGCGGTAAACCGGCTAAATGGTGTTATGCACCTGGATATTCAAGTGGTGCAAATCCATTTTCATGTGACGATTGTATATCTTCTACAGATAGTATGGGTTGTTCATGTAATTGGGAATATGTAAAAGGCGAATATGGTGAAAATCCTGAAGGTGTCGAAGGTATAGATTGGAAATGGGTTGTACAGGAAGGTGATGCATATTTAGGTCCTATTACACTTGAAGATAAAGTTTGGGTAAAACTTGACGAGAAAGGTAGACCTTGGCCTTGTGTTGAATATGATTACGACCAAGATGAAGATAACTTTGCTTGGTATGATGAATATGAAGAAAACCAAGTAGACGAAAATGGCATATAACAAATAACCTTAACATTTAACGAATGAAAATAAAAATCACTAAAGTATCAGTTCCTAATTTAATGTCTTTATGTAAAAAGATGTTATTGATGGATACGTCGATTTACTTAAACGTAGACCCAGACCATGTTTGGTCAAGCGTATTTACACCAACTAAAGATGTTGTAAAATCTATTCACTTACCGGCAAAAGATGTATTTACATTCGATACGCCATTGACCGAAACAATTAAATTGTCTTTTCACTCAGGTCAAAAATTATTAAATTGCCTCGGATATTTCGATCCACATAATTTAACTGCTGAAATCAGCGCATTTAAAGATGAAGATGATGGTATTGTATATGCCGAAAAAATTATCTTTCGAGACAATCAATTAAAAATCGAAGTTTATTGTCAAGATATTTCTTTAGGATTTACTGCAATGACTGACGATCAAATCAAAAGAGCTTTCGATACTTCCTCTGAAAAATACAAATTTAAACTTGCATCCGAAGACTTCAATAAACTTTTATCATTACAAACTTTAGATAAAAGCGAATTGTTTACTATCTACTCAGATGAACAAGGTGTTCATGTAAAATCAGAATCTTTCGATATCATTATCGACGACCACGTTAAAACTACAAATGCTCCATCTGCAATTTTCAAATCTTTCTTAGCTAGAGTTGATAAAGAAACTTATGATGCTATTGTATGTGAAAATAAAATCCTCTTAATTTCAACAGAATCAAATTCAAAGATTGCATTGAATTTAGCAATATTAGACTAAAATTTAAAATTATGAATATTACTAACGAAAGAAATTTATTAATTAAAGAACAAAAAGATGGAACTCGAATATATCATCGAGAAAACTCATCTGACTTATTTTCTTATACAGAAAATTCCTACAAATTACCAGATTTAACTGAGAACGATATTCTTATGGATATTGGTGCTAACATGGGTGATATTCCTTTACGATTTGCAAACAAAGTAGGAAAAATTTACAGCTATGAACCAATACCAGAAACATTCGATATATTAAAAATGAATGTCGAAGTAAATGGATATACTAATTGTGAAATTTCAAATTCGGCTATAGCAACTAATAACGGAAGCCTTACTATGTATTTTAATGATGCAGCAAAGTTTGGATTTGTTACAGCTTCAGTATATCAAAAAAGAGTAAAAAATCTAGTTTCAGTTACTGTTCCAACTATATCTTTTGCCGAAGAAGTTAAAAGAATAAAGCCTACAATTATCAAAATGGATATTGAAGGTGCAGAAATTGATATTCTTAATAATGCAGATGATTCGGTTTTTGATGGAGTTAGAATATTCTACGTAGAACTACATTTAGATAGAGACAAAGAGTATGGAGAAGAATGGAATATGAGAATCGGTGATAGATTCAGTAAATTATTCGGCCATGGAGAAGAACGAATAGGAAAAGCTTTCAATCGACATGTTACGTCTATTTGGAAATTCCAAAGACAATAAACTGCATATAACTTAAATATGAACGTAGAAAAACTTACATTAGAAGACATACAAAACTTAGATTTTTCAACATTAACACCCGAAGAATTAATTGAATTTAAAAACGAATCTTTACGTTGTGCATCTTCTGAGCAAGCTATAAAGCTAATCATTAACTCAATCTACGGAGCATTCGCCAACGAATACTTTCACTTTTATAACATTGCAATTGCTGAAACTGTAACGTTACAAGGTCAAGATGCTATTCGTTTCACTGAAGTAATGGTTGACAAATACTTTAAGGAATTCTTCCATAAAGACCGAGCTTTATTAGAGAAATTAGGTGTTCCTGAAGGCGTTCAAGTTAAACCAATTAAAGGTCAAGTATGGAAATACACTGATACTGATTCCGGTTATCTTATTTTCGAAGAAGTTATGGATTCAGTTGATTGGCAAGGTTCAGTTAAGGATTTTGTTTTAAATATCAATTCGAATAGACTTGCTGCATATATCAAAAAAGTATTAGATGATTATGCAAAACAACGTAACACAGAAAACTACTTAGATTTTGAGCTAGAAACAATTGCAGAAAACGCAATATGGGTAGCTAAAAAGAAATACATCCAAAATATCATCTGGAAAGATGGTAAAGATTATGATAACTTAGCCTATGTGAAAACTACTGGCCTAGAGATTATTCAATCATCAACTCCGGTATTTTGTAGACAAAAACTAACCGATGCAGTAAGATTTATCTTCACAAAAAAGAAAATCACACCTAAAGACAATGCAGAATTAGTTAAAATTATCAAAGAAATTAAGAAAGAGTTTAAACTTTCAAACATTGAAAAAATATCAATGTCTCGAGGAATATCTGATTACAATAAATTCATTATCAATGACCAAACATCTTTTGAAATGAAATCCGGTTGTCCAATTCACGTCAGAGCAGGTGGCTATCATAACTATTTGCTTAATCAAGATGCTAAATTAAAAGGTAAATATCAACTGATACAAGCCGGTGATAAAGTAAAATGGTATCATTCATCAGATCAATTCTGTGATGTATTTGCCTATACTTCTGGAAATTATCCTATTGAATTTGCACCTAAGATGGACCTCGAACATCAATTCCAAAAAACTATTCTAGATCCTCTTAATCGAATCATTGTACCTGCTGGATTGCCTCCATTACATCCTAGCCTTGCATATACGATTGGTGGATTATTCTAGAAAACTAAATAAAAAGTAAGTAAAACATGAGTAAAGAGTATTCAATCTTAGAACTACAAAAGGAATTAAAGAAAATTAATCCTTTTGGAGATGTCATCAGCAAAAATGACTTCTCAAAAATTTCTGAATGGATCGACACAGGAAACTATCACTTAAATGCGGTATTTTCAGGCGATCTTTTCGGTGGAATTCCAAACAATCGTACCATCTGTTTAGCCGGTGAATCAGGAACAGGTAAAACATTCTTGATGCTTAATATAGTAAGAGAAATGCAAATGAAAGGCTATTATGTGATTTATTACGACACTGAAGGTGCCGTAGATATCGATAATATTAAGAATTTTGGCGTAGACCCAGAAAAATTCGATCATCAACCAATGTCAGATTTAGCTAGATTCCGAACATCAATTACAACTTTATGTAAGAAAATGATGGAAGCTAAGGAGAAAGGCCACAAAACTCCTAAAATTGCAATCTGTTTAGATTCATTAGGTATGCTTGCAACTACAAAGGAAATTGATGATGCACAATCAGGAAACACTGCAGCCGATATGACTCGTGCTAAAATGGTTCGTTCATTGTTCCGTATCATTACATCGGATTTAACTGGTCTTGGAATACCTTTCTTATTTACAAACCATACATATGCATCTACTGGTATGTTTCCTACTATCAATCTTTCAGGTGGTGGTGGATTAGTTTATTCAGCTTCTGTAATTTTGGCTCTTTCAAAAGCTCAAATCAAAGAAGGTACAGTTCAAACTGGAATCATTGTATCAGTTAAAACCCTTAAAAATCGTTTTGGTAAACCTATTCCTATTAAATTCCATATTCGTTGGGATAAAGGTATGAATCGTTTCATTGGAATGGAAGAATATATCTCATGGGAAACTTGTGGAATTCAAAAAGGTAACATCATCGCTCAAAAAGATTATGATAAACTTACCGAAAAGGATCGTCCATCGGCTAAACCTTTCGAAATAGAAGGAGTAACTCATTACTTTGTAGCCAGAGATACTGCTCGTAATTTTATCGTTAAGCACTTAGGTAAAGG